>SWCD01007966.1_pt1 | contig 152311 bp, 120 predicted proteins | sample 4693011 | NCBI WGS metagenome assembly SWCD01 (sample SAMN10267278, study PRJNA491770) | bioreactor metagenome | isolation source: DHS bioreactor inoculated with marine | place: Japan: Omine Ridge, Nankai Trough
GTATCCAGGGACACTGGAAAAAGCGAAACATCACTTGCGGCGAGGGCGCCTAAGGATTGTTTGCCGGACGATCCCTATTGCGATGGAGGGTTTTTTGTTTATGAACCCGTACGGATCTATAAGGATTGGTATAACAATAGAGGTAATAAATGGGAATATTCAAATTCTACTTATGTTAAAACCGTATTTACCCAGGTTTGGGTGCCTTCCAACATAGGAGGAGCACCGAGGCCCGCTCAGAATTACCATGAACATATCGATGCCCCTGCGCCCCATGCCCCAGGAGGTACTGGACATGCCAGTAACCATCCGGTGGAGATTATAAAGGACCCTTCATTTATTGGTACAAAAGCCGATTGTGTATATACGAAACTGCTCAAAACAAGCGACGGATTTAAAAATACGATTAAGAAGTTCGATGGTGAGTTCCCTGTGGCGCATTTGAAATTTGAGATAGATCCAAATATGGCTTCTAATACAAAAAAGGCATATACGACCCCTCCTACAGATTATATAATTAACATTGTATTAAATGGAAACTCCACTAAAGATGCCAGTTACCAAAAAAGACCAAACCTATTGGTTGCAAAAACAATTATACACGAAGTTATACATGCTGAGATGTGGAGAAAGATCCTTTCGATAATTGATAATGGCGGTAATGTTCAAGGCATTACAAGGCAACAATGGATTGACAAATTATCAAACGGGGATTATCCCGGTATATTTGATTATTATACCCGTTTTGGAGTTAATGGATTCCAACATCCACAAATGGCAGCTAACTATAGGGATGTCATTGCAGATGGTTTGGAAAGTTTCGACAACAATTCCCACCCGAGCCAATTCTATAAGGATCTTGCATGGGAGGGACTAATATACAGTAATGATCCCACTTGGATCAGTCTTAGTTCTAGCGAGAAAACCAGAATCAAAAGCACAATAAACAATTATTTTAATCAAAAAATAAATGAAAACTGCAATAAATAAATTTTTCAATATAAAAATTATATTTCTCGTTTTATTATTTCAGTCAAGTTTTTCCCAAAAGAAAGACATCTATATTTGTTTTGACAAGGACACAAATGTATCCTTTTTAAAGGAAGATGGTAGTGGCGAAGAAACGAAAGAACCTATTTATATAAAAAATAAACAAGCAAATGGGGATATTTTGTTCCTAATAAAAGATCATATGTTCATATATGATAAGTCCAAGATGTCTAGAAGAGTTATTCCTGTTGAAAAATTTAATGGTAAACTTTTATCCGCAGATGAAATAATCGATTATGTTAAAACTGTACGCAAAAAATATCCTATGTGGTATAAATATCCTTCAGATGAATACCCAACAATGTATATCGTTGAAAACTCAAGTAATATTACGTTAGAATTATACGAAGTAAACTGGAAATATTACATTGAGTGATTGTTTAAAAATGAAATTTGTCTCCCTCGAGTGCGAGCGTGACGCTCGTGCCGAGTACCGGCGTCGATTATAGCATAACCATAATAATCGCATGCCAGCATTGTTCACGTGTCATCACTGTTCCCCGCTCCCGCTAGTCTTCAACTGGTAGTTGTACGGTAAACCGGTAATTTTAAAATGGCGGTAGTCAAAAATTCACGGTAACCTAACAGTACGTTGCCACAAGATGCAATCTTGCGGCAGCGGGGGCCAATTGCAAATGCATTGAAAAAGTTTGATGGAAATAGGGAAGCCGATAGCTATTATACTAATTTAGCTTGGGATGGTATCCCTGTTGAATATAGAGACCCCAAAGTTACAGATTGTATGATTTTTGCATCGCAGAATAAATTTAGATCACGAGGGCTTAACTGTCAATAAACGAAATACATTATGCTAAAAAAGCTTTTGATCATTCTAGTTCTTTTTTTATTGGGGATTGCCGTTATATACTATCCAGAATTAAATAGGAAAATATTTAAAAACAAGGTATACCTTGTTTATGACCTTCAAAAGGACTCCACTAACATAATTGATTGGAGTAAGTTTGGTTATCTTCTCCAGGATGATTTTGAACCGAATAGGCTTGTCGACTATAAATATGAAGGCCCACCTCTCGATGAAATTACTTCAAAAAGGGTAGACAGTATCATTGACTTATACAACAAAGCAACGAGAAAATTTATAAACAAGCACGGAAACAAACTCGATTTTGGAATTCAAATCTCATTAGGCGAAGAATATGTTTTTGATTATGATGAATTTAAGGTTATGGAAAATAGAAAGAGTGATGAATTGACAACAATGCCAATCGATTCTGTTTTGGAACTTTTGGACGAAAGTGTATTTGACGAGAAATTTCAGTTTTTTATTGTTGTGCCCAATTTTAAAAATAATAACAAAACCTATATGGCAAAGGTCAAGCCAACCCTTATTATTCAATAAATAATCCCCCGCTAGCGCGAGCGTCACGCTCGTGCTGTGTATGAACAGTCGTTGAATAAGTCATAATAAACCCCTTATCCCGCTAGTCTTCAACTGGTAGCTGTACGGTAAACCAGTAATTTTAAAATTGCAGTAGTCAAAAATTCACGGTAACTTAACAGTACGTTGCCTCAAGATGCAATCTTGCGGCAGCGGGGTTTCCAAAACACTAAAACTTTACAGTCTTATATTTTGGTTTCCCAAAATTTTTATAACTTCATAGGATAAATCTGTAGGTATCGATATGAAAAACACCCTCTTTGTATTCTTGCTCCTGTTTGCCTGTACCGTATTTTCCCAATCGGCCACCCAGACCATCAAAGGCAGGGTTACGGATCTGGGGCAGCCCTTGGCCAATGCCAATGTTTCGATCAAGGGCACGGACAAGGGTACCAACACGGACGCCAACGGTGACTATACCATCCAGGCAAGACCTAGGGACGTACTTGTGTTTAGCTATGTGGGGATGAAGACCGTGGAGATAATCGTGGAGGACGCAACCTCCGTCCTGAATGTTAAGCTTTCCCCAAAGGTGCAGGAGCTGGACGAGGTGGTTGTGGAAAAGAAGAAGGGAAGAACCCGGAAGGACCTTGAGTTGGAGTATGTTACGAACAAGGATTTAATAAAAACTTCCTTTGGGATTCTTGACAAGAACAGGGCTGGTTATGCCATGACAATGATTGATGGGAAGGATATCCAGAACGGTCCCAATAATTTTATTGATGCCATTCAGGGCAGGTTCAACGGCAGGGTGGTAAGGTCCCAAGGTGAGGAAAGAATATTTTTGCCCAGGGGAGGGTCTGCGGTAATCTACGACCTGGACGGAGTCGTTATGGAAGACGCCCCCACGTATATACCCGTGTCTTCCATCAGTAGGATAGCGGTTATCTATCCTACCGGTGCTACATCCCGATATGGGAGTAAAGGTGAAGGCGGGGTTGTCGTTATCAATACGTATAGGGGATCAGCATACAATGAACCGGGAACTGAAGAACCCTATGATCGTGCCAAACTGCGCAACAACATCTTTGACGAGACCTCGGTAAAGGGGAATTTTGTGGCCGAGGCCCCTGCTTTTTTAAAGGAGCTCTACGACAGTACATCCGAGGCCCGGGCACTGGAGGTCTTTGGGGACAAAAAGGGCCTATACGACGATTCCCCCTACTATCTTTTGGATATCGGGAACTATTTTTTAAACAAATGGAAGGACAGGGCCAAGGCATGGGAACTGTTCTCCATGATTCAGGATAATTTTCCCGACAATGCCCCAGCCCTTAAGGCCCTGGCCTACGTATATCAGGAAAACGGGGACTGGGAAGCCGCCAGGGACGTATATATCGAGGTGTTTAAGCTAAGGCCCAGATACGCCGAATCCTATAGGGACCTGGCTAATGCCTATGGCGAGGCCGGCGATATCAACAAGGGGGTCGGGCTGTACGCCCGCTATATGGCCGCCCACGAAATGGACAACCGTGTCGGGCAACTGGAGGGCATCGACTCCATCATCAAGGTCGAGGCCGGCAATATTTTATATACAAGTTTCGATACCAAGACGAGCAAGAAAGATCTTCAAAACGAGTTGGGTATATGGCCCATAAGGATGTTGGTGGAGTGGAACAATTCGGAGGCCGAGTTCGACCTTCAATTCGTACATCCCAGCAAGCACTATTATACCTGGAACCACACCCTGGAGGAATCCCCGGAGCGAATAAAGGACGAAAAGCTAAAGGGCTATTCCTCGGAGCAGTTTATGATAGACAACAGTGCCACGGGCCAATGGCTCATCAACCTAAAATATTATGGGAACAGGTCCTATGACCCCACTTATCTAAAGGTCACCACCTACCGGGATTACGGCACACCTTCCCAAAAGAAGGAGATCAAGGTCTTTGAGCTAACCGAAAAGAACGTCAACCAAACGCTCTTGACGCTGTACACTGCCGGTCCCCAGGCATCGAATTAAGATTTTTAAGCACTTTAAGCAATTTCCCCTTCGGTGGCTGAGTGCCCGCCTGAAACGGAACGGGCAGGGAGCCGAAGTCACACCTGCAACACCCCCAGATTAAACTTCTTCTCTATAGGTGCCTGATTGGCAGCGCTTATCCCCATAGAGATCCAAGTGCGTGTTTCCAAGGGGTCAATGACGGCATCGGTCCACAGGCGGGCGGCAGCGTAGTAGGGCGAGATTTGGTTGTCGTACCGCTCCTTAATCTTATTGAACAGTTCGGCCTCCTTCTTTTCGTCTATTTTCTCCCCCTTTTTCTTTAGGGATGCTTTTTCGATCTGCAACAAAACCTTGGCGGCAGAGTTGCCGCTCATCACGGCCAAGGCGGCACTGGGCCAAGCAAAGATCAGCCGGGGGTCGTAGGCCTTGCCACACATGGCATAGTTCCCCGCCCCATAACTGTTACCGATGACCACGGTAAATTTTGGGACGACCGAATTGCTAACGGCGTTTACCATTTTCGCCCCGTCCTTGATGATTCCTCCCTGTTCGCTTTTACTGCCCACCATAAATCCTGTGACGTCCTGTAAAAATACCAAGGGGATCTTCTTTTGGTTGCAGTTGGCAATAAATCGGGTGGCCTTGTCCGCGGAATCGGAATAGATAACCCCCCCGAACTGCATTTCACGGTTTCCATTTTTCACTACTTTACGCTGGTTGGCCACGATGCCAACGGCCCACCCATCGATACGGGCATAGCCTGTAAGCAATGTTTTGCCATAATCTTCCTTGTATTGTTCAAATTCGGAATTATCGACCAGGCGTTTTATAATCTTGAGCATATCGTACTGATCTGTTCGGGAACTCGGCAAGAGGCCATAAATTTCCTCCGGCTTGGCCTTGGGTTTATGGGATTGGATTCTGTTGAAGCCTGCCTTATCAAAATCCCCGATCTTGTCCATGATATTTTTTATCGTGTCCAGGGCGTCCTTGTCGTCCTTGGCCTTATAGTCGGTTACCCCACTGATCTCGCAATGGGTGGTGGCCCCTCCCAAGGTCTCATTGTCCACTTGTTCGCCTATGGCGGCCTTTACCAAATAGCTGCCGGCCAAAAAGATACTCCCGGTTTTGTCAACGATAAGGGCCTCGTCGCTCATTATCGGCAGATAAGCGCCCCCGGCCACACAACTCCCCATAACGGCGGAGATTTGGGTGATGCCCATACTGCTCATAACGGCATTGTTCCTGAAAATACGGCCAAAGTGTTCCTTGTCCGGAAAGATTTCGTCCTGCATAGGGAGATAAACGCCAGCACTGTCTACCAGATAGATAATAGGCAACCTATTTTCGATCGAAATTTCTTGGGCCCTTAGGTTTTTTTTCGCGGTGATGGGGAACCACGCCCCGGCCTTGACGGTGGCGTCATTGGCGACTACGATACACTGTTTTCCAGAAACATAGCCCATCTTCACGACCACGCCTCCAGACGGACAGCCCCCGTGTTCCGCGTACATTTGATCCCCAGCGAAGGCACCGATTTCAATGGCCTCCGTATCCGAATCCAAAAGGTAGTCAATACGTTCCCTTGCGGTCATTTTGCCTTGTGCCCTTTGTTTTTCCAATCGACTTTTACCGCCGCCCAGTTTTACCTGGTTCAGTCTCTTTTTTAATTCGGAAATCAAGAGTTTGTTGTGGTCTTCGTTCTTGTTGAAATCAATGTTCATAAGTTGTAATCATTTTATAATAGAAGCGTATGGTGTTGTGCTTTCGGGTTTTATTGATACTGCTGCGAATGAGTAATGAGTTATTCAGTAATTTGTTATTGGGTTATTTATGTGTTCCGCTAGAATTATCAAATCAGCTCACCAACATTTTATAAAGGATAAAGATAAGGAGTAATATTCATTAACTTTGGGAAAATCGAAAATCCACAAAATGAACAAGAAGATACGTTGGGGCATCTTGGGGCCCGGCCATATTGCGCATAGTTTTGCCAAGGACCTACTTTTGGTTCCCGATGGGGAATTGGTGGCCGTAGGCAGCCGGAATTTGGATCGTGCCAGGGAATTTGGGGAGATGTACGGGGCCAACCAATTTTTTGGCAGTTACGAGGAACTTTTTAATTGCCGGGAAGTTGATGTTATCTATATCGCAACCCCCCATACATCCCATGCCAAACATAGCATCGCGGCGATGGATCACGGAATCCCAGTGCTTTGTGAAAAACCCTTGGGCGTTAATATGGCTGAGGTAGAAAGTATAATTGCCGCATCGGAACGGAACAATGTCTTTATGATGGAGGCCCTTTGGAGCCGCTTTAATCCCACCATCAGAAAAATAAAACACCTGGTTGCGGAAGGGGAAATCGGTGAAATTGGGCATATGTATTCCAATTTTGCCTTTTATGGATTAGATCGTGATGAGAAAGGCAGGCTTTTAAACCCGGAATTGGCCGGGGGGTCTTTATTGGATATTGGCATTTATCCAATATTTATCACCTATTTAATGATGGGAAAACCAGAAAGTATTTCGGCAACCTCAAAATTTCACCATACCGGGGTAGAGATTCAGACCTCCATGATCTTTGATTATGATAAAGCCCAAGCCGTTTTGTATAGTGGACTTAACTCAAAATCCAGTATGCGGGTAGAAATCGGGGGGACCAAGGGGTCTATATTTATCGATCCCCGTTGGCATGAGACCCAAGGATTTACCTTGGATAGGAATGGGGAAACAGAATCTTTTCATATTCCAAAAATAGGGAAGGGATACGCCCATGAAATAGCTGAAGTACATGACTGTTTGAGGAAAGGGAAAAAACAAAGCGACCTATGGACCCATCAGAATAGCCGGGATTTGGTAGGGTTAATGGATAGGGTGAGAGCACAAACAGGGATCGTTTTCCCTTCAGAGGGGTAAACTTTTAGCGACTTGAAGTTTTAGATCTTAAAAATTTACGATATTTGATGTTGAACTCAGCCGGACCTTTTGTTTGGAACCGAGAATTTTGGCTTTTGCAATGTAATGAAGTTTATTTCTATTAGCATAGTCACCCGCGTGTCGCCGAAGCTTTAGCGGAGGAACTAGCTACGGTACTTGAAAAAAACAAAACTCGCCTGAACCGAACGGGTAGGTTAGATTTCAAAATGTGAAATTAGCAGGTAGAACAAGGGGTCTGGCTGAGTTCCTTACCAATAAAACCAACTGAAAATGGGAATGAACAAGAATACCGTACTGGCATGGGCAACCTTTATCATGATAATTGTAGGACTGGCATTGATCGCCCTCGGTGCATTTAGGTATGACGACGTTGCCGGATGGGGCTTTGCATCCGTAGGAATTGGCTTTTTTGCCATCGCTTGGGTGTTCAATGCACTTAAGGGAAGAGTTTAAATTGTTTATAGTTTGTTGTTTATGGTTTATTGTTTAAGAATATGGGACGGATAGAAAACTTTGAGGACCTTGAAGTTTGGCAAAGGGCAAGGAAAATTTGTATTTATATAGAAACATTGTTTTCGAGTACGTTGTTGGGCAAGAATTGGAGTATGAGAGATCAAATGGAAAGGAGTTCTGGCTCTATTATGGATAATATTGCAGAAGGTTTTAGTAGGGACGGAAATAAGGAGTTTCATAATTTTTTGAGCTATTCAAAAGGGTCCGCAGGGGAATTAGCTTCACAAGCATACAGGGCCTTCGATAAAAAGCTGATCAATAAGAACAAATGGAGGAATTATTAGAGCATTGTAAAGTTGAAAAAAATAAAATTGGTGCTTTTATGTATTATTTAAGAAATTCCAATATTGAAGGTCAGAAGTTCAAAAAAGATTAATTTAAACCACAAACCACAAACCACAAACCACAAACCACAAACCACAAACCACAAACCACAAAAAATGTCCGACGATAAAAAAGTCATTTTTTCCATGTCCGGGGTTACCAAGACCTACAAGACTGCCAATACCCCGGTACTTAAGAACATATACCTCAGTTTTTTTTATGGGGCCAAGATCGGTATTCTTGGGCTCAACGGTTCCGGTAAATCCACCTTGCTCAAAATTATTGCTGGGGTCGACAAGAACTATCAGGGCGATGTGGTTTTTTCGCCGGGTTATAAGGTGGGCTATCTGGAACAGGAGCCACAATTGGATGAAAACAAGACCGTTTTGGAGGTAGTTAAGGAAGGAGCTGCCGAAACGGTTGCCATTTTGGACGAGTACAATAAGATAAACGACATGTTCGGGTTGCCCGAGATCTATGAGGATGCCGACAAGATGCAGAAGCTTATGGACAAACAGGCCGAGCTGCAGGACAAGATCGATGCATCCAATGCCTGGGAATTGGACACCAAACTAGAGATAGCGATGGATGCCCTGAGGACCCCGGAACCCGATAAAAAGATAGGGATTCTTTCCGGTGGGGAGCGCAGAAGGGTGGCCTTGTGCAGATTGTTGTTGCAAGAGCCGGAAATTCTGTTGTTGGATGAACCTACCAACCACTTGGATGCCGAATCCGTACATTGGTTGGAACATCATTTGGCACAATACAAGGGTACGGTAATCGCCGTTACCCACGATAGATATTTTCTCGACAATGTGGCAGGTTGGATCTTGGAATTGGATAGGGGAGAAGGGATTCCGTGGAAGGGCAACTACTCCTCTTGGTTAGATCAGAAATCGAAACGAATGGCGCAAGAGAGCAAGCAGGCATCCAAACACCAAAAGACGTTGGAGCGTGAGCTGGAATGGGTTCGGCAGGGCGCCAAAGGGAGGCAGACCAAGCAAAAGGCCCGTTTGCAGAACTACGACAAACTATTGAGCCAAGATCAGAAACAGCTCGATGAAAAACTGGAAATCTATATTCCCAACGGTCCGCGGTTGGGTACCAATGTTATCGAAGCCAAAGGTGTGAGCAAGGCGTATGGGGATAAATTGTTGTACGAGGATCTCAATTTTAAACTTCCCCAAGCGGGAATAGTTGGGATTATTGGTCCCAATGGAGCAGGGAAAACCACTATTTTTAGAATGATCACGGGTGAAGAGACTCCGGACAAAGGAGAATTCGTGGTCGGAGAGACCGCCAAGATCGCCTACGTGGATCAGAGTCATTCCAATATTGATCAGGAAAAATCCATTTGGGAGAATTTTAGTGACGGTCAGGAACTGATATTAATGGGTGGGCGACAGGTGAACTCCCGGGCGTACTTAAGTAGGTTCAATTTTTCGGGGAGCGAACAAAATAAAAAGGTGAACATGTTGTCCGGGGGCGAGCGCAACCGGCTCCATTTGGCCATGACCTTAAAAGAGGAAGGCAACGTGCTTCTGTTGGACGAACCTACCAATGATCTGGATGTAAACACCTTACGTGCTTTGGAGGAGGGCCTGGAGAATTTTGCAGGCTGTGCGGTGGTGATTTCCCACGACCGGTGGTTTTTGGATAGGATCTGTACCCATATCCTTTCCTTTGAAGGGGATTCCCAAGTTTATTTCTTCGAAGGTTCCTTCACGGAATACGAGGAAAATAAAAGGAAACGCCTGGGCGGGGATTTGATGCCAAAAAGGCTCAAGTACAAAAAGCTGATAAGATAACGGTGATTTCTGTTGTTTAAGGTTTCAAGCTTTAGGTTCCTCCTGGCAGGGAAGTAATTAATTTTGAACCATTGGGTCCTCCCCTTTTTTTCAAGGGGAGCCAGCCCGACAAAATCATTCCCCGTCCGAACGCCAGCCCGACATGGCCATTCTGGCGGGGTGCCGAAGGCGGAGGGGTCAATATGGCAATTTACTTGCTTATCATCCTTTTTATTGTCGTGCAGTCATGTAACTTTTAATCGCGTTCTACGGGTTGATGGTAAGGCTCCCTAGGGTTTTGGTTTTTCTTTGTCGTATGGAAATTTTCGGGCAGCGGCCTTCATCATCTTGTCGATCAGGTCGTTCGTATTCTTCCCCGATTTTTTGGTGATTTCCTTTTCGTATTTCCAAAGTAGTTTTCCGGTTTTACCGTCACTTATTTTGATACCTATCCATCCGTAATCGGCATTTCCCGTAATATAATCCAGAAGGCTGAAATCTGTTTCTTCCCCTTCGGAAAGCAGGATGTTCAGTTCCAAGTTTCCGCTGATAATTCCATCCACACCCAAAATTTCACTCAGTTGTTTTATGGTATAGGTATCGATGTTCTGATAGTTGATGTTGTTCTTGGCCAACATTTCGTTGGTGTTTTTGATGTTTTGGAAATCAACGGTAAATTTTTTCCTTTTTTGGCTTCTGGAAAAATAGGTCTCCAATGCGGTTTGTACCGCATAACCTTCCTTTTCTTCCAGTTTCTTTTGGTCTTCCTTGTCCACCGGTGCTTTTAGATCCAAGTTGGTAAAGAAAGGGATAATCGCTAATACGTGATGGTCCTTGCTAAGCTCATCGAATTTGTGGCTCTGGTATATATTTTTTTGGGCGGTTGCGCCAATTCCGGTAAAAATCAAAAAGATCGATAGGATTTTGCTTATCTGCATGAATATAGGTTCAAGATGATATTCGGTAATTACTTCTATTTTTTGGACGCCCTAAAGTACACATATTTGCATTAATCGGTCAAGCGAGGGCTATTTTCTAAAAAATGTACGGGTAAAGGTGCTCGTGTTTCCCACATTGTCCGTCACGACCACTTCCAGATTACACTCCTTTTTGTCCAATATCCTATCGTCAAAATTATAGGTCAACGTATTTGTCTTAGGCTCGTATTCCATCAGGATCCATTCCCCGTTCAGGGTGGCGTTATAGGTGTCTATCCCGCTTAGGTCGTCCGTAATCCTTAGGCTTAGGTAATGGTAGTTGTTAAGCCATTGTTTTTCCTTAAAATTATTGGCGCTTATTTTGGGTGCAATAGTGTCCTTAGCCAAGGTATAGGTGCCCAGGTCCCTGGTCCGGGTGGTGAAATTGGACCCTCTTTTGTAAGTGGTGATGTAATTAGGTTTACGGTACTTGTCCAACCGGGCTATAAAAAGCTGTTTTTGTTCCTCCTGGGAATATTTGGAGGCGTCAAAGGTGATGGTAAAGTTGCGATGACAGGGAACCGTATTGTTATGTATCATTACCGTATCGCTACCTTTTTTTAGGTCGATATAAAAATCGTCATAAAACGTATTTGCAGGAAAATAGACCTTCGCTATGCCCAGATCAAAATTATTGGGTTTCTTGGCGATGACGTAATTATCGGTCTTTTCAATATTTTTCCGAACTTTTAGTTCCTCCCGCTTCCCTTCCACTGGTATCACCAATTTTGTAAGGTTGTCCTCCAGATCCCTAATCTGTATTTCTACATTATAGGATAGTCCTTCATTCACCACGATTTTGCCATCGTTTACCAGCGTACGGTAAATGCTCAACTGGTTCCCGGCAACCCGAAAACACTTTTGAATCCTATCCTGATGATTGATGTAATATTCGTAATCGATCAAGGTGTTTATATATCGTCCTTCTGTAAAGGAGAATGTTTCAAAATCGTAGTCGGTATATAGTTTGGCATTGACAAGTTGATGGACGGAGTATACCCCATTTTTGTTGGCGGCCAAGTCCTGCCTGTCATAAGCATTGATACCAAAGCCAATGGTGCCGATGGCATGTACAGGATCAGCTAAATAGCTGCCATCACCCTGCTTCCTAAAAAGGATTTTTGTACGGTCGTTGCTTTGGTTGATTTCCGCGTCATCGGATAACGGGTATCCAAAAAGCTCCAGCACCGTGGGGTCGGTGGCATCGCGGACATCGAATCCAAACAGAAGGGGGTTGATCGGTTTTTCCGTGATGGTACTGCGTACCTCAAAATGAACATGTGGGCCGCCGGAGCTACCGGTGTCGCCACTATAGGCGATGAGTTCCCCCTTTTGTACTTTGAGCTCCCCATAATCCGGAAATGCTTCCACTTCATAGGATTTTTTTTTGTATTGCAAATCTTTGATATACTTTTCTATGGTCGGGGAAAATTTGGAAAGATGGCCATAGACCGAAGTAAATCCGTTGGGATGGGCAACGTAGATAACCTTGCCATAGCCCCAGTGCGCCACTTTGATCCGCACAACGGTGCCGTCCGCAATACTGTGTACCGGAAGGCCCTGACGTTGCTGGGTCTTTATGTCGATTCCGGCATGGAAGTGATTGGAGCGGAGTTCGCCAAAATTACCTGCGAGAACCAATGGTATGTCCAAAGGGGGGCTAAAAGCATCTTTTGGATAGTTCTCTTGACTTTGTAGTGAAATCGAAAAAATTAATAGTAAACCAAAATAAGCTTTTCCCATAATAATTAGACTCTTAGGCATGCTTCAAAATCAACTTATTGATGAAACCTTTACATCTCCGTTCATGCAGGAGGTTTAAATTTTGATTTGAACCTGACTTTTATAAGATACCTGGGTGCGAAAGTAATTAATACTGTTCGATTTATGAAAAATCCTAAGAAACTGTTTTGCAATATGTGATTGAAATTTAGCCAGATGAATTTTGGTGTGGTACGGCACAATCCTTAAGGTTCGGGGGTTGAGCATATCAGGGCCACGGCTCAAAAATTTTAACAGGACTGAAAGAAAGGATCAATGATTTTGTCTTTATAAAAGGGACCGGTTGATCCGCTGGTCGCAAAAATCCACATAAAAAACAATTGATAGATTTTTAAACAGTTTATAGAACCTCAATAAATATGAAAAGCCCAAGAAATAGAGGGTATTTGATAAATATGTTTGGGGTACTTAAAGAATAATTGCAAAAAGTATTGCGAAGTCGTGGGAGGTATGTTAACTTTGTGTAAAATGCATTGAATTACGCTTATGGGCGGATTAGTTGAAATCGTTGATTCCTTAGAGAACAAGATCAGCAAGTTATTGCACAAATTGGAATTATTGCACCAAGCCAATGTCAGGTTGGGGGAAGAGATGACCATTTTGGAAAGGGAACATGAGAAGACCAGGCAATATGTGGTGGAGTGGGAAGAAAAATACAATTCGCTAAAAATGGCCAATTCAATGCTGGGCAGTAATACAAACAAAACAGAGGCTAAGCTCAAAATAAACGCATTGATTAGGGAATTGGATCATTGTATGGCCCAATTGGCCGAGTAAGGAGGAGACGATATTATGGCAGAAAAGCTCAAAATTAAGCTTTCCATTGCGGATCGGGTCTATCCTTTGACCATCGATCCAAGTCAGGAAGAGGGATTGCGAAAGGCAGCAAAGAATATAGAGTTGCTGGCCAAAAAATTTGAACAAAGCTACGCCGTGAGGGACAAGCAGGATGTGTTGGCCATGTGCGCACTTCAATTTGCTTCCAAAATCGAGCAAAAGGGAATAGACCAATCCGAAGACACTAAAGAAGTTTTGGAGCGGTTAAAGGCACTAGATCATATGGTGAGTTCCAAATTAGGCATAAAATAAGTTCTTTAAAATATATTAAGTTACTGCCCACATTGGTAATTAATTTTTGACAAGCTCAACACTAATTTGTTTGAAAAGGGTGAGTTTGGATTGTAAAAGCAGGCCTTACTGGTATAAGGATCCTTGAGCAGTCCTGTAGCCCTAAACCTGTTTATTGGAGTTTGTACAAAACTTCCCCAATGTGGGCTTTTTTTTTACTAATTTTTTAATATCTATGGACACAAGTACAATAATAATAGTAAGTATAATCGGTATTGCGATTGGATTCGCAATTGCAAAGATCATGGAAAAGGGGAAGGCCTCCAAGACCATAGCGTCCGCCAAAAATGAAGCGGCCACCATCGTTAGGGACGCCAAGGTCGAGGCCGAAAATATAAAAAAGGATAAAATTTTTCAGGCCAAGGAAAAGTTCCTCGAACTTAAGGCCGAGCACGAAAAGGTGATCAACGGCAAGGAACAGAAGATCTCTGAAGCCGAAAAACGGACGCGCGACAAGGAATCCCAAGCCAGTAATGAGCTGGCCAGGACAAAAAAACTGGGGGATCAGTTGGAAGCAAAATTACAAGAGGCAAACCACAGGAGCGAGTTTTTGGATAAAAGGCAATCCGAACTGGAAAAACTCCATAAAAGTCAGGTTCAACAACTGGAAGTCATCTCTGGTTTGTCCGCGGACGAGGCCAAAGGCCAACTGGTAGAATCCCTAAAGGAAACCGCAAAGGCCGATGCCATGTCCTATATGCAGACCACCCTGGAAGAGGCCAAGCTCACCGCACAGCAAGAAGCCAAAAAAATAATTATCAACACCATTCAAAGAATTGGCACCGAGGAAGCGGTAGAAAACTGCGTTTCGGTGTTCAACCTGGAATCGGACGATGTAAAGGGGCGTATCATTGGCAGGGAAGGTAGGAATATCCGTGCCTTGGAGGCTGCCACAGGGGTAGAGATCATTGTGGACGACACCCCGGAGGCCATCATTCTATCTTGTTTTGATTCCGTTCGGCGCGAAGTCGCACGGCTTTCCCTGCACAAATTGGTGACAGATGGTAGAATACACCCGGCACGTATCGAGGAAGTCGTAAAAAAGACGGAGAAACAGATCGAGGAGGAAATCGTAGAAATCGGAAAACGAACCGTTATCGATCTGGGTATCCATGCCCTTCACCCGGAACTGATCAAGGCCGTGGGAAGGATGAAATACCGTTCCTCTTACGGACAGAACCTTTTGCAGCACTCCCGGGAGGTAGCCAAGCTATGCGGGGTAATGGCAGCGGAATTGGGCATAAACCCTAAGCTGGCCAAACGGGCAGGACTTTTGCACGATATTGGCAAAGTACCCAATAGCGAGGTAGAAATAGAGACTCCGCACGCTATTTTGGGAATGCAGTGGGCAGAAAAATTCGGAGAAAAACCAGATGTCTGCAACGCCATCGGCGCCCACCACGACGAAGTAGAGATGAAATCCTTGATTGCCCCCATTGTCCAGGTCTGTGATGCCATTAGTGGCGCACGTCCAGGGGCAAGGCGCCAAGTCCTGGATTCCTACATACAGCGACTAAAAGATCTGGAAGACATTGCCTTTGGATTTGGAGGGGTGCAGAAAGCATATGCCATACAAGCCGGTAGGGAACTTCGGGTAATCGTGGAGAGCGAAAAGGTAAGCGATGACAAGGCGGCCGAGCTTTCTTTTGAGATTTCCCAAAAAATCCAGACCGATATGACCTATCCCGGACAAGTTAAGGTCACGGTGATCCGCGAGACCAGGTCCGTCAATGTGGCGAAATAAGGAAGTACTTAAAATTATTAAAGGCGAAACAGATACTTGGGTGTTTTTGTTTCGCTTTTTGTTTTCCGGTAAATTCTTGTGACGAACCGCACTTTTCTCCTAAAAACATACTGCTTGCAATAGGATAAAAATCGTAATTTTGTGGGTATGGAATTTTCTTCAAAACTCTTGGAAAATGCGGTTTATGAAATGTCCCAATTGCCGGGCATTGGCAAACGTACGGCCCTGCGTTTGGTACTGCATTTGCTAAAACGACCCAAGGAGCAGACACAACATCTCACCAATTCCCTCTTGAGACTGAGGAATGAAATTCAATTTTGTTCCAGTTGCCATAATATTTCGGATGTTGCCCTTTGCGAGATATGCTCCAACCCGAAGCGTGATGAAAGTCTCGTCTGTGTGGTGGAGGATATTCGGGATGTCATGGCCATTGAGAATACGGGGCAATTCCGAGGATTGTATCATGTGCTCGGGGGCAAGATATCGCCCATGGAAGGGATGGGGCCACAGGACCTTACCATTGCCGATCTTGTAGCCAAAGCAAAGGAAGGAACCATAAAGGAGCTGATCTTTGCCCTTAGCTCCACCATGGAAGGCGACACTACCAATTTTTATATTTATAAACAATTGCAGGGACTGGCGATAAGGACATCGACCATAGCAAGGGGAATAGCCGTTGGGGACGAATTGGAATATGCAGACGAGGTGACCTTGGGGAGAAGTATTGTAAACCGTATCCCGTTCGAAAATTCGTTAAGGGCCTCTTGATAAAAATTCAATTGATTGTGAAAAACATAAAAAAGAGTGGTATTTTTGAGTATTTTCGCAATTTGATAATCATATAATCCAGATTGAATAGCATTATGTCAAAGTTTGAGCTGAAATTGCCGCAAATGGGTGAGAGTGTCGCCGAAGGAACCCTGACCACATGGTTAAAGGAAGTAGGGGACCCCATTGAAATGGACGAAGCCGTTTTTGAAATCGCTACCGATAAAGTGGATTCGGAGGTTCCCAGTGAGGTGGAAGGGGTGTTGGTGGAGAAGTGCTTTCAGGTAGACGATGTGGTAAAGGTTGGACAAACGGTGGCCATAATCGAAATAAATGGAGAGGAATCGCATCCGATACAAGCTGAAACGTCCAGTCCCCCAGAACCGGCAGATGAAGTTAAGGAATCTGCGGCCCATTTGGAAGCTGATTTGGTCAGGGCGAAAGATACTGCCACCGTCCCTAGTCCGGATTACGGAAGCAGCACAAAGTTTTATTCCCCCTTGGTACGCAATATCGCCAACGAAGAGGGGATTTCCATTGCCCAACTGGATTCCATCCCTGGAACCGGCCAAGATGGTAGGGTGACCAAGAACGATATCCTGTCCTATCTTGAAAAACGAAAATCCGGGGCGAGCCCAAAATCTGTCGAACAACCTAAAGTTGCTAATACCCAGGAGATAGCTCCAGAAGAACCGATAAAGCCCCGATCAGAGCCGATCGAAAATGTTAAAGTCCAGATAGGCACCGGTGATGAGGTAATCCCGCTTACGCGGATGGGCAAGCTTATCGCGCAACATATGACCGACAGTCTTGCCACGTCTGCCCATGTACAAAGTTTTGTAGAGGTCGATGTTACCAATGTGGTGAATTGGCGAAATAAGGTGAAAACCGACTTTGAAAAAAGGGAAGGGGAAAAACTCACATTTACCCCGATCTTTATGGAGGCCGTTGCCAAGGCCTTAAAAAAGTTTCCAATGGTCAATATTTCGTTGGATGGGGATAAGGTCATCAAAAAGAAGAACATAAATATAGGGATGGCCACGGCGTTGCCGGACGGGAATTTGATCGTGCCCGTTATTAAGAATGCGGACCAACTGAACCTTGTGGGAATGACCAAGGCGGTAAACGACCTGGCCCAAAGGGCGAGGACCAATGCCCTAAAACCGGAAGAAGTTAAGGAGGGCACCTATACGGTAACCAATGTGGGCTCTTTTGGCAGTATTTTTGGCACGCCCATCATAAACCAGCCCCAAGTAGGCATTTTGGCCCTTGGCGCCATCCGAAAAATCCCCGCGGTGATTGAGACCGAGGAAGGCGATTTTATCGGTATCCGCAGTAAAATGTTCCTTTCCCATAGCTATGATCACCGGGTGGTGAACGGAGCCCTAGGCGGACTATTTGCCAAAGCCGTTGCCGATTATCTCGAGGCCTGGGATGTGGATAGGGAGGTGTAATCGGTTTATAGCCCCGATCTCATTAAAAACCCTACTGGACGATTTCGGTAATCCCGATATGTCCACGGCAGAGGGAAGGAGTTTGCCAACGTATGCCCCATCCCGGGAAACCCAAACTGCCGTTGACGTGGCGAAATATTAAATGCGGTCTGTTGAAATGGATGCTGCTGCACGATATGCTTTCACCAAATCCGGGAATTTGTTATGCCCACTTTACTAACAGTTTGGCCCAATCCGCAGGTAATTTTGAAAAAGGCGAAGAAATGGGCGGTCTAGAATCTTTGGAACCTATGAGACACACCATGAAGGCGATCAACAAAAGCCCCAGTCAATATTGGGACGACATCTATGCTACTAAGAAGTCCAGCGAAGTAAGTTGGACACAGGAATTTCCTAAGACCTCGTTAAATTTCATCCATTCCTTCGGGTTGCCGAAGTCTGCAAAAATAATAGATATTGGAGGAGGCGAAAGTAGATTGGTAGACTATTTGCTCCAAGAAGGGTATGGGAATATTACCGTTCTCGACATTTCGGCCAAAGCACTTGAGAAGGCTAAAATCCGGTTGGGGGAGAAGGCTAAAAAGGTAAATTGGATTGTGACGGACATCACGGACTTTGAGTCGGATACTGAATTTGATATTTGGCACGACCGGGCAACTTTTCACTTCTTGACAACACAGGAGCAACTCGAAAAGTACATGGCCATTGCAAGAAAATCCATAAAAGGGTATTTGATACTAGGGACTTTTTCGGAGCATGGACCCAAAAAATGCAGCGGACTCGATATAAAGCAATACAGTGAAGACTCATTACAAGGGGCGTTTGCAAATGGTTTCGACAAATTGAACTGCGTAACCGAGGACCATGTAACGCCATTTAATTCCATACAAAATTTTTTGTTTTGCAGCTTTAAGCGAAATTTGGACCGATTTGCTCCTGAAAGCAAAGAAATCGATCCAAATAATTAAAATATATGGCCATGATAAAACATATTCTACATCAAAGTTTCCTTCTATGTGCCATATTGGTGATTATGGTGTCCTGCAATCCGGCGGTTAAAAAGGAAAGGACCAATGTCGTTTTACCAATTATCCCGCAACCCAAATCGGTTCAGGTGTATGACAGATCTTTTGTGGTGGATTCTATGACCCAACTTATATTTTCAACCGATGAACAGAAAAAGGTGGCCAACTATTTTAACCAAGAGCTCGAAAGTTTGGCTAGTTTTTCGTGTCGTGTCGGATTGGCTCCTACAGAAAAAAAATCGATCACTTTTGTACAAGTAGATTCCTTGGCCAACGAGGCGTATCGGCTAGATATAGATGAAGCTAAAATAACCGTTAAGGCATCTTCTGAAGCCGGTTATTTTTATGCCATCCAGACGCTTTTACAATTAACCCCGGTGGGGGAGAAGAAAATGGGTCAGCCAGCTTTGAAATTGGACCAACTTAGCATTGCCGATCAGCCCCGGTTTCTATGGCGGGGCGCTTTGTTGGATATTTCACGGCATTTCTTTGGTCCGGAAGCGATAAAGAAATTGATAGATCAAATGGCGGCCCAAAAAATGAATCGGCTGCACCTTCACCTTACGGATGATCCAGGATGGAGGATAGAGATCAAGGAATATCCCAAGTTAACCGAAATTGGCTCCCTAGGGGATAGGACTGATCCGGATGGCCCTGCCATGTATCTTACCGAGAAAGAGGCACGGGATATTACGGCCTATGCAAACGAGCGGCAGATAATGATCGTTCCCGAAGTGGATATACCAGGCCATTCGGGAGCAGTGGAGAGAGCTTATCCCGAATTCGGCGGCGGCAACAATACCCTCAATATTGCAAATCCGGAGGCCATCAAAATGATGGAAACGGTGATACTGCGCTTGGCCGATATTTTTAACACAAGTTATATTCATTTTGGGAGCGATGAGGTAAGGCATCACAACTGGGAAGCCAGACCCGATATGAAGGCCAGGATGAAGGAGTTGGGGCTAAAGAACCAACATGAATTTGAAGGATGGTTTGACCGTAAGATGGCCGATTTTATAGTACAGTCGGGATTAAATCCGGTGGCTTGGGACGAAGCGTTCGATTTTGGCGTAAACAAGAGCACAACCATACAATGGTGGCGTGGGGAATTTCCTGAAGTTCTAAATAGGGCCGCGGAACAGGGATATGATATAATTCTGTCCCCCGTTGATTTTATTTATCTGGATTATCCCAGCGACCTAAAAGAAGGCGGTGCTAATTGGGAAGGGTTGCACAATGGCCCAAATTCAATGGAATCTATTTACAAATGGAATCCAATTCCGGCCGCCTTTAACGCTGCCATGACTGCCCATGTCATCGGTTTGGAGGTAGGTATATGGACGGAATTCATTGCCGATGAAAAACGATTGGAATACATGGTTTATCCTAGGCTCGCAGCGGTAGCTGAAAAAGCATGGACCGATGAAAGTAATCTGGATTGGGACTCGTTTCAAGAAAGATTGTCTATCCAATACCAGAGATATGGGAGGGATGGTATCAATTATCGGATTCCGGATCTTGGGATAGAAGCACGCAAAGTACGGCAACCAGAGGCTTTTGAAGGGCCAATTTCGGATTAGATCAACTATCGCCGCCTGGCCGGCTGGCTCCTGCTCTCCCATTTCAGGTCGCTCAGCAAGGAGCTCTTGATCCCAATAAAGAAGTACCACCGCTCGTAATCCCCAAAGGGGGTCCAGTTAAAGTTCATCTTAAAACTCTTAAGGTCCCGTTCAAATCGCAGTTGGGTGAGGGTGAACCCCATATTCTTAAAGTCATATCCAGAAGACCCCCCTACCTTCCATTTTGGGGAAAGTTCAATGTTGCCCGAAAACATGAGGGAGTTGTTGCTGAATTCATTCTGACGGCCATAATTGGAGTAGGATACCGTGTAAGCTAGCCGCAGGTCCCACGGAAGCTTGGTGCCATAAGTTGGGTTATCCGGTTCACCTTGATCTTCATCACCGGGCTGTGGCCTTTGGCCACCAAAATCATCGGTCGTGCCAAAAAGATCATCGGTACGCCCTCCACTTGCCGCCACGTAATCGCTTTCAATTTCCTCATCGTCCTTTTTGCTTTTGTCAAACGTCTTGCTGCTCAATGTGTAGCCAACGTTCATATTGGCCCGGGTAAGCCTTAAAAGACTTCCTCCATTGTTTATGTTGAAGGTGTTGATGCGTACCCCGTTGTTGTCAATGGCATAGGGATCCAGACTGGCCGAAAAATTGATGGACATTTTATTGTCAAGTATATTGGTTCCCGCCGTTAGGTTGAGAGGACTCAATTTTAGGGAATCTGCCTCAAAATTATAGGAAGTGCTCAAATTAAAGCTGTTCAACAGGGTAATTTTTTTTGGTTCGAGGGCCGTGGAATCCTTGTCGCGTACCTTGGCCTCCAATGTATTGGCCAAGGAAAAACTCATGGCACTGGAAGGGTAAAGGCCAGGAGCGCCATACAGGGTGTTTTCAAAACGGCTATACTGTACCATATTGCCATCCCCGTCCAAATAGGCGTCGTAATATTGGTCATAGGAAGGAGCATAGCCGTAACTAATTGAAGGACGCATAATATGGCGTATTGCCTGTATCTTTTTGTCTTCCCCCATGTTAAATGTCCCGTAAACCGTGGTTCCTATACTGGTACTGAGATTATAGGTTCCATATCTGTCAAATCCGGATATGGTGTCCAAGATCACTTTGTCCGTCTCGGCATCATATACTTTGTCAAAAGTCTTTAGGGTCCACATATCATCATAGCTTCCACCTACGGTAACGCTAAAATGCTTGGCTAACTTAAAGTTGGTGCTGATCGGGATACTATGTCGGGCACCGGTTTTGGCATTTTTGAACATTCCCGGTTTAAAGAAAAGGGAATCCGCGGTCTGGATACGGTTCTCTCCCGTTACACTGTATTGAAAATTTATATTTTGAAAAACCCCTTTTTTTATGCCGTCCCGTTTTGCAAAAGGGTAGATCCGCTCCAGACTTGCCTGGACCGTTGGCAAGGTCATATTGATTATTTTGGTGTTGGTGTTTTGGTTATGGGTGGCGGTGATACTCATGTTTACCGATGGATATTCCGGAAAGGTCTTGGAATAGGAAACGGAGGATGATAGGTTGTTGTTCTGGGTGTTGGGCAAGTTGTTCTGGTTCAGGGAATTTCTATAGTACTGGCTGCTACCCAAGTTTACCGAAGCGGAGAATCGTGAGTCGGGACTGGATTTTTGATCCTGGGAATGGGAAATCTGAATGTTGTAATTTGTCGTTCGGCTGTAATCGTCAAACCCTTTTTGGCTGTTCACCTGATTTTCATACCTAATATTTATGGTACCCCTGTATTTGTAACGTTTGGAATAAATGGACTGTCCCCATAGGCCATAACTGCCGTTGCCATAGATGTCTCCAGTAAGGGAAACATCTACCTGTTCGTTGATTGGCAAATAGTACCCACCGTTCTGAAGAAAATAACCGCGGGTTTTGTCGTTCCCGAATGTAGGCATGATTACTCCGGCCGCCGGTCCCACTCCCATGGGAAAGTACGCAAACGGGACCGCGATCGGAGTTGGGATATCCAAAAGGTACATATTGCTAAATCCGGCAATGATTTTCTTTTTGGGGACAAATTTGGCCTTTCGTACTCGGATGTAATAATCGGGATCAACGGTATCCTTGGAGGTAGTTAGCTTGCCCTCGCTCAAAAAATAGACGGAATCGTTTTCCTTTTTGGTGATTTCGGCATATACGTTCATGTTATCGCTGCCCAATTGGCCCAAACCGGCCTGTTGCTCTGTCCGGGAGTTCCATATGAGCGCTTTTTGGGTGTCAAAATTAAATCGGATCGAATCTGGGCGTACTTCATTTGTGCCCTGCTTAAAATAGGGCAATTGGGTGTAGGTCCCTGTCGAGTCCTTGATTCGGCCAGCGTATACCTCGTTTTTAACATAATCCATCACAATAATTCCCGCTTTAAGTTCCGTATCCTGGTAATAAAGTTCCGCTTCGTTATATAAATAGATTTTTTGCTCTTTTTGACTTAACTTCACATAATCTTTGGCCTTATATTTGATTTGGTCCAGTAACAATGGTTTTTTGGTCGGGAGGGAATCCACCTGGGAGGAGTCGGATAGGGTAGAATCCCCCAGCATAAGATTACTTGTGAGAATGGGGGCTTGGATGGTATCGCCAATTGCTTTTATAGGCAATGGTCGGATGGGATTTTCTTGAGCAAACGCAATTGTCGCCACCGAAAACAGTAGTACGGACAAAAGTAGATGGCGTTTGTTTGATTGCAAAGCTATAAATCCTATTTTTGTAATGATTTGGTATGATTCTGGCTAGAATCGGGATAAAAGGCCAAACTTACATATATTTTTTATTCTGCCTGTAGGCCGTTTTAATAAATTTAACCCAATTGAAGCACATCAAAATATATATACTTCTATGCGAATGAAATGGATATTTCCTTTATTCTTATTGATGTCGATCGGCTTACTAACATCATTCGACAAAAATAATACAGAAAAGCGCAATAACGATAAATTTGTAGTTGTTTTGGATGCAGGCCATGGAGGTCATGACCCCGGGAACCTGGGAAATGGGTACCTGGAAAAGAATATTGCACTGAATATTGTCCTGCAAGTAGGCAAAATCTTGGAACAAAATCCTGGTATCAAGGTTATTTATACCAGAAAGGATGACACTTTTGTGGATCTTTATGTCAGGGGCGAAATCGCCAATAAGGCCAATGCGGACCTATTTGTTTCCGTACATTGCGATAGCCATACCTCCGATGCCCATGGGGCCGGAACCTTTGTTCTAGGGCTACATGCCAATAAGCAAAACTTCGAAATAGCGAAAAAGGAGAACTCGGCCATTTACCTGGAGGATGATTACGAGAGCCGTTATTCCCAGTACGATATCAACTCCCCGGAATCCATTATTGGTCTCACGATCATGCAGGAAGAATTTTTGGACCAAAGTATTGGTTTGGCCAAGATGATTCAGGACAATTTCACCAATAGGTTGAACCGGGTGGACCGAAAGGTAAAACAGGCAGGTTTTATAGTACTTCACCAGACGTTTATGCCCAGTGTATTGGTAGAGACCGGTTTCCTGACGAACAAACAGGAGGGAGCCTACCTAAACTCAAAAAAGGGACAGACCGAGATGGGAACCGCCATTGCCGATGCCATCTTGGAGTATAAAAGGGTCCTATGGACGCATGTCCCGGACGAGGCTGTTAAATCCCCGGTAGCTACCGCTGCACCAAAGACCGATGCCGTGGCTAACGAATCCCCGAAGAAGACCGAACCTGACGCTGTGGCCCAAACAACCACGGTTGGTAAGGACAAGACCGAAAATGTTGTTGGGGACAAGCCCCAGGGAACTGTAACCGCCGTGACCGCTCCCGAGGTGGCAGGTACGGGAGCCAATGGAAAGACGACTGCCTCACCAGTAGAGGCTCCGGCACCCAAAAAGGACTCGGAACCATCTTCCAAGCCGTTGAAAACCAAGGAGAACATCGTTTTTAAGGTACAATTATTGGCAAGTTCCAAGGATATGTTTACGGACCCGACAAATTTTAATGGGCTCAACAGGATTTCCAAGGAACCTTATAATAACCTTTATCGATATATGTACGGCAGTACGGGCTCATATGATGAGGCCCAGCTTTTAAAGACAAATGCGGTGCAAAAGGGGTACAGTACGGCATATATTGTTGCCTATAAGGACGACAAACGCATTTCCTTGGACAGTGCCCTTTCCGAACTTTCGGAGTAGGTCTGAGCCTGGGGAAAGAAAATTATCGATTCGGAATTAGGAACAATAAGTTTTTCAACCATAAACTATTAAAAAGTGGTTTTGTCGAATTTATTTCTAATTTTGTTTGTGAAGTGATTTACACTTTTTGTTTGGAACCGAAATTGAAGGCTTTTGCCCCCTGATGAAGTTGTTTTTTGGAAGCATAGCTTAGTTACGGTTCTCAAAAATGACAAAATCAGGGTGCAAAATGCGAAATTCGCAGGTAAAAGAAAAGGCTTAAATTACTTCAATAACCGAAAAAGTAAACATTTGAAACTATCCAGAGAAGTAAAAACGGGTATTATAGTCATAGGGGGCATCCTGTTGTTTATAATGGGCTTTAGCTATTTAAAATCTTCTCCCCTGTTCGAGACGAACAAAATTTTTTATGGGGTCTACAAGGATGTAGGAGGATTGCAACCGGGAACCCAAGTGACCATCAATGGTTTGGCCGTTGGCAAAATCAGTGATATTAGGTTTAAGGACAGTTCTGGCGAATTGATCGTGACCTTTTCGGTCGATAATAATTTTGATTTTTCCCAGAATAGTATTGCGGAACTGTACGATACCGGGATTATAGGTGGTAAGGGGATACAGGTGAAACCAGTTTTTGACGGTGCCCCAATGGCCAAGTCAGGGGATACCCTAAAGACCAGTACCAGGCCCGGTCTTACCGATCTGGTGCAGGAAAAGCTGGCGCCCTTGCAGCGAAAAGTGGAAGGTGCGGTAACCAATGCGGATTCTTTGTTGGTTAACGTCAATCAAATATTGGATGATAGGACCAAAAAGGACCTTCGGGAAACTATAAGCGGACTTAAAAAGGTGGTTGCAAGTTTTCAGGGTAGTGCCGATGCGTTGAACGAAGTTTTAAGTGAAAACAAGGAAACCTTAAACAGTACACTGACCAACCTAAATGCAATTACCGATAATTTTGTGGTGTTGTCCGATTCCCTTTCAAATGCCGGACTTTCCGAGACCATTAGAAGTCTTCAGGGTACTTTGGCAAATCTGGACATAATGTTGGCCAAAGTAGAAAATGGTGAGGGTACCTTGGGAAAATTGGTGAACAACGAACAGTTGTACAACAATCTTAATACCGCATCCAAGGATTTAGACCTTTTGCTCCAGGATTTCCGTCTGAACCCCAAACGTTATATTCACGTTTCCGTTTTTGGAAAAAAACAAACGGAATACGAACTCCCGGAAAATGACCCTGCCCAAGAACTCAAAACTCAATAAATGGGGTACTTGCCAAATATTATTTTCCTCCTGTTTCTTGTTGCAGGCATTGGTTATTTTGCCAGGAATATAAAACGATTGTCCAGAAATATAAGACTGGGCAAAAAGGTAGAGGTCAATGATCATATTTCCCAGCGCTGGAAAAATATGGCCCGGATAGCTTTGGGCCAGCGGAAAATGGTGGTGCGTCCGGTTGCGGGGATATTGCATATTTTTGTTTACTTGGGCTTTATTATCATCAATATAGAGGTCTTGGAGATTATTATTGATGGGGTCCTAGGCACACATCGCATTTTTGCGCCCTTGGGATCCTTCTATGATTTTCTTATCGCATCTTTTGAAATTTTGGCCCTCCTGGTAATTGTGGGAATCGTGGTCTTCTGGATACGGAGGAATATTTTGAGGTTGCAGCGCTTTATTAAGCCAGAAATGAAAGGCTGGCCAAAGTTGGATGCCAATCTTATCCTCTATTTCGAGCTTGTTTTAATGAGCCTCTTCTTGATCATGAACGCCGCCGATGCCCAACTGCAACACTTGGGAGTACCACATTATACCAAAGCGGGGTCGTTTCCGGTAAGTCAGTTTATTGGACATTTTTTTGAGGGTTTTTCCATTGGTACATTAATGACCATAGAGCGCACCGCCTGGTGGCTCCATATCGTTGGAATCCTATTCTTTTTAAACTACCTCTATTATTCCAAACATCTCCATATTCTTTTAGCATTCCCCAATACGTTTTATGGGAAGGTGAACCCCAAAGGGCAGCTGGATAATCTGGAAGCGGTTACCAAGGAGGTGAAGTTGATGATGGATCCGTCTGCCGATCCATATGCCGCACCTGCAGGGGGGGACGATGGAACACCGGAAAAGTTCGGAGCTTCCGACGTGATGGATCTTAACCGGATACAGTTACTCAATGCCTACACCTGTACCGAATGCGGGAGGTGTACGAGCGAGTGCCCGGCCAATATTACCGGGAAGAAGCTTTCTCCGCGTAAAATCATGATGGATACGCGCGATCGTTTGGAAGAAGTGGGTAAAAACATCGAAAAAAACAAGGGACAATTTGTTGAGGACGGCAAGCAACTGTTAGGGGATTACATAACCGCAGAGGAACTGTGGGCGTGTACCTCCTGCAATGCGTGCGTAGAGGCCTGCCCTGTGAGTATAGACCCACTTTCCATAATTATGGATATGCGCCGGTATCTGGTCATGGAACAATCCGCGGCCCCCGTGGAACTGAACAATATGATGGGCAATATAGAAAACAATGGCGCCCCTTGGCCCTTCAATCAATTGGACCGCAAGAATTGGGCGGACGAATAAGGCTGAATGGAAGTACAAAGTATTTAGTACCTAGTATTAAGTATATGATTTTTAGGGAGTAGGGCAGGTAATTTGCTGTTTGGAAGCTGGTTGGCCGATCCATAAAATTCACATTTCAGCCTTTGATTGATTTTGATAGGTTAAACTGGTACAGTTTGTGCTGTCAAAGGAAATATATAATTAACGGCGGCAATAGATTTAAGGAGCTTAAGTTAATTCAATTTATTTATCAAGTACTAGTTACTTTGTTCTAACTACTAATTACTATTTCAAAAGTGAAAGAAGCATTGCACGTACCGACCATGGCAGAGTTTTTTGCGAGCGGCAAGCATCCGGAGGTCCTATTTTGGGTAGGCTGTATGGGGAGTTTTGACGATAGGGCAAAAAAAGTAACCAAGGCCTTTGTTAAAATTTTGAACAAGGCCGGGGTTTCCTTTGCCGTTTTGGGAGCCGAGGAAAGCTGTACTGGCGATCCCGCTAAGAGGGCCGGGAACGAATTTTTATTCCAAATGCAGGCCGTAACCAATATAGAAGTGATGAACGGCTATGGGGTAAAAAAAATAGTCACCTCCTGTCCACATTGCTTTAATATCATCAAGAACGAATATCCCGGCTTGGGGGGCAATTACGAAGTAGTGCACCACACCCAATTTCTAAACCAATTGCTGGAAGAAGGCCGATTTACCATGGAAGGTGGCCAATACAAAGGGAAACGCATAACTTACCACGACCCTTGCTACCTGGGCAGGGGCAATAATATTTATGAAGCTCCCCGGGAATTGATCCGAAAATTGGATGCGGAGTTGGTAGAAATGAAAAATTGTAAAAAAAGGGGCTTGTGCTGTGGAGCCGGCGGCGCCCAAATGTTCAAGGAACCCGAAAAAGGGAATATGGACATCAATATAAAGCGTACAGAGGAAGCCTTGGAGACCAAGGCCGAAATTGTAGCTGCAGCCTGTCCGTTTTGCAACACCATGATGACCGATGGGGTCAAGGGCAAGGACAAGGAGGCTTCCGTGACTGTGATGGATATAGCTGAACTGATAGCCAACGCCGCAGACCTCTAATGAATAGATGCAAGGAACCAAGGAAAAAGGACTAGTTTCTTGAATCTTGTAGTCCCGAAACCTCGGGAATCAAGATACTATTACCTCGACGGCTCTTCGAAACAATTACTTGGTTGGCCACGTAACCCCAAACAACAAACAACAGAAATAAAGAACAAATATGTTAGTAGCATTTAATACATTGCCAGGTTCGGCCAGGATTTGGGCCTATCAGGCCAATAGAAGCCTTACCGCGGAAGAGTTGGAAGAGATAAAGCAAAGTCTGGATCGGTTTATCGAGGAATGGACCACCCATGGCAGTCAACTGAATGCCGGGTATGAGATTCGCTATAACCGGTTTATTGTGATAGGCTTGGATCAAAGCATTATGGGCGCTTCCGGATGTTCTATAGATACCCAGGTCCATTTTATCCAATCCCTGGAAAAGAAATACGATATCGATCTTTTAGATAGAATGAACGTATCCTATAAACAAGGTGAGTTCATAGCTTATAAATCCTTGGTGGATTTTAAAAAAATGGCAAAGGCCAAATCCGTGTCCAAGAATACCATTGTTTTTAATAATCTAGTGACCAACAAGGAAGAGTACGAACAGCATTGGGAAGTTCCTGCTGAAGAAAGTTGGCATGGTCGGTTTATGTAGTAAATCTGGGCATTTTGTTGATATGGCCTTAATGCAATTGATGAACGCTTGCCAAATAAAAACCCCCTTTCCCTGTGTGGAAAATGTGTAAGATCGATGAAATGCAATAAATTAGTCCCTTTTTAGTTACTATCATAGTTTACTTCGGCATATGCGATTGAATATTCTTGCCTTTCTATTTATTTTCTTCCAATTATTTGATGTTCCGATATACGGACAAACCAATCCGTTGAAGGCGACGGATAGCTTGGATCAAAAAAGGTGGGTAGATACTACCTATGACCAGATGTCCTTGGACGAAAGGATTGGCCAGTTGTTTATGGTGATGGTGGCATCCGACCAAGGAAAATCGGGTTCGGACAAGGTAGCCGCCCTTATTCAAAAGGAAAAGATAGGAGGAGTAATTTTTTCTACCGGGGGACCGATAAGGCAGGCCAGGATGACCAATAGCTTTCAAGCCATGTCCAAAATTCCCTTGATGATTGGGATGGACGCGGAGTGGGGGCTTTCCATGAGGCTCGATTCCACCTATGCCTTTCCTTGGAATATGACCTTGGGCGCAATTAGGGACAGTACCGTAATAGAGAAGGTAGGGTATCAAATTGGCATGCATGCAAAGCGAATGGGAGTGCACATCAATTTCGCTCCCGATATCGATATCAACATCAACCCTAAAAATCCCATTATCGGAAACCGCTCTTTTGGGGAGGATAGGGAAAATGTTGCCCAAAAGGGGATTGCTTTTATGAAAGGAATGGAAAGTGCCGGCGTGCTCTCTAGCGGAAAACATTTTCCAGGCCATGGCGATACCGCGGTCGACTCGCATAAGGCGTTGCCCGTTTTGGATTTTTCGCTCCAACGGTTGGATAGTATAGAATTATATCCATTTAAGGAACTTATAAACAATGGCTTAAGCAGTGTGATGGTAGCCCATTTAAGCGTTCCTGCCCTGGAGCCAAGGGAAGGTTACCCATCCTCCTTGTCACGGAATATAATAACGGATTTGCTCAAGAGCCGATTGCACTTTAATGGCTTGGTTTTTACGGATGCCCTGAATATGAAAGGGGTAGCCGATTTTACCGAGGCCGGTGAAGTAGAATTGAGCGCTTTTTTGGCCGGGAACGATATTCTGTTAATGCCCACTGATGTGGCCAAGGCCAAAGCTAAAATTCGCGAGGCCTACAATTATGGAATTATTTCCGAAAACCGATTGTCATCCTCCGTAAAAAAGATCCTGATGGCAAAATATAAGGTGGGGCTAAACCATTATCATCCGGTGGAGTTGAAAAACTTGTACGAGGATCTGAATTCCATGGATAATGACCTCATTTATGAAGAGGCCATTGAGAACGCCATCACCGTGGTGAAGAATGATTTTTCTTTGTTGCCCATCAAAAAACTCGAGAACAAAAAAATTGCCTATGTTAAGTTTGGCGATGCGGATGGTACCCCATTTTTTGAGGAAATGAACAAATATGCGAAGGTAGATCAGATCAGCGGTAAGGACCTTGCTACCTTAAAAAGCAAGCTATCTGCCTATAACCTTGTAATTGTCGGACTTCACAAAAGCAATTTAAGTCCGTGGAAGGCCTATAAGTTTACGGAAAACGAACTTTTTTGGCTCCATGAGCTGGCCCGTATGGGGAGCTCCAACCTAATACTTACCGTTTTTGCAAAGCCATATGCCTTATTGGACGTCAGTTCTTTTGTTAATGTAGATGGCGTAGTGGTCTCCTATCAAAACAGCAAACTGGCCCAGGAAAGGACCGCTCAAATTTTATTCGGTGCCATTCCGGCAAAAGGCGTGTTGCCCGTAACCGCAAATCCGGTATTCCCGGTAAATACTGGTATACAATTGGAAGGGTTGATGCGATTGGGCTATAGTTTTCCGGAACGCGTAGGTCTAAGTTCGTCAAAATTGGCCGAAGTGGACAGCTTGGTGCAGGATGGAATTGATTCCATGATGTTTCCAGGGGCACAGGTATTGATTGCCCGTAGGGGAGAGGTAATCTATAATAAAGGCTTTGGAAGCCCGACCTACCAATCGGAAGCGACTATTACCCCGGAATATGTTTATGACCTTGCTTCCCTGACCAAAATATTGGCTACCCTGCCTTTGATCATGAAAATGGAGGAAGATGGTGAAATAGCGCTGAACAATACATTTCAGGAACTTTTGCCAGAATATGCAAATACCGACATTAAGGATGTTTCCGTTTTAAAGGCATTGTCCCATTATGGGAGGTTGCCTGCTTGGATTCCTTTTTATACAAGTACGTTGGACAAAAAACATCATCCATCCAAGGAATTTTATAGAACAAATATCGTACCCGGATTTTCTACCAAGGTGGCCGATCATCTCTATTTGGAAGATGCCTACCAAGATTCCATTTATAACAGGATCGGGCGTCAACATTTAAAGCCCAATCGATATCTCTATAGCGATCTCTCGTACTATATCTTTAAAAAATATATTGAGAAGACCTACGGCAAGCGATTGGACAAGTTGGCGGAGGATTTTTTGTATAAGCCTTTGGGGGCTACCTATACGGGATATCTGCCTTTGGAGAAGTTTCCCAAAGATATGATCGTCCCGGCAGAGGAAGACGACTATTACCGGTATCAGACCGTTCAAGGGTACGTACACGATATGGGGGCCGCCATGCAGGGTGGGGTCGGAGGCCATGCAGGATTATTTAGCAATGCAAATGGGGTTGCCAAGATTATGCAAATGTACCTGCAAGGGGGATATTATGGAGGGGAACGGTTTTTAAGTTCCCGGACCATTCAAAAGTTCAATACCTGCTATTTTTGCGATAAGAACGTAAGGCGTGGCGTGGGTTTTGATAAGCCCGAACAGAAAGGGGGTGGACCAACTTGTGACAGTGCTTCCCCGAAAAGTTTTGGCCATAGCGGCTTTACCGGAACCTATACCTGGGCAGACCCGGATGAGGACCTGCTCTATGTTTTCTTGTCCAACCGTACCTATCCCACGGCAACCAATACCCTTTTAATAAAATCCGGTCTGCGCACCCGGATACAGCAAGTCATTTATGATGCCATCATAAACTAAGGATTAAGTTATTGGGTTCTTAAGTTATTGGATTATTTTTGTTTGGTGTTTGGTTGAGAGATTTCAAAATTGAAAAGTTTACGGGAGTATTCGTTGTTATTATTATAAACTTATAAACCCATAAACTATAATTTCTTGAACTTGACACTTGACACTTGACACTTGACACTTGGCTTGTATTTAGTCAATACGAGGAGATTCCCGCCGTCGCGGGAATAACGAAAAAGTAATATTATGAAAATAGCGATAGTATGTTATCCCACATTTGGAGGTAGTGGTGTAGTTGCCACGGAACTGGGGATAGCCTTGGCCAATAGGGGACATGAAATACATTTTATAACGTATCGCCAGCCGGTCCGATTGGGACTATTGGGGAACAAGATATATTTTCATGAGGTTCACGTCCCAGATTATCCCCTGTTCCATTATCAACCCTATGAATTGGCGCTTTCCAGTAAATTGGTAGATACCATTAAGTTATATGGCATAGAACTTTTGCACGTACATTATGCCATTCCCCATGCCTATGCCGGTTATATGACCAAAAAGATATTGGAAGAGGATGGTATTTACATACCGATGATCACCACCTTGCACGGTACCGATATAACCTTGGTGGGCAATCATCCTTTTTATAAGCCCGCTGTAACCTTTAGTATCAATAAATCGGATATAGTGACCTCGGTCTCTGAAAGTCTTAAAAAGGACACGCTGGAACTGTTCGACATTAAGAAGGAAATTGAGGTAATCCCGAATTTTATCGATATCACAAAATATAAACATCAGTTTACGGATTGCCAGCGATCGCTGATGGCTAGGGACGAGGAGCGGATTATTACGCATATCAGTAATTTTAGACGTGTAAAACGTATCCCTGATGTTATCCAAATTTTTTATAACATCCAAAAGGAGCTGCCGGCCAAGCTAATTATGGTTGGTGAAGGTCCCGAAAAGGAACAGGCAGAACTTTTGTGCGAGAAATTGGGCATTCATAAGAAAGTGGCATTTTTGGGCAACAGCCACGAAATTGATCGTATCCTCTGTTTTTCCGATCTGTTTCTACTGCCCTCGGAAACGGAGAGCTTTGGTTTGGCGGCACTCGAAGCCATGGTAAATAAGGTTGCTGTAATTTCTAGTAATGCAGGGGGCATCCCAGAGGTGAACCGCCAGGGAATCACAGGTTTTTTGAGCGATGTTGGCAATGTGGACGAAATGTCTGAAAATGCACTAAAGATCTTAAGGGATGAATCGACCATGGAACAATTTAAGGAAAATGCATTTCGTGTCGCCGCTGAATTCGATATTTTGAAAATATTGCCCCTTTATGAGGCCGTCTACGAAAGGGCATACAAGGAACGATTGCAGAGCTTGGTCTGATATTTTTGGTCAAGAATATTTTTCTAAGTTTAGAAGTCAATAGCCAACTTTGGAAATGCAAAATTGCGGTTATAAGTCTATGATCTCCGCGGAGTAGTCTTTTCTCTATATTCTTTATTCTATTTTCTTTTTCTTGACTTTAAAGGTTGGTACGATGAAAAAAAGGCTCATAACTTTAGTCTCAATATTAATTTTATGTCTTTCCTGTAAGGCCCAAAAGAAGGTTGGCGCGGAAGAAGGTCAAGTTACGGGCGATCCCATCCCAACCTTGGTGCTTTGCGATGATTATGGCGGATCGGTAATTCAGGGGTTCCAAATAATCAAGGATAAAAAATCCCTTCAAAAGGCATTTGCTAAGATCAATATTGCCCGGAAGCCCGGCCTTCCCGTTCCCGAGCTCGACTTTAACAGGGAAATTGCCATTTTGGCTAGCCGTGGTGAAGCAAAAGGAACTTCCCAAATTAAATTGAAGTTTGATTCGGAAACTTCCGATCAAATCATTTTTGAATTTGGCACCTCCCAAGAATCCGAAAACACTTCGATAACTACCCCTTTTTGTCTTTATAAGATGCCGATTACACAAAAAGAAGTTATTTTTAGGGGGAAATAGATTAAAGGGTTGGAAATCGATAAAAATTCTAAATCGGCGAGAACGCATGAATGATTTCAAAAGATTTATAACCGGAAGATTTTTCTTTTTGATATTGCTTTGGTCATTGCAAACCATATCCGGTCAATCAAAGGAGTACGACATAGTAATATATGGCGGAACTTCGGCGGGTGTTGCAGCGGCCATACAAAGCAGTAGAATGGGTAAGTCCGTGGTCCTTATAGAGCCTTCAGGTAGAATCGGTGGTCTAACTACCGGCGGCTTGGGTGCCACAGACATAGGTAACAAGCAGGCCATTGGGGGTATTTCCCGGGAGTTTTATCAGAATATCAAAAAGCATTACGATAACCCTTCAAATTGGAAATGGCAAAAAAAATCCGAATATTTTGTCAGCGGGCAGTCCCGTACGGACAAGGGTGAGGATACAATGTGGACCTTTGAGCCATCGGCTGCTCTGGCAGTTTATAAAGAAATGATCTCTAACGAGAACATTGATTTGGTGAACAACGAACGTCTAAATAGAAAGAACGGGGTCAAGAAGGAAAGGGGAAGGATAATTGCAATTGCGATGGAATCTGGCAAAAGATTCCAAGGCAAGGTGTATGTAGACGCTACCTATGAGGGAGATTTAATGGCTTCGTCCGGGGTGACCTATACCGTTGGTCGCGAAAGCAATGCCCAGTACGGGGAATCATTGAACGGGGTACAGGCCAATAGTATAAACCTGACCCTTACCGGAAAGGTCTCCAAAAACGCGTACAATCATAATTTTCTTCCTGGTGTAGATCCCTACGTGGATTTGGGTGACCCTGGAAGTGGACTTTTGCCCAATATCAACGAAAAACCGGGGCTGGAAGGGGATGGGGATGATAAGATCCAAGCCTATTGCTTTCGCATGTGCCTGACCAATGTGGCGGAAAACAGGATTCCATTTCAAAAACCCGATGGATACCATGAAAGGGATTACGAATTGTTGTTTAGAAACTATGAGGCACGAAAGGGGGAAATACGGGATATGTACAGTTATGGGAGTTCTTTGTTGCCTTGGATTAATACCCCAATGCCCAACCATAAGACCGATACAAATAATAAATTTGGTTTCTCAACGGACTACATCGGTAGAAATTATGAATATCCCGAAGCCACTTACGAAGAGCGCGAAAGGATTGTAGATGAACATAGGAAATATCAGATGGGTTTGATGTGGTCCCTGGCCAACCATCCCAGAATCCCTGAGGAAGTTAGGGAAGAAGCCTCTAAATGGGGAACTACAAAGGACGAATTTGAACGGGAAGATGGTTGGCAACAACAGTTATACATTAGGGAAGCACGCCGTATGATCAGTGATTATGTAATGACCCAGCAAAATTGCGAGGCTTTGGAAGTTTGCGAAGATGCGATCGGTCTGGCGGCCTATGGTATGGATTCCCACAATGTACAGCGCTATGTGGATGCGAATGGCTTTGTGCAGAACGAGGGCAATGTGGAGGCACATGGTTTTAAGCCCTATCCAATTAGTTATAGATCCATCGTGCCAAAGGAAACGGAGTGTGCCAATTTGCTTGTGCCGGTATGCTTGAGCGCGTCCCACATCGCTTTCGGGTCCATTCGTATGGAGCCCGTTTTTATGGTTTTGGGTCAATCTGCGGCTACCGCTGCCTCGCTGTCCATTGATCTGAATGTCGCGGTACAGGATATACCTTATCAGAAATTAAAAGGTATTTTGGCAAAAGATAACCAAAGGCTTTCTCCAGCACTAAATTATGGACAAACCGATAAATAATACGCCTTATGATATCCTTTCTTCTTTCCATAGCAGTATTGATAATTGGTTATTTTGTGTATGGCAAGTTTATCGAAAAGGTGTTCAAGGTAGATAGGAATAGGCAGACCGCAGCCATTCGCTTAAGGGATGATGTGGATTTCGTACCCTTGCCAGCCTGGAAGATTTTTTTGATCCAGTTCCTCAATATTGCCGGATTGGGACCCATCTTTGGGGCCATCGCCGGGGCCATGTTCGGGCCTGCCGCATTTTTATGGATCGTATTGGGCAGTATATTTGCGGGTATCGTACACGATTACTTTTCCGGGATGCTATCCCTTAGGCACGACGGATTGAGCATTAGTGAGGTTGTCGGCATATACCTGGGACCAAGGGTAAAGCAATTTATGCGGTTTTTTACGGTGGTACTATTGATTTTTGTAGGCACGGTCTTTTTGGTCGGTCCCGCAAAAATCATCGATGGGATGACGGACAATATGTGGGGTGTTTGGAGCTGGACTGCCATCATCCTGGTATATTATATACTTTCTACCCTGCTGCCCATAGACAAAATCATAAGTAAGATCTATCCTGTCTTTGGAGTGGCGATGTTCCTGATGGCCTTGGGACTGATCATCGCATTGCTTTTTGGGGATTATCATATTCCCGAGTTGGTACCGGCCAATATCCGAAACATGACGGCCTCTCCGGAAGCAACGCCCCTTTTTCCAATACTTTTTGTAACGATTGCCTGTGGGGCAATTTCAGGGTTCCATTCCACCCAATCCCCCTTGATGGCCCGATGTATGAAGAATGAGTCCTTGGGCATGAAAATTTTTTCAGGTACCATGATCACAGAGGGTATTGTCGCACTTATATGGGCGGCTGCGGCCATGACGTTTTTTGGGAATGTTGAAGGACTCAACGGGGCCATGGCGAGCAATGGGAACAATGCGGCCTGGGCAGCAAATGAGATATCCCTGAATATGTTGGGCAAGGTAGGTGGACTTTTGGCCTTGTTGGGAATCGTAGCGGCCCCGATAACCTCGGGAGATACCGCTTTTCGTTCGGCACGACTGATATTGGCGGATGTTTTTGCAACGGATCAAAAGAAAATAAGGAACAGGTTGTATTTGAGCATTCCTCTTTTTGGGGTGGCCTTTGCCCTCACCCAAATGGATTTTGGCATAATCTGGCGATATTTTGCCTGGAGCAACCAAACGTTGGCCATGATCGTACTTTGGGCCATCACAGCCTACTTGGTACAGGAAAACAAAGCCTATTGGGTAAGTCTGGTTCCCGCAATTTTTATGAGCATGGTATGCAGCACCTATATTCTTATCGCCCCGGAAGGATTTAAACTGGAGCACGATCTGGCCTATCTACTGGGCGTGATATTTACGGTAGGCCTGAGTTTGTTGTTTTGGAGGTTTGTGGCGAAAAAAAAGGCTTCCATATCAGTCGCCTAATTGTAATTAGTACATTTCGACAAGGTAAGTTGAATGAATTTTTGGGATTTATTTCTCGAAAAGATGGCTCCTTCTTAACACACTTTGCCCATCAACATAAAATATACGGTAATACACTTTTCGTCCAATTCCTTTTTTAAAACGCTAAAAGCTTTGGTTATCTGTGCTTCCACGGTTTTAACGGAAATATTGAGATATTCGGATATCTCGAGATTGGTAAGCCCCTCCTTTCTGCTCATAATAAACACTTCCCTGCATTTAGGGGGCAAATTTTGTATTTCTTTGGTAATTCGGGCCAAGGTGATTTGAAATTCATTTTCATCCTGTGTGGAGGTCACCTTTTCCAAAGCCTCAAAATATTTTTGTTCCAAAATCATGGTGGACCTAGTTTTCTTGTACTGATTTAGAAATTCATTGCGGACAGATTTATACAAATAGTTCTGAAGCGAATTGGTAATATTCATTTTTTTCCGTTTTTCCCACGCCCGTAGGAACACGTTCTGCAATATATCCTCAGCTTCGGTATGGTCCTTTGTCAAGGTAAGGGCATAGCCGTATAATCGTTGGTTATACTGATCTACCAAGTATACAAAGGCTTTTTCTTCTCCGCTTCTTAAGCTTTCTATCAATTCCGAATCATCCCTATAATTCATACAATAACAGTGGTTAGTCGTAAGATTGGTTTATTATTTATGCAAATATGAAAAAAAAATAATAAAAAAGTTAGGGTATTGAAAATTGGTGTTGTCTTTATTTAAAGAGCACGTCCAAGAATAGGGTTATGCAATGAACAATCCAGAAATAAAAAATAGTATCGTTAAATACTTGTCCGATGAGGCCACAGTTGAAGATTTAAATCAACTTTCACATTGGATTACCCTGGATGGGAATGATCAGATCTTCGAGGAATTTGTAAAACTGCATTACGAAACAATGACCGCCATGAATAAGCCCGATGTGGACAGGATAAAAAAAAATCTTTTAAGGGAGATCAAAAAAGATTCCCGAAAGGATAAGCAGGCACGATATGGCCGACGTATAATTACGGTATTAAAGTATGCCGCTGTAGGCCTTTTATTCTTTGCTCTTGGTGATTTAAACCAGAACGGATACTTTGAGACCTCCCAAAAAAGCATTTTGGTGCCAGGAGAGGACGCCATAACGATTGAAATGGACAATGGAAACCTAGAAACCATAGATCTGCACGGAAACAAACAACTTAGGAATTCCGATGGAAATGTGATAGGGACCCAGCAGAAATCCCAATTGACCTATTCAAGTACTGCCCCGGTTGAAAAGTTGGTATACAACACGCTTAGAATCCCATACGGAAAAAGATTTGATGTGGTCCTTTCGGATGGCACCCGAGTCTATTTAAATTCAGGTTCGTCCCTAAAATATCCCGTAAAATTTTTAAAAGGCTCGGATAGGGTCGTCCGTTTGACCGGGGAAGCCTATTTTGAAGTGACCAAGGATCAAGAACATCCCTTTATCGTAAATACGGACGACATTGACGTAAAGGTACTGGGAACAAAGTTCAATGTGTCCCATTATCCAGAGGATTCCAGTATTAGTACCGTGCTGGTAGAAGGATCCGTAGAATTACATGAGTGGGACGATAGCGGCAAGGATATTAGTGATCCGGTATTGCTTAAACCAGGCTTTATGGCCGAATGGAACAAGCCAGACCGGTTAATGTCGGTTGAAAATGTTGATACCAGGATATACACGGCATGGGTTCAAGGGAAAATGATATTTAGGAACACCACCTTTAGAAAAATCAGGCAAGCTTTGGAACGAAAATATAATGTAACCATAATTAACAATAATACCGATTTGGACGACCAATTATTCGATGCAACCTTTGATATTGAAACCATCGAGCAGGTATTGCAATCCTTTAATAAAAGTTATGCGATTAATTATAAGATTGAGAACAACAAAGTGATTATAAACTAACTAAAACTAACATTAAATGAAAGAACTCCATTAGGAAAACAAAAAAATCGGAAAATGCGGACACATTTCCCGATTTCGTAACAAATGATTTAAAATAGTTAAACCAATTAACACTGCTAAATTATGAAAAAACCTATTAATGTAAGAGGTGCAACCCAATGTGCCTTTAAACTAAGCTTAAAGATGAAGCTCACGGTAATCTTAACGATAGTTTCCTTACTTCAAATCCACGCCAATTCTTACTCCCAGTCCAAAAAAATAACTTTGGATATGGGGAATGCTTCCGTGAAAGAGGTATTGTATGAAATTGAATCGGTTTCGGAATTCAAATTTTTGTTTAACCGCAAAGATGTTGACCTTGATAGGAAAGTTTCGATCAAGGTCACCAAACAACCGATATCTGACATCTTACAGGAATTGTTCTCCGGAACAGATGTGGATTATGTTGTGTTGAACAAACAGATCATTCTAAGTAAATCTTTGGTCAGCGCAACTCCTGTTAACCCTAATAGTTCTATTGCCACCACGGCAAAGATTCAAAAATTCACGGTTACCGGAAAGGTTTTGGATGGAACAGGGTTACCCCTGCCTGGAGCTAATATTGTTGAAAAAGGGACAACCAACGGGGTAACGGCCGATTTTGATGGAAACTTTACCATTGGTGTTTTAAATGGTAATGCAACTTTGGTGGTTTCCTATATAGGATTTGCCACTAAGGAACAAGCTGTAAATGGACAGACTACCTTAAATATTACGTTGGATGAGAGCGCTGCAGGTTTGGATGAGGTTATATTGGTCGGGTACGGAACACAGACCAGGGCAAAGGTTACCGGTGCTATCAGTACAATTCCAACCGATGAAATTACGCAAAGACCCGTAACCAATACGGCGAATGCCCTACAAGGTCAAGTACCCGGTTTAACCGTATTTAATGCAGGTGGCGCACCAGGGGTTGAGGACACTAAAATTAGAATACGGGGGGTTGGTACCCTTAACAACTCTAATCCTTTAGTATTGGTAGATGGTATAGAGCAGGCCCTTGGTACAGTTGAACCCCAAAACATTGAATCCATTTCGGTTTTAAAAGATGCTGCCTCTGCTGCTATTTATGGATCTAGGGCTGCAAATGGAGTTATTTTGGTGACGACCAAACGAGGAGCTTCCACGGGGGTAACACTGTCATACAATACGTTGGTTGGGGTTCAGAAACCTAGTTTTTTTCCAGAAAAGGCGGATGATGAATCATGGATGAGGTTGGAAAATACGGCACAGGTAAATGCGGGCGGGAGTCCCACCTATTCAGAGGAGTATATTTCAAATGTACTCGCCGGCACAAAGCCCTTGGAATTTCCATTTGCCAATTGGGAAGAGGGAATCTTCAGAAATGGGGCCCTAATGAACCAACAAGGTTTTTCAATATCGAGTGGAGGTGATATTGGTAAAATATTTACCTCCCTAAATTATAGTGATACGGATGGGGTTATAAAGAATTTTAACAATAAGAGAACTACCGTGCTCATGAATGCAGACTTGTATGCAGGTGAAAAACTTACCTTCAAGGTGGGGCTCACATACAGGAACGGAAATTTCAGTGGGCCGGGACATGCCATAAATTCTTCTGGTATTGCCGGGCAACAGATCGTTCAAGCACTTCTCCATATGAACAGGAATGTGGTGATGGAATATCCCGATGGAACCTATGATTTGATTTCAGGACAGTGGAATGCAGATGCGATGGCAACGGAGGGCGATACACAAAGAACTAGCAATGATGTTGTTGCTTTGGGAGGATTTGATTATAAATTCAACGAGGCACTTACCCTTAGGGGCAATGTTACGTATAAATCAAATTATCAGGGCACTGCTACCTTTATGAATAGTTTGGCGGGCATGAAAAATTATCTCACCGGGGAACCTGTTACCGTTTCAGGGTGGTTTGCAACAAATAAGTTGACCGAGGCAACCTTTACTGAAAAGGAAATGAGCCAAAGATTATTTTTGGAATATAACAAGTCCTTTGGTCCCCATGACCTGGATGGATTATTGGGATATGAGGAAATACATTACAATAATAAGACCGTTTCGGCCTCTAGGGAGGGTTTCTTTAACAATAGCCTTAGGGATTTAAATGCTGGGGGTTCTGATAACCAACAAATAAGCGGATTTCGGGAAGAATGGCGTCTACGTTCCTTTTTTGGCAGGTTAAACTATTCCTTTGATAACAGATACTTGCTTCAGGCCAATTTAAGAATTGACGGCTCATCCAGGTTTGGTGATGGAAATAGATATGGATTTTTCCCTTCGGTTTCAGCGGGTTGGGTCCTTACAAATGAGTCTTTTATGGAAGGTCTGTCTGATGGTACGGTCCTCAGCAATCTAAAATTGCGGGCATCTTGGGGGCAATTGGGAAACCAGAATATAGGACTCAATAAATTTAGAAGCACCTATAATCTAAATCAAAATTATCAATTTGGTGGAACCCCCGTTTCTGGTTCGGCGATTACCCAAGCAGGAAATCCAGATATTAGCTGGGAAACGGCTACAATTACAAATATTGGTCTCGACGCTTCATTTATGCAGGACAGACTGCAATTTGTTGCCGAGTATTTCTGGAAATACACGGATAATATCTTATTGCAGCTTCCTATTTCGAGTACGATCGGGGTTATACCACCTGTTCAGAATGCGGCAGCGGTCTCAAACAACGGTTACGAACTAAGTTTAAATTTCAATGGCGCGTATAAACCGGACAATGGTTTTAATTATTCGATAGGTCTTAACTTTTCCGATGTCATCAACAAAATTGAAGATTTGAACGGGGCAGGTCCTTACTTCCCTGACGGTTTTACGGTATGGCAAGAGGGTTATTCCATAAATACATTACGAGGTTTGGACTCTCCAGGCCTGTATCGCACCCAAGCCGATTTGGATAAGTATCCTGCACGTTTAAGTTCCAGTGCCACGATTGGGGATATTATATACAAAGACGTCAACAACGATGGGGTAATATCACAATCCTTGGCTCCCGGTGGAGATCAGATTATTATTGGAAACGAGGATCCCAGGTATGAATTTGGTATCCGGGCAAATGCTTCCTTCAAAGGTTTTGACTTTTCCATGTTTTGGCAAGGTGTAGGAAACCAATATCATACCCTGGATGGTGCATTGGTAGAAGGGCCTGCCTATCAGAACTTTATTCCTAAGGAAATGGCCGATAACGCATATGACCCGGTTACAAATCCCAATGGAACATGGCCACGTGCGATTGCGGGTGGGAACTGGAATATTGTTAAATCAAATTTCTGGTTGATTGATACCAAGTATATACGACTAAAAAACTTTCAGGTGGGATACACTATCGATCAGAATGTTTTTTCAAACTTTAGGATTTTTGTATCGGGGGAAAATATGGTAACGTTCTCTGCCCAAAAGCTTTTTGATCCAGAAACCCCTAGAGGTAGAAGTCAGTTCTTTCCACAAACAAAGACTATGAGTTTAGGTTTAAACATCGTATTTTAAAAAAGAAATTATGAAAAGATATAATAATATAAAAAGTTTATTATTCTTCGCTGTTATTGCTTCCTTAGCAGGGTGTAGCGAAGGGTTTAATGAAGGTCTAGATCTAGAGCCATCCGGTGCAGTTTCGGAAACTACCTATTGGTCTACCGCAGAGGATGCTGAGTTGGCCGTTAATGCCGTATATGCCGAACTGGATGGAACCCAAATGGTTATAGCCTTGGATGGAATTACCGATATTGGATATCACAAATATTCCAACGTTCCTACTTTTAATGATGTCCGTTTTGGTGAAATTGACCCTTCCAACGGAACAATCACCGACATTTGGAACCGGTATTTTGTTGGAATTAGGAGGGCAAACGATGTTATTCAAAATATTGTTAAGGTAGAAGATGGCGATCAAGCTAAAATTGCAAGAATAGAGGCAGAAGCCAGATTTCTCAGGGCTTATTTCTATACCCAGCTTTCCAGTTTGTGGTGCAACGTGCCCTTGATAACGGAGGTTCTTGATATCAATGATAACCGCCCAACAAATTCCAAGGAAGAGATAGTCACTTTCGTGATGAATGAACTGAACGATATCATAAATTCCAATGCCCTGCCATTGAGCTACTCGGGAGATGATGTGGGAAGGGTAACCCAGGGAGCTGCGTTAACCTTAAAGGCAAGATTGGCAATCAGAAACAATAATTTTCCTGTTGCCCGGGATGCCGCCAAGGCCGTAATGGATTTGGGCATTTATGGTCTTTATCCAAATTATCAGGAGTTGTTCGAGGTCGCGGGACAAAATTCCAAAGAGGTGATTTTTGACAGACAGTATGCGGTGGGGGGCGATACCTACAACGCATTTGGTTATTCTGCGGCTTCCTTGGGCGGAAGCTCGGGAGTGGAGCCAATGGACGGCCTTTTTGAAAAATATGAGTATACTGGACCCGTGAACCCGGATAATCCTTTTGAGAACAAAGATCCAAGATGGAATTATATTGTTTATTATACGGGCCAGCCCGTTGGAAATATTATTTATAATTCCTGGCCCAATAGTACGACCCCGGATAAGATCAGTAGTACTGAATTTGCTACTACCAATGGTTACAACCTAAAAAAGTGGGTAGACTATGAGTCATTTTCGTCGAATTCAAATCTTGGCGATATTAATATGATTTTAATGCGATATGCGGATGTTTTACTAATGTATGCCGAGTCTAAAATTGAGTTGAACGAGATTGATAAATCTGTGTACGATGCAATAAATGCCGTAAGACAAAGACCAACCGTTAATATGCCCGCAATTACGGAAGGAAAGTCGCAAGCGGAATTAAGAAGCATGGTCAGGGATGAGCGCGCTCGGGAATTGGCATTTGAGGGTTTGCGTATATTTGATATAAATCGTTGGCAGATCGGTGAGGTAAAGGCCGGTCCGGTCAAAGGAATGTATTATAAGGACGATTCTGGGCAATGGAAACTCATTGACAAGGGAAGGGTAGCTACGTTCGATCCAAATAGGGACTATTGCTGGCCTGTTCCCCAAGCAGAAATGGATATTAACGACGTAATTACCCAGAATCCTGGTTATGTTAAATAAATATTATGGCTAAGAAGATTTTTAAAATTGAAGAAGGAAATGACCGAAGGACTTTTATAAAAAAGGCCGGGGCCGCTACCTTGTTTAGTGCAGCAACGTTGAATACAGGGTTTGCAAGTTCATTGCTCCCAAAAAACAAAGTGTTGAAGGTGGGATTGGTTGGATGCGGCGGCCGGGGAACCGGGGCTGCCGTTCAGGCCTTAAGGGCCGATCCGGACACCGTGCTGCACGCCATGGCGGATGCATTTGAAGATAGACTGCTCAGCTCCCTGGAATTGCTGAAAAAAGCGCATGGCCCTAGGGCGGATGTGAAAAAGAATAGGCAATTCGTAGGTTTTGATGCTTACCAGAAATTGATAGATTCAGGTGTGGACGTCGTACTGTTGGCGACCCCACCGGGGTTCCGTCCCGCCCACCTTACCGCGGCCATTGACGCTGGCAAACACGTATTTTATGAGAAGCCCGTTGCTGTTGATGGCCCGGGTGTTCGAAAAGTATTGGAAGCTGCGAAAAAGGCCAAAGAAAAAAATCTATCCATAGTCTCTGGGCTGTGCTTTCGCTACGATTTGCAAAAGCAGGCCCTTTACGGAAAAGTATTGGATGGGGAGATAGGAGACATTAGATCTATCTCGTCTACCAGATACGGTGGGGAACTCTGGTATAAGGATAGGCAACCGGATTGGAACGATATGCAGTATAAAATGCGTAACTGGTACTATTATAACTGGTTGGGCGGGGATTTTATCGTAGAAATGTTCGTTCATAGTACGGATATGGTTGCCTGGGCTATGGGGGAAAGAATGCCGTTATCCGCTTCCGGGGTAGGCGGAAGGCAGTGGCGCACAGATAAAAAGTATGGGAATATATATGACCATTTCGCCGTAGAGCTGGATTATGGGGAAGGCTTAAAGGGAAATTTGGCTACCCGCCAGTTAACCGGGGGGTCTTCAAGGAATTCGGTAGAAATTGCCGGCTCGGAAGGCAATGCCTTCTATGAGGGCAATAGGCACGAAATATGGGGCAAGAATACCTGGAAGTATGAGGGGGAGAAAAACGATATGTACCAATCGGAGCACGATGCGTTTTTTAGTTCCATACGTAAGGGAGATGGCATCAACGATGGCGAAATGGCCGCTAACAGTACGTTAATGGCCATAATGAGCAGGGATGCCGCTTATTCCGGACAAATTGTTACCTGGGATTCGGCTATGAATTCCACAGTGTCCCTAGGTCCGGATAACGACCAATACAGTTGGGACTTAAAATTTGATGGTCCCGGAATCGCAATTCCAGGTCCTGTCAATGCTGTATAGTTGCACTAGTGTCCAGTCAATTTGAGGAGGTAGCATATCGGATTCACATTTCGAGCTGGGAATTTAGTATGAACCCATTTAGCCAGTTTAACAAGATTAAATGGGTTCATCCTTTTTTGGATAAGGTGTTAACATTGGTCTACCGGACGTGTAATTTTTTCAAACAAATTTGTAACCATGACGAACATGAAAGTTTTAATGAACAAAAGGATTGCCCGTTTATCTGCATTATTGGTTTTGTTGGCATCTTACCAAATTAACGCACAAAAGGAGCATTTTGAATTTCAATTTGGTTCTTCCGATACATGGGAAAATGTTATTGCCAATAAGTCCGGGGGCGAGACGCCCATTAAATGGATCAATGTAAATACGGTAAAAGAGGGTTGGACGGTTGGTGCCGATGGGGTATTGGTTAACTTGGGCCACCCGATTGGAGTTGTAAGGTCGGAGAAACAATATGAAAATTTCATTTTACATGTAGAATGGAAGCATATGGAAGCTGGCGGCAATTCTGGAGTTTTTGCCTGGAGCGGTGCCGATCCCAAAGGGGATGCGGTTTTACCGGATGGGGTTGAAATCCAAATGCTGGAACTGGAGTGGGTGGATCTACATGAGAAAGACGGGGTTAAACCACCGATTGCCTATGTACATGGTGAAGTTTGGGGAGTGGGTGGAGTGGTTACCGTTCCTGATAATCCACGAGGGGAACGGAGTAAATCTATTGAGAACCGATGTAAGGGTAAAGGGGAATGGAACACCTATGACGTTGTATGTGTAGATGGTGTCATCAAACTTTCCGTTAATGGAAAATTTGTAAATGGTATTTCAAAATCCACTCAAAAGAAAGGCTATTTATGTCTTGAATCTGAGGGAGCCGAAATTCATTTTAGGAATTTTAAAGTGATAGAACTCCCTCCTGGGGTAACTTCTGCCGAACAAACAGCTCCCGTGCTCAACTAATAATTAGGGATAAAGGAGATTTTGGCTTACATATAATTTGAATATTGTTGATGGCTACACCCAAGTTTCTTCGATGGAATATTTGGGGCCTCCAAACAAATCTAGTTCAACATTTTTCAATTGCGGTCGGAAACCGACTTTTAGGATGCCCCCGAGCCCTGTCATTGGTCCTGGTTGAATATGCTGATGGTTCTGGATAAACACGTTGTGTTGTATGCTTGCGGTTTTGTAAGTGGTGATTTATAGCGTAATTACCCCTTGATTTAAGTCATTTACGTTCAATTTAAAGTTGTTAAAAGAGATATGCGTTATTTTTCTTGGCTTATTGGTTTAGTGGCAATCAATTATTTTTTAATTGGCGGCAAATCATTTAATGAATCTGAAAGTTCCGATTTTGGTCGCTATTCCGAGAAAATTCCCGGCTCCAACATATCCATAGACATGGTCCCAATAAATGGCGGCACCTTTTTAATGGGAAGCCCGTCCAATGAAAAAGGCAGAAACTCGGATGAGGGGCCTCAAAAAGAGGTTAAGGTCAATTCCTTTTGGATGGGTGCCTACGAAATAACATGGGATCAATACAGTCGGTATCTCGATGAAAAGGCCGGAAACATAAAGTCTCGGGAAGTTACCCTAAAAGATGGTTCCAAAATTATGATCGATGGTGTTTCCACTGCAACCCCAATGTATATAGATATGAGCTTTGGAATGGGACGGCAAGGATTCCCGGCGATTAATATGACCCAGTACGCAGCCATGATGTACGCCAGATGGCTTTATACGGAAACGGGCCATTTTTATCGTTTGCCTACGGAAGCCGAGTGGGAATATGCTTGTCGCGCCGGATCTAAGACTGCCTTTTATTATGGTAACGACATTGGGGAGCTTGACAAATTTGCCTGGTTTGATGGCAATAGTGGCGGGGGTTATAAAAAGGTAGGTACAAAGGCCCCAAATGCCTTCGGTTTATACGACATGCATGGAAACGTTGCTGAATGGACCGCAGATCAATACTACCCGGATTACTTTAAAAAGTTGAAAGGCAATCCTGCAGATAACCCCTATTTTAAACCTACCACCCTTTATCCACGTTCCGTACGAGGTGGCTCATGGATGGATGATGGCCTTGATCTTCGATCCGCAAATCGCCAAGGATCTTCCAGTGCATGGAAAATGCGCGATCCCCAAATGCCAAAAAGTATTTGGTGGTTAACGGACGCGCCCTTTGTTGGCTTTAGGCTTGTTAGACCAAAGGAAACTCCGACCAAGGACGAGATCGAAAAGTATTGGATCCAAGTTATGGATGATTTTTAAACTATAAACTTAAATTATAAAAACGCACTGTTATGAAATACCTGATTTTTACATTTTCCTTTTTATTGTGCACCGCATTTTCATTTTCTCAAAAAAGCAAAAGCATATTCAATGGCAAAGATTTGTCCGGGTGGACGAAGCACGGAACGGAATATTGGTATGTAGATGATGGGGAACTCGTTTGTGAGAGTGGCCCGGAAAAGAAGTATGGCTATCTATCCACCAATAAACCCTACAAAAATTTTATTCTCGATCTCGATTTTAAACTGGAGGCCAACGGCAATAGTGGCGTATTCATTCGCTCGCATGTAGGAGGAAAGGACGGGACAACAGTATCCGGTTGGCAGGTAGAGGTGGCACCGCCAGATTTGCACACTGGAGGGATTTATGAATCTACCGAAGGGGGTAGGGGATGGATTATTAAACCAGACCCAAAAGACGAAAAAAATCTAGATCCCGAGGGATGGAACCATATGCGGATCGAGGCCAAAGGCGATCGTATTGTCACTTGGCTGAACGGAAAACAAATGGTAGATCTAACCGATGCTAAAATTGGGGAGGGCAGGGGATCCATTGCCCTTCAGATTCACAGCGGAGGTGGAATCAAGGTGAGGTGGAAGAATATAAATATTCAAGAACTCAAATAATATCGGACTTTTTTCTGTAGATGAGTCAATTACTTAAAACCGTTACCAAAGGACCACCATGAAAAACTCAGTGAGACTGCGCTTATCCGTCCTAATGCTTCTGGAATATTTTATTTGGGGGGCGTGGTATGTCACTATGGGCACTTATCTATTGTCATCCCTTGAGGTCAACGCCACACAGGTGGGGGCAGCTTATGCAAATCTATCCATAGCTGCCATTCTTTCCCCTTTTTTTGTAGGCCTTGTCGCGGATCGATTTTTCCCCGCCCAAAAGGTATTGGGCATTTTGCACCTAATGGGTGCGGTTACCTTATACTATATTAGTACCGTAGCCCATTTTCAAGATTTCTGGTGGTTGATCCTGCTGTACACTTTATTGTACATGCCAACCATATCCTTGGCGAACTCCATCTCATTTTCCCAAATGAACGACCCAGGCAAGGAATTTCCACGGATTAGGGTTTTAGGTACCGTCGGATGGATCGCTGCCGGTCTCCTAATAGGATTTATGGGATTGGAGACTTCTTATATGACTTTCCGAATAGCGGCATACTGCTCCGTTGTCCTGGGTGTATTGAGCTTCTTTCTGCCAAATACCCCCCCTTCCGGGAAAAGCGCTAGTATATCCGCACTCTTAGGCCTGGATGCTTTGGTGTTGTTTAAACAAAGATCGTTTGTTGTCTTTTTTATAAGTTCAATTATTATTTGTATTCCCTTGGCATTTTACTACAACTTCGCCAATCCTTTTTTGAATGATATCGGTATGGAAAACGCCGCAGGTAAGATGACCATGGGACAAGTATCTGAATTCCTATTTATGTTGTTGATGCCCCTAGCTTTTGGGAAGCTTGGAATCAAGAAAATGATGCTTATCGGTATGTTTGCCTGGGTACTTCGATATCTCTTATTTGCCTTTGGGGATATAGGGCCTGGAATTTGGATGCTGTATTTTGGGATCATACTTCATGGGGTATGCTATGATTTCTTTTTTGTTTCGGGACAGATTTATATAGACAAAAAGTCGCAACCATCCTTTAGAAATTCGGCCCAAGGACTAATAACTTTTGCTACCTACGGTATAGGAATGTTTATAGGTTCGTTTGTTTCGGGAGCGGTAACCGACAATTTTCTTGAAAATATCAACGGTTTGTTAAGTTACCAATGGCAATCCATATGGTTGGTTCCAGCAGCAATTGCCTTGATGGTTGGCTTGCTGTTCCTATTCTTCTTTAGGGAAAAGCTCGTACTGCCCATAAAGGAAAGCGGGCAAAAGCGGAAAATCTTATTAAAATCGGATAGCATGGGTCAAGAGAAGTTGGTGACAGGGCTGGCAGACACCATTGAATAAAAAACGAAAATTGAGTTTTATTAATTTTAAAAACAATTATTTATGGCGAATCAAAGCAACCCGGTACGTGTTCTTGTTGTTGGATGTGGAAATATGGGAGCATCGCACGCTACAGCTTATCACACCCTTGAGGAATTTGAAATTTGCGGTTTGGTCTCTACCGGCAAAAGTAAGGAGGTCTTAAACGATAAGTTGGGGGGTTCCTATCCTTTGTACAACGATTTTAAAGTGGCTTTGAAAGCGACCAAACCTAGTGCGGTGTGTATTTCAACCTATCCCGACACCCATGAGGAATACGCCATTGAAGCCTTGAATAGCGGTTGCCATGTGTTTATAGAGAAACCACTTGCGGATACGGTGGCAGGTGCCCAGCGTGTTGCAGAGGTTGCTTTAAGGACTGGGAAAAAGGTGGTCGTGGGCTATATACTGAGACATCATCCTTCTTGGATACGCTTTGTGGAATTGGCCCAAGATTTGGGTAAACCTTTGGTAATGCGAATGAACCTTAACCAGCAAAGCAAGGGTGTTATGTGGGACGTGCACCGCAACCTCATGAAAAGTCTAAGTCCGATTGTGGATTGCGGGGTGCATTATATAGATGTCATGTGTCAAATGACAGGGGCCAAACCTGTTCAGGTAAGTGCTATTGGCGCTAGATTGACGGAGGAAATCCCAAAGGGAAATTACAACTACGGTCAATTGCAAATACGGTTTGATGACGGTTCGGTCGGTTGGTACGAGGCTGGGTGGGGACCGATGGTAAGTGAAACCGCTTTTTTTATAAAAGATGTTTTCGGACCCAAAGGTTCAGTTTCAATTGTCGCAAAGGAAGCGTCGGGCACCGGAAAATCGGACTCGGTGGAATCGCATACCAAAACCGAATCGATACGTTGTCATTACGCCGATCTGGACGATAAGAATCAGTTTGTAAAAGAGGATACTTGGATTAATTTGAAGGATGAGCCAGATCATCAGGAACTTTGCACCAGGGAACAACGCTATTTCTACAAAGCAATAGTGGAAGACCTGGATTTGTCGGACCATATACAAGACGCGGTAAATAGCCTGCGTATTGCGTTTGCCTGTGATGAATCTGTTCTTACCGGTAAGATGGTCTATTTACAATAGAAAGATCCCGATGCCTGAGGCTTATGAAATGGGCTATAAAAAAGTTTAAATCACTTCATTAAATAATTAAATCCAAACCGATGAAGATACTGTGGAGTGCCTTTATATTAATGTTTATGGTTTCCTGTATGGAGAAGAACGAATATTATTCCTTGGACGATTTTGCCAACGTCGATAAAATCGATGTCCACACCCATGTTATGACCGATCGGAGCGGTTTTGTGGATCAGGCAATGAAGGACAATTTCCGGATGCTCAATATTGTGGTGGACCTTTCCCAAGGGGAGGAATTCATCAAGGAGCAGTATGATTACTGTAAAACACAGAAAAAGGAGCACCCCGGAGAATTTGGGATTGCTACCTCCTTTTCAATAGAGGATTGGGACAATCCGGATTTTACAAAGAATACGATTGCCTGGTTGGACAGTTGTTTTGCCGAAGGTGCTATAGCAGTAAAGGTCTGGAAGAATATCGGCATGGTATTTCGCGATAAGAACAATCAACTGATAATGGTCGATAATCCCAAGCTGGATACAATTTTCAATCATTTGGAAAGCAAGAATATTCCTTTGATCGGACATTTGGGCGAACCAAAAAACTGTTGGCTTCCGCTAGATGAAATGACCACCAATAACGATCGCAAGTACTTTGCGGAACATCCGCAGTACCACATGTACAAACATCCGGAACTGCCTTCTTATGAGGAACAGATCGCCGCAAGGGATCGTATGTTGGAAAAACACCCCGATCTAATATTTATGGGCGCCCATGTGGGTAGTCTGGAGTGGAGCGTGGACGAATTGGCAAAACGCTTGGATAAGTTTCCGAATATGTGTGTTGATCTTGCTGCAAGAATGGGGCAGATTTTTTATCAAACCATCGAAAGTAGGGAAGAGGTACGCAAATTTTTTATAAAGTATCAGGATCGGATACTTTACGCGACCGATTTGCAGGACGGGGGCGATGCAGGTTTAAATGAAATGCAGCAAGAGGTTCATGAACGGTGGTTGCAAGATTGGCAGTTTTTTGTAACCGATGATATTATGAACAGTGACCTTGTTAATCAAAAATTTCAGGGATTAAAACTTCCAAAGGAAGTCGTCGATAAAATATTTTCAGGAAATGCCAAAAAATGGCTCAAAATGTTTCCATCCGATCAAATTTGATGCGGAATACAGTTAAGTGGGACTATCAAATGGGTAGTAACTTGGCAAGAAACTGTACGGATTGGGCTTAATAAATAGTTAACTATTAGAATAATGTTCACCAAAATAAAATCGAAACCATGAATAAATCCGATAAGAATTTTGACAGAAGAAAATTTCTAAGATCCTCCGCCTTGGTAGGGGCATTCTTAGGACTTCCGGGGGCAACCGCTTTTGGCCAGGGAAATTTGGAAAGAACCGTTGAACGGATCGGTGAAAGGCGTCCATCCTATGGAAAATCGGTAATAAACCTCAAAGTAGATCCCATCCAACAGGTCAAGGTGGCCTTTATTGGAGTAGGAAATAGGGGTGCGGGCCATGTGGAACGGATGACGGCCCTATATCCAAAAGCAGTGATAACCGCTATATGCGATATCAGGGACAGTTATGCCCAGAAATCGGTAGATTTTGCAAAAAGTAAAGGTCAAAACCCTAAAAAATACAGTGGTACCGAAGATGCTTGGAAGGAAATGGTAAAACAGGACAATATTGATCTTGTGATTATCTGTACGCCATGGGACCTCCATGTGCCTATGTGCGTTTATGCCATGCAACAAGGCAAGCACGTAGCCACGGAAGTGCCGGCAGCCTACACCGTGGAAGACTGTTGGAAATTGGTGGATACTGCAGAAGAGACCCAGCGCAATTGCATGATGTTGGAAAATGTTTGCTATGGCGACGAGGAACTCACAATTTTAAATATGGCGAGCCAAGGCTTCTTTGGCACCCTTACCCATGGTGAGGCCGCCTATATCCACGACCTTAGGGAGTCTATGTTCAGTAAGACCGGTTACTATAACCAATGGAGAATTCGCCACCATGTAAAATACGATGGAAATCTTTATCCGACACATGGCCTGGGGCCCGTGGCCCAGTATATGGGTATCAATCGGGGGGACCGTTTTGGGCATTTGGTTTCCATGAGCTCGCTGGAGGCAGGTCTGTCAGAATATGCGAAGACCGTTGAACCCGATAACGAATTCTACAACTATACCGCATTTAAACATGGCGATATGAACACCAGTTTGATCCAGACCTTCAAGGGGCGTTCCATTATGGTACAACACGATACGGGTTCGCCCAGGGTCTACACCAGGATCAACGCCCTAATGGGGACCAAGGCATACCACGAAGGTTATCCGAGCCGCTTGAGTATTAATGGGAAGCACGACTGGCTGACAGAAGAGGAAAAAGCCGAATATTTCGAGAAATACAAACACCCCATATGGAACCAACTGAAAGAACAGATAGCAGCGAATGGGGGTCACGGGGGAATGGACTTTGTAATGTTCTATCGCCTTATAGATTGTTTCAATCAAGGACACTACTTGGATCAAGATGTATATGATGCAGCGGATTGGTCCGTGGTTACCCCACTTTCGGGTATTTCTATTCAAATGGGCAATTCAGCGGTCAAGTTCCCGGATTTTACTAGGGGAAAATGGAAGGAAGAACGCAAGTTGGGTATTATGGAAAACGTATAATTGAGATACAATTTGAGCGAAGGCCAAATAAACCTACAAGGTTAAAATTGATGTTGTCCAAAAAATGAAAAATAAGATAATACGAATTATGGCGATTCAAAAGGGCACGGTCCAGTGTCGCCAAAGGAAACGATCTAAAAGTCAAATAGAAGTTAGTTAGTTGTTTAGTTAGTTTTGTTTAGGTCCTGTACTATTTTGGTACAGGACCTTTTTTTTTGAATTTTTACCGCAACTTTCTTGGGAAGAAATAAAATCACAAATTGTTATGTTTTAGAACAAGTAAAAAAGCCCCTTATTTGTATCTTTAATCTATCATTCTCTAATCAACCTTATTTTTTATGACCAAATCAGCTGCCAGTCGTTCTGCTCTGTTGCTTTTTTTAACGATAACCCTTCTTTTTTCCTGCGAGACCAAGGAAGAAAAACCCGCCATCGACTATAGTGTGCTTTCAGATCAAGAAAAACGCCTACCTGAAAATGCAATGGCTTCCATGGAAGTTGCCAAAGGGTTGATGATGAACATGTTCGCTTCCGAACCGATGATCGCCAATCCTACCAATATGGCAATCGACGCCAAGGGCAGGATCTGGGTCTGTGAGGGCCGTAATTATCGTCTTTTCGCCAATCCGGACAATCCCTACGACAAAAAAGGGGACCGTATAGTAATTTTAGAGGATACGGACCACGACGGAGTGGCCGATACTTCCAAGGTCTTCTACCAAGGGGAGGATATCAATGCGGCTCTGGGGATCGTGGTCCTGGGAAATAAGGTCATCGTATCCGTTAGTCCGGATGTCTTTGTTTTTACGGATAATAATGGTGATGATATTCCCGATTCCAAGGAAATCATGTATTCCGGTATAGAAGGGGTAGACCACGATCATGGGGCACATGCCTTTGTTTTTGGACCCGATGGGCGCCTGTATTTTAATTATGGGAACGCTGGTGAGCACCTGTTGGACAAGAACGGCGATACCATTGTTGATGTCCATGGGGAAAAAACAACGAATGTAGGGCATCCATTTCGGGAAGGAATGGCTTTTCGAGCCGAAATGGATGGGTCCCATGTCGAAGTGGTGGGAAATAACTTTAGGAATCCTTTCGAATTGGCAATAGACTCTTATGGTGGACTTTGGCAATCGGATAATGACGATGATGGCAATCGGGGTACCCGTATAAATTTTTTGATGGAGTATGGCAATTATGGGTATAAGGATCAGGTTACCGGGGCCAACTGGCGGGAGCGAAGGGTAGGATGGAGCGATTCCATCCCGCTGCGGCATTGGCATTTGAACGATCCCGGGGTGGTGCCCAATTTATTGCAGACCGGATCAGGGTCCCCAACAGGGATGATCATCTACGAGGGGGATCTGTTACCGGCCCTTTATAAAAATCAAATGATTCATACGGAACCCGGCCATAATGTAGTTCGATCTTATATTGTGGAGGACGATGGTGCAGGATACAAGGCACACATCGAAAATATAGTGACCAGCATGGACGATTGGTTTCGGCCGGACGATGTTACCGTAGCTCCGGATGGCTCCCTATTTGTCTCGGATTGGTACGACGGGGGCGTTGGTGGCCACAAGGCTGAGGATATTGTTCGGGGTCGGATTTACCATATTTCGACCAAGGAAGGTTACAAACCACCTAAGTTTGACTTTTCATCTGGCGAGAGTGCGGCAAACGGTCTGCTTTCGGACAATATGGACGTTTTTTACCAGTCTTGGCAAAAGCTGCACAGCATGGGCGAAGAGGCCGAACCTTTTTTGACCAAGTTGATGGCAAAAGGCGGAACCGCAAAGGCACGTGCCCTGTGGATAGGTGCAAAAATTCCTTCTAAGGCCACAACCTATATAAATAAGGCCTTGGCCGATAAGGACCCGAAATTCCGAATGCAAGGGATTAGGATGGCCCGTTATGTGGCATCTGATAAATTGACGGATTATATAGCCAAAGTGGTCAACGATTCCTCTGTCCAGGTGCGAAGGGAAGCGGCCATAGCCTTGAAATATGTGGGTAATCCTGTAGCTGCGGAATTATGGGCAGACCTGGCCCTGCAATACCAACCGGGCGATCGGTGGGAACTTGAGGCCTTGGGAATCGGTGCCGATCAATACCCGGACCTGTATTTCGAAGCTTGGAAAAGTAAGGTCGGCGACAATTGGAACAGTCCTGCCGGATCCGATATCGTTTGGCGTGTAAATGCCGCTGCAACGGTGCCTCTGTTGGGCGATTTAATTAAGGATAAATCGGTATCCCCCGAAAAGTTGCCCTCGTATTTCCGGGCTTTTCACTTTAAGCAAAGTCCACAGAAAAATCAATTATTGCTCTCGCTTCTCACCTTAGACCATCCACAGCACCAATTGATCCAAGCCTATGCCGTTGGCCAGTTGGATGAAGCCTTCGTCAATAGCTCTGCCCATAATCTTCAGGCGGTCAAGAAAGTGTTACCTGCCATTGAGGGTACTCCGGAATGGTTGATCGCGGTGAAAAACTTAAAAATAAAAGGACAAGAAAGGGCGTTGTTCGCTCTTGTTGCAAGCGATGCCGACCTAGCCTTGAGAAAAGAAGCCGCTACTTTGCTTTTTGAAACGGGAGGGGAAAAGGATGTCTCGGACTACCTTAATTCCGATGCCAGAGAGGATTCTAAATTACAAGTGATCGAAGTACTTGGCGGAGTAAACGACAAAAGTGCAATAGCCTTTTTGGGTAAAAGTTTGGAAGCCGACAAGTTTAGTTACCCCCTGATGAGAAAAGTGGTGGAATCGCTTGGAAATACCTGGAACGGTCAACATATACTTTTCGACCTTTTAAAATCGGGCAAGTTAAAGGAGGAATATAAAATTACGGCTGTCCTAAAATTAATGACCAGTTGGGATGTCGATATTAGCACAGAGGCGCCAAAATATTTGGACTCCAAAGGCAAGGGTAAAACGAATATTGCCGCTCTGGAGAAAATGGAGGGTGATCCAAATGCAGGAAAGACTGTTTTTGCAACCTATTGTGCTTCGTGTCATATGGCAGATGGTACCGGAACCGATTTTGGTCCTGGGTTGTCCGATATTGGAAGTAAATTATCGCGAAGCTTTTTGTACTCATCGATTGTTTATCCCAGTGCAGGCATCAACTTTGGGTACGAGGGCTACAACGTGAAAATGAAGGACGGTGACGTTTTGATGGGCTATATCTTGGGCAAGACCGAAAATGATATCACCTTAAAAATGATGGGAGCTACCACGAAGGAAATCCCCCAAAAGAATATCCAAGACATAGAGGCGATGGATAAGTCCCTGATGCCCGAAGGCCTGGATAAGGTGATGAAAGAGCAGGATCTAGTTAATCTAGTGGCCTATTTGGAGACGCTGAAAGTGAAGGGTTAACTTTATTTCTAAAGAGCAAAATTGAACCAGTTTTATTGCGATAAAGGACCAAAGACCAGGGACGGACCCATTTTAAACCATCTATATAAGTTGTATTTTCTACAATGCTTCTTTGTATTTAATCTTTCGTCTTTTAGTACATAATCCAACTAATTGGGATTTATAAGTAGTTTATGTTCCAAATATTCATGGAAATTACAATTCAATAATATTCAAACCCAATGGCACAGCCCTTTTATAAAGCGATCAAGAATAAAAGGAAACTTGCCCTCAAGATTTTTTTCAGTTTGTTGATCCTTGTGTTCGCTATCTATTTTTTGAAGGAGCAGCAGGGAGAGATCGGTAAGGTAAGGGAATCCTTGAAGCTGGTGAATGTGTGGTGGTTCTCATTGGGAATCTTGCTGGTTTTACTGTTTGTTTTGGTGCAGGGAATCATGTACCAAAAATGCTTTAATGCGGTCAATGGGAAGATTTCCCTAAAGACGGGGATTTTTTTATTTCTAAAACGAAACACCGTAAGTGTAGTATTGCCGGCGGGCCTTATTACCAACATGTTCTTTTTCAATAAAGGACTGGAAAAGCAGTATGGGATAGAAAGGGAAAAATCTTATGCCGCTACTTCCGTTTTTACTTTTGTTTCCATAGCATCTGCTTTATTTTACGCGCTTCCGGTTATCTTGGTCTTCGCCTTGACCCATACCTTGTTTTCCAATTACCTGTTTCCTATTGGTATAAGTCTGGCTGTTGTTTTTCTGCTGATAATGGTCTTGGTCGATCTATTAAAACGGGGAAGGCTTTTTGGGCTGATCGCCAAAAAATTTCCAGGGGCTGTTTCCTTTTTGGCCTTGTTTCAGGATAATACCCTCAATAGAGCTCGAATTTTACAGGCCTTTTTGCTTTCCTGCGCCATAGAATTTATAGGGGTATCACAACTTTATGTGGGTTTAAGGGCACTGGGGGCCAATGTGGATATTTTATCCGTGATCATTGGGTATGCCGTGGTACTATTTGTCCTCATGACCGCTCCATTGTTAAGGGGCATTGGAGCCGTAGAAATAGGATTGCTATATACCCTAAAATATTTTGGGTATTCTACCGTCCTGGCCTTATCCGCAACTTTGGTATTTCGCTTTTTTGAATTTTGGAGCGTGCTTTTACTTGGGATTTTTTCATTGCTGTTCAAAAAAGATGGCCTGATGTTACAACTTTTGGCCCCTATATTATTGTTTTTTCTGGGGGTAGTAAACCTATTATCAGCACTAAGTCCGGCACTGACCTCAAGGCTAAAATATTTAAGGGACTTCATACCTTTTGACGTCATCCAAGCCTCAAATACTTTGGTTTTGGTGATGGGTATCGTCTTGATCGTAACGGCGGTCACCCTTACCCAAGGATATCGTAATTCCTATTACCTGGCACTAACGCTGACTATTTGTTCCTTTTTTGGACATTTGATCAAAGGAATCGACTACGAGGAAGCCACATTGGCCCTATTGGCCACCGGGGTTTTGATTTTTCAGAGGAAAGACTACTACGTTAGGTCGGTTCCATTGAGATTGCCCAAGTGGGAACGGGCATTGACCGTCGTAATTAGCTTGCTCATTTATGGGATCGGGGGTTTCTATTTGTTGGACTTTCGCCATTTCAACGAAAATTTCACGTTGCTCCATTCCGCGGCCGCAACCTTCAAATCAATTGCATTATTAAACACAGGACTACACGCTGTAACTCCGTTTGGCAAGTATTTTTTGCTGAGTCTCAATATATTGGGAATTGTAAGCATTCTCTATTTGGTGGGATTGCTATTCAGGCCCATCGGGACAACGGGAACTACAAGTGGGAATCAGGTTGAGAAGGCAAAACAGCTCATACAAAAGTATGGCAATTCGCCCATGGATTACTTTAAGGCCTTTCCGGATAAGGAATTGTACTTTTTTGATGAGGGAGAGGGATTTATAGCCTTCAAAGCAACGAAAAGATATGCAGTGGTTTTGGAAAACCCGGTCTGTAGGGATTCTGCCGTGGAGATAGTATCAAAACACATTCTCGACTTTGAAAAATACGCGCGCTCTATAAATTTGAACGCTATCTATTACCGAGTTCCGGAGGGATCAAAAAATGTATACGAAAATCTTGGAAAAAAATTACTTCCAATTGGAGAGGAAGCTACGGTAAATCTGGAGACTTTCACCATGGAGGGAGCTGCTATGAAACCGTTGCGAAATGCAGTGAACAAGATTGTAAAATCGGGCTATGTGTTTAAAGTAAATGAGCCCCCACAGTCCGATGGATTTTTGCAGCAATTGGCATTTGTTTCCAATGACTGGCTTACGGAAACCGGTAAAGGGGAGCTGGGTTTCTCCCAGGGGACCTTCGACGAAAATGAACTTAAACATCAAACGATATTAACGGTGGAGTCCCAGGAGCGAAGGGTATTTGCTTTTTTAAACCTAATCCCATCGGGAAAAGCCGAAGTGCTTAATTTTGACCTAATGAGAAAGACTACCAATGCCCCCGGTGGGACAATAGATTTTATGTTTGTTTCCATGATGTCATACTATAAGGGACTGGGCTATAAAACGGTAAACATGGGAATGGTTCCATTATCAGGCATAGAAGCACCGCAAAACTTGCCGGAACAGGCCATTAAATTGGCCTACGAAAAAATCGGACCATTCGGGCATTACAAGAACCTGAGATTTTTCAAGGAAAAATTCAACCCAACATGGATAAAAAGTTATCTGGCGTATGATACCGATATGGATCTTATTCATCTGGCCGCTGTCCTGAACAAAGTTATGAAACCCGATGAGGTATAACGTTACATGGCTTAAAGAAAAAGACCAAAGACTAATCTTTTGATTTCATTACAGCTTTTAAAAACAATTGAATATTTTAAACTGGTATCAATTTTTAAAGTCTTTTGTCCTTCATCCTTTTGTCTTGTTCCATCTAATGGATATTCGAAATTATAATTCTGCGGTATTTATGGTAAAAACACCCACTATAATGAACTCAATAATTAGAATAGGTGCCATTTCGGGAATCCTGGCCTTGGTCGGGGAGTTTGCGATAGAGATTTATGCCGCTGCCAATTATCCCGGATATAGCTCCATTTCGCAATCAATCAGTAGATTGGGGGCGCATGAGAGTCCGTTTCATTTGCTGATCACAAACTGGAGCCTTGTTTTCACACTTTTGATCTCCCTATTCGCCTATGGATTTTGGACAGCCTTTAAAAATGATTTTATCTATGCTAAACTGGCTTCCGTTCTTATTTTTTTCTATGGACTAGGAGAAGGGGTTGTTGCTGGGATTTTCCCGATGGCTACCCCTGCAATCGATAACGTCGATATATTTAGTGCCCATAACATCTCAAGTGGTATTGGCGTAATGTCCCTTGTTCTGTTTTCCTTCGTGACACTTGCATTATTTTTGGGGAAGGATAGGAGGGGAGTGGTTTTTACCCTGCTTGTTGCCTTGTTTGGACTGTTCTTCTTCCTCTTATTTCTGTTGGCCAAATTTAATTTCTATCCCATTTTGGTACCGTTTAAGGGGTTGTGGCAACGCTTGTTTCAGGCGATCTATTATTCCTATTTTATCTTTCTGGCTGTTAGGATGATAAAGGTAAGGCAGGAAGCCACTTAAACCGGAATAGCTTTTCGAATCCAAAAAACTTGCCCCAAGTGCTACCCAAGTAGCAGAAAGAGCAGGCCATGTTGTCGTATTTTTATGGATATAAAAACGATGTCATGGATACAACCGAAGTACAAACACCCAATATCTTTAGTCTCAAAAATCGTCAGAACTGGTCAAAAAACAGATTTGCGTGGACCTACGCCATTTTAATTTTATGTGCGACGGTTCTCTTTGGATTATTGCTCACTTGGGCGGGGATTTATGAAACGCTCCCCCTTAGAATGGTCAATTTATTTATTATTTTGTTAGGTTTTTCGGCATTAATGCGGGATTATAGGATCAATAAAAAGAAGAAATTAGCATATTCGAGCGCCTTTGCACTTTGTGCGCGTACCGGTATTTATTTCTGTCTCCTCTTTTTGCCTGTATTGTTGATTTTGCTTAATACCGGTCATAATGGACTCAACTACGTGCAGCTCGGTCAAAATTATGGATTTCATCTGACCATGATGGAAACCGTTTTTTGGTCCTATATAGAAACGGTGGGATCTACATTGACGGCTGGTTTGCTGGCTTCCTACATTGCCCTGTTCAAAAAGTGAGGTTAAGTAAAAGGTTTCTCCAATGTCGACCCAAAGCTAAATCGGCTTTTAAGTAACAGTAGGCCTTGCTTAAGCTTTGGATTGAATTTCACAGGCCTATTTCTACAATTATCCGGTAAATCAATGCAAATGATACGTTAAAGCATGCCCGAGTTCTTTCCAGGTTTATTAGTTTTATGGAATGACAGCACCTTCAAAGCCGTCATTTATCTTGCATGGAACTAGCAAATAGCCATTTTTTACGTTGTCTTGAAACCTTAAAGGAATCCTCTTTTTTTAGGGATATTGATAAGGATACTATGCAGGATATGCTTACATCAATGACGAGAACACATTGGGCTGCCGGCACATTTAGAAATGGAAGGGAAGTAGAGTCTACCCTTCATTTTATCGTTTCGGGCAGGATCAAGGAGTATCAACTCAATCCCCATACAGGTAGGGAACATACAATTTTCCTGCTTTCCAAGGGTGATGTTTTTGATATTCTTAGCCTTATGGATTCCCAGGCGCACGATGTATATTGGGAAGCGGTTGATGATATGGAAATTCTTAACATATCCATGGTAGATATGCGGCGCTGGATAATGGAACACCCTAGCATGAACAGAACGATCTTAAAATATTTGGGACATAGAATGCGGCAGCTGGAAGAGGCGGCCACCGATATTTCACTCCACAGTACCCTGATAAGATTATCCCATCTGCTCCTGAACAATATCAATGGACATTCCCATCAACTACAACTGATCAACAATTTGCCAAATAATGAGATTGCCAGCCTCATAGGTACGACGAGGGCGGTTGTAAATCGGCACATCCAGGAATTGAAAAAATGTGGTGCCATCTCCGTCAAGCGAAGCCAAATCGACATAGAAAACGTGGAACTCCTGCTGGCCATTGCCGAGGAAAAGTATATTCCCTAATTTGGGTTATTGGGTTTATAAGTTTATGGGTTTAAATGTTTATGAGTTTATTTTTTGATTCATCCATCAACTATATTAAAGAATCAAGAATCAAGAATCAAGTATCATGAACCAAGACTAGAGAAAATAGACTGAAAAAATTTATAGGTTTATGGGCTTATTAGTTATGCGGTTACTAATTTTTATTTTAAACCTTGAACCTTGAACAATTCTGCCAACTGCAACTGAAAACTGCCAACTTCAATCTACTTTCGTATTTCTAATCTCGTATTTTCCTTGAACCTTGAATAAATCTGCCAACTGCAACTGCACACTGCCAACTTATTTCTAATCTCGTATTTCTAATCTCATTTTTTATGTTTCCATTGCTACTTAGGTAGCAGTTTTGGATTTGGCCTGATTGTACCTTTGGGGTAGAACTATAAAAAAACAGGTCATGAAAAAATTATATTTACCGCTGCTCTTGATACTGACCATCCATTCTGTAAGTGCCCAGTCAACAACTGCAACTTCGAGGGACAAGTCGTCCAGGGAAACTGGCCAGGTTACCAAACACGTTCAACGAAAATGGTCGACCAGACCGGTTATGATCAAAGGTTCCATGGAAACGGTCACCTTTGGGACCGAACCTAGGGTTGTTGTTAAGCGTAGTCTTGAAGATTTAAATCCCATAAAATATGGGGAGCACAATTACTATTTGGATGAAAATGGCAATTTTTTTAGGTACAACGGTGGCAGGTATCTCTTGGTAAGGCCACGTAACGGATTGGTAATTGGTCAATTGCCTAAAGAAAGTTTTCATCTCGATGTAAAGGGCAAATGGTTCGACTTCCGGAACGGTATTTTTTACAAGGCAGTTGATGGTGGTTTTGAGGTAGTCCCGGCTCCTTTGGATGCCATAATTTACGATCTGCCAGAACTAACAGATGTCGTCATGGTCAAGGATAGGGCCTACTATGAATACCTTGGGGTACTTTATGAAAAGGTTATTGTGGACAATGAACAGGGGTTCCAAGTAGTCGGGGAGCTTACCGAATAAACAGTTTTACCCCTAGCATGATCAAAATGTAAATCAGGAAGGAACATGGCGACTCCTGTACGTGCTTAAATTCTATATGCCTTCAATACAAACAACATGAAGTTCCCAAGAGTTCTACGTAGTATTTTGGCAAGATCCCTATACGTAATAGTGAATCTTACCCAAGGATTTCCACGTAAAAATATAATTGTGGCCTTTCGTCTAAAATATCCTGAAGCGACTTTCCCAACCTGGGAGTTTCAGGGTGAAGGGGGATGGGAGGTGACTTTCACCTCGGAGAGAAAGGAACATTGTGCAATTTTCGATTCCCATGGAAATTGGTTGGGGACCAGGACCTTAATTTCAAGAAGTTCGTTGCCCGTAAAAATATGGGAGCACCTAAAGATTAATTTTATAAAACCCGATTTTTTAAAGATTATCCAATTGAACTTACCACAAGGACAGTTCTATGAACTGGATATTTACGATGGTTCCAATTTTATCCATTTGTATTATGATCGCAAAGGGGTTTTACATAACAAAGGTGCTTTTTAAACAGGCTCAAAAGGCAGGTAAAAGGAAATGAAAACAAAAGTTAAAAATCATAAAGTGCTACGTAGGTAGCAGATACCAGGTACTGTAGGCCCGTACCTTTACATTGAAATTAAAACAAATTATCAAAAACAGTTAAAAATATAAAGAAATGAAAATGGTGATTTTGTGGCTTTTATTTATGGGAATGGCGTTGCCATCCTATTCACAGGACGTGCTTTACGAAGCTAAATTAAAAAAGATGGATGTGCCTACGGTTGTTATTGACGCCGTAGAGCGCGATTATCCAGGTTTAACGGTGGATGAATACACCGCGGTACCGGTGGAATATGTAGAGGACGATGTGTTCCTCAACAAAGATTTGCTCAAAAACAGGAATTACGAAACCTATGAGGTCAGTTTTGTAGGCAAAGGGGATAATATAGACGCTACCTATAACAAAATAGGTAAACGGGTAAGCGTTACAGAACATCTCAAAAATGTTGCCCCGCCATTGGAAGTAAGGGAAACCCTTGCTAAGACCTATCCCGGCTGGACCATCAAGGAGGATTCCTATAAATTGACTAGCTACAACGGGGACGCGGTTAGGTCTCGCTATAGATTTGAACTGAAAAAGGGCGACCAGACCAAAAGGGTCTATACCGATGAACACGGGAATATCCTGAACCGTTCATCCCTCCTTTGATCTTAACGCCTTTAAAGTTGGCTAACGGTATTGATCTCAATCGTTTCCAACCCACCTTGCGGGCCATTACCGCATTGTGATTAAAAGCTTTTAAATATAATTGGAACTAAAAAATATATCAAAATGAATACTAAAGTACTTTTAACCGCAATCTTCTTTGTTGGAGTCCTTTCAGGATGCAAAAATCAACATAATGAAGATGTAGACAATGTGATCCAAGAGGAAACCGTTGCCACCCTGCCCAATAAGTCCGATGCACAGTTCGCAGTGGCCATTGATGCCCTTTACAATGACCAGCCCAAGTTAGCTATGGAAAGCCTTAAAAATGGGATCGAGGCTCTTAAAAGGGAAGGAAAAGACCTAAAGAAACCTCATAAACGCAATCTGGAGATAGCGATAAATCAATTGCAGACAATGCTTACCAATCTTGAGAACGGTGTGCCGGTACCTGCCGAATTTGTCCAAGAATCCGTGGCCAATGCAGAAATCAACATTGCCCACAACTACCTTTCCTCGGATCAAGTGTATGTGCTGGAAGAGCCAGATCGTGTAAATAGTAGTAAAGAAAAAAAGCGCTTTGACAGGGCTTTGAGAAATCTAAAAAAAGAGGAAGGTGAGGTTCAGGGCCTGGCAAAGGAAGAAAGGGAATCCTTAATTAAGGAAGGGGAAGAGTTGGATAAGGAGTATGCCCAATGGGAGAAAAAGGCTGAGGATTTTACCCAAAGTGCCAACGTTCATTTTAAGGAACACAGCCCTGGATATTACGACCAACCCTACTATTGGGCATACTGATAAAGACTTAAAAATGGAATGGGAACAACCAAGTTTGTCTCCCTCCCATTGTTGGGATTTCCAAAAATGAACTATAAAATATCAAGATTATGAAAAGGAATAAGTGGATATATCTAGTTGCCGTAATTGTTGGTTTTTTCTTCGTTGTCGGAAGTGCAATGGCCCAGGAGGTAAATCCTGGGACAACGCAATTCTCCTACAAGGTCGATTTTGGTCCCGTATACCCCATAGAAGGGACCAGCAACCAACTTACCGGCACACTCGGCCTTAGTGACACCAATGGCGAACTGGAAAAACTGACATTTACCGTGCCGTTGATATCGTTTATAGGAACCCATCCCGGGTATCTGTCTTGGATAGGCAACGCATGGACAAACCCGGACATGCGATTTAGAAGTTCTTCCATAACTAAAAAGGAGGATCATTACGAGGTAGATGGCACGTTGGAATTCCGCAGGAGATATGCTCCCATAAAAATAAACCTGTATCGCAGGAATGTTGGGGAGGAAATTGTTCTGGAAGGGGATTTTTCAATGAATACTCGGGATTATTTTCTTACCCCACCTCCCGTTAATCTGGTGCCCGTTTGGATTCCTATGAAATTCACAATGGTTTTCGACAAGCCCAAAATAGGATTAATTGGTGGCAGTATACATACCCATGATTCATAGGAAGTCTTGAAATTGGTTCTTTCCCGTCTAAATATCCATTAGGTCAAAAAAGATTTCAATAGCACTAATATTACTCCGTATCAATAAGGTCTGAAAGACAAATTTAGTTCTATATTTATTGTAACAAAAAAAGTAACCTTCCTTCCAAGAACCTGTTTAAGAATCATAAAACTAGAAGCAATGCAAAAACCCAACAAAAGATTGGCTGGACAGACTTGTATAGTAACCGGGGCCAACTCGGGGATCGGGGAGGCGGTGGCCATAGCCTTAGGTCGGGACGGTGCCAATGTAGTGGTCAATTACATCTCCCACCCAGAGATCGCCGAGGAGATTGCCCATAAAATAAGTGAGGACAATATTTGTGGCGATGCCATTGCCATTAAATGCGATGTAAGCAAGGAAGACCAGGTCGTCGCCATGTTTAAACAGACGGTCGACCATTTTGGGACCGTGGATATCTGCGTGCCCAATGCGGGCCTGCAAAAGGATGCCGCTATGCACGAAATGTCCTTGCAGGATTGGCAATTGGTTATCGATGTAAATTTAACGGGTCAATTTTTATGCGCCAGGGAGGCTATTCGGGAATTCTTAAGGAGGGGCATGCGACCAGAGGTCTCCAAATCCCTGGGGAAGATTATTCAAATGAGTTCTGTCCATCAAATAATTCCATGGGCCGGCCATGCCAATTATGCGGCTTCAAAAGGTGGTATAAACATGCTTATGGAGAGTATCTGCCAAGAATACGGGCCCAAGAAAGTACGCTGCAATAGTATTGCGCCCGGCGCCATCAAGACACCGATCAACAAACCGGCATGGGATACCCCAAAGGCCTTAAAGGAACTCAATAAATTGATTCCGTATAAACGAATAGGAATCCCGGAAGATATTGGTAGCGCGGCCGTTTGGTTGGCCTCCGATGAATCGGAATACATAAACGGCACCACTATTTTTGTCGATGGCGGCATGACATGTTACCCTGGATTCACGACCAATGGATAGGTGCTGTGACGATTTATAAAATTTTTAAACGCATAGCAGTAGTAGGAATCAAGAGCCAAGAGCCAAGAAATAAGACTAAAGAAAATAGAGAATAGAGAATAGACTAAAAAAGTTTATAAGTTTATGGGTTTTTTAGTTTAGGCGTTTCTATTTTTTTATTTTGAACCTTGAACCATAAACCTAAAAGTTAACAATTACAACAATATATAAATGGCTCAACAAACCGAAGAACAGAAGCGAGTAGATGAAAATTACTCCAAGAAAAAGGATTGGCTCCATTGGGGCCCCTATCTCAGTGAACGTCAGTGGGGAACCGTTCGGGAAGATTATAGTGCCAATGGGGACGCCTGGGAGTATTTTACCCATGATCAATCTCGTAGCAGGACCTATCGCTGGGGAGAAGATGGAATTGCGGGAATTTCGGACCGCTATTGCAACATCTGCTTTGCTATAGCCTTGTGGAACGGGAATGATGGTATTTTAAAGGAACGTTTATTTGGTCTTTCCGGGCCAAGAGGAAACCATGGGGAAGACGTTAAGGAATTGTACTATTATCTGGACAATACCCCTACCCATTCCTATATGAAGCATTTGTACAAATACCCAAATAGTGAATTTCCATATCTTCCCTTGGTCGATGAGAATAAAAAACGGGGAAAGGATGAGCATGAATTCGAAATATTGGATACGGGGGTCTTTGATAATGATGAATATTTTGATGTCTTTACGGAATATGCCAAGGGGAGCGAGGAAGATATCCTTATAAAGGTAACCGTTGTCAATAGAAGTAAGAAGGCTGCCCCAATTTACCTTCTCCCCACGTTATGGATCCGAAATTTCTGGAGTTTTGTGGAAATGGAGGATAAGCCATCCATTACTTTGAACAAGGATAAAGGCAACCCCAGTGTTTTTATCCATCACCCCTATGTAGGCGACTACAACCTGTATTTCGAAAAGCCATCCAAGCTTCTTTTTACCGAAAACGAGACCAATATGGAGCGTATCTATAAAAGCCCCAACGACCACCCATATAAAAAAGATCTCTTTCACAATGCAGTGCTCAAGAATGACTATTCCCTAGCTACCAAAAGAAGCGCGGGCACAAAATTTTCTCCCCTATACAAGAAGAATTTGGCAGCGGGAGAAACCCATACCATAAAATTAAGGCTGACAAAGGATAGTCTTGCCAGCCCATTTGATGATAATTTTGATGCTATCTTCAATAGCAGGCAGGTAGAAAGCGATAAGTTCTTTGAAAACTTAACTTCTTCCAAGGATGAACAGCTTAAATCCATTCAAAAACAAGCTTTAGCCGGACTTTTATGGACCAAGCAGTATTATAATTATGATGTAGAGACCTGGCTGCAGGGCGATCCCAGGGAGCCTACCCCTCCCAAGGAACGTTTATCGGGCAGAAATAGCAATTGGAAAACCTTAAGAAACCATGACATCCTCTCCATGCCCGATAAATGGGAGTATCCCTGGTTTGCGGCATGGGATTCAGCCTTCCATTGCGTTACTTGGGCGTTGGTGGATCTTAATTTTGCCAAACAACAGCTTTTGTTGTTTACCAAGGAATGGTATATGGCCCCAAATGGTCAAATACCGGCTTATGAATGGTCATTTAGCGACGTAAATCCTCCCGTACAGGCTTGGGCCGCATTGCAGATATATAAAATTGAAAAAAGAAGGGGAGGAGACGGGGATGTGGCCTTTTTAAAGCGGATTTTCAATAAATTGGCCCTTAATTTTACCTGGTGGGTGAACAGGTTGGATAGTAGCGAGAACAATGTTTTTGAAGGCGGGTTTTTGGGACTTGATAATATTGGGGTTTTCGATCGTAGTCATGGTATTCCGGGAAATGGAACGTTGGAACAGGTGGACGGTACCTCATGGATGGCTTTATATTGCCTCAACATGTTGGAGATAAGTTTGGAGATCGCAATAGCCGATGAGACTTATGAAGATATGGCTACCAAATATTTTGGTCACTTTGTATTCATTGCCGAAGCCATGAACAAACGAGATCTTCAGTATGTAGGTACCTGGGACGATGAAGAAAGTTTTTTTTACGATAAGCTGGTCTTTCCCAGTGGCAACTATGTTCCCATCAAGGTGCGGTCCATTGTGGGATTGCTTTCCTTGGCAGCCCTTTTGACCATAAAGAAAGAAACGCTAGAAAAACTTCCGAGATTTAGAAGAAGTATGCAATGGTTCCGAGATCATCGCAAATCGAGATTAAAGTATCCAGTGATACAGGAATTTGCAGATGGGGACGATGTTTTGCTTTCCCTAGTGCCAAGGGATAGGATGGCGGTATTGATGAGGGCATTTTTGGATGAAGGGGAATTTCTTAGCCCGTTCGGAATCCGATCCTTGTCCAAAGTCCATGAAACCCCGTACAATATTAACATCGATGGTGTAAACTACAGTATCAATTATGAACCGGCAGAATCTACCACAGCACTTTTTGGGGGTAATTCCAATTGGCGGGGCCCCATTTGGATGCCCATCAATTATTTGTTTATCCAAGCCATAAAGGTATTCTACGATTATAGTGGGAACAAGGTGAAATTGGAATTTCCTACAGGCAGTAGAAATTTGATGGATTTAAAGGCTATAGGGATTGAAATCAGTAAAAGACTTATTAAAATTTTTGAAACGGATGCCGATGGAAATCGCCCGGTAAATAAGTTGCACGAAGAACAATATAGGGACGAACACTTTAGGGACCTCGTGCTGTTCTATGAATATTTCCATGGGGACAATGGCAGGGGAGTGGGTGCTTCCCATCAAACGGGTTGGACCGCCTTGGTGGCCAATTTGATTGAAGAGATAGAGTCGTGAGTTGCTGAAAAGTCAAAAGTGTACAGTGGCGACACTCAATAAACCTGATACTTGAAACCTGAAACTTTGACGCCATCAACCATCATCGAATAATTCTGTAACACAAAAAGATTTGAGCAACCTATTTTCCAAAGAATGGATCGTCACCAACGGACTGGGCGGATATGCATCCAGTACGGTGGACGGGGCCAATACAAGACGGTATCACGGATTGTTGGTCGCTTCATTGGAACCTCCCGTAAACAGAAAGGTCTTGGTAGCCAAGGTGGAAGAACGGATATTGCAAAACAACGTATATTTTGATCTGTCAACAAATCAGTATCCTGGAGTAGTCTATCCGCAAGGAAATAAGTATATAAGGGACTTCAAGGTTTGTCCGTTCCCTACCTGGCAATACGAAGTGGAAGGTTGGAATTTACAAAAGCAAATTTTTATGGTGCAGGGTTCAAATACAACCTGTTTGGTTTATACCAATAACGGAACCGATACTTTGCATTTGGAGGTACATCCTCTGTATGCCTTTGTCGATTTTCATACTACTTTTCAAGAGAACGGGGTTACTGATTTTTATTCGGAAAACCATGGAAACAGCCTAAAAACATATCCCAAATATGGAAGTGACCCCATTTATACCGGGTGGAACCGAGGAGTGTTTATCGAGGCCAGAACATGGTACAAAAACGTTCTTTTGCCCCGGGAAAGAAAAAGGGGGTTGAATGATCGCTGCGATTACTACAGGATTGGATATGTAAAAAGCGAACTCAGGCCCAAGGAGCAGTTAACCCTGTACTTTTCGTTGGACGAGGATATTATTGGCAAAGATGTTCTTGCCCTTGGGAAAAAGGAGAAACGTAGGCAGATTGTGAGCACCGATGTTAAGGCTACTTCTGATTTCTACGAAGATCTACAGCGGTCGGGGAATCAATTTTTGGTTCATCGTAAATCGACTAATGGCATGTCGATTATTGCTGGCTACCATTGGTTTGCCGATTGGGGCCGGGATACGCTGATCGCCATGAGGGGACTTACGATTACTCCAGGAAACCAAAAGGCCTCAAAATCCATACTTTCTACTTTCTTGGTTCATTTGGACAAGGGCATGTTGCCCAATAAATTTCCGGATTATGCCGGGGACCCGGTAAAGTATAACACAATGGATGCTACTTTATGGCTTTTTGTGGCGCTTTACGAGTACTATAAAAAATTTAAGGATGACGCGTTTATAACCAAACATCTAAAGTCGCTTCAGACTATATTGGATTATCACATAAATGGTACCCGTTATAACATCCATGTTACCCCGGAAGGCTTTTTGTATGGAGGGGATAACGGGGTACAACTCACTTGGATGGATGCTATTGTCAATGGCAAGGTAATTACTCCGAGAATTGGCTGCCCAGTGGAAATCAATGCGCTCTGGTACAATGCTTTAAAAATCTATGAATATTTTTGTAGCACGCTTAAGTTAGGGATAGATGAGGCATATATCCAGATAATTGGTCGTTTTGAATCAAATTTTATCAATCATTTTATGAATCCTGCGGGTACGCTATACGATGTCATCGTTCCCAATGTTTCAAAAGATAATTCCTTTCGGCCCAACCAACTCTATGCGTTAAGCCTGCCATTTACGGTATTGGACAATGAAAGTCAAAAGAAGGTTTTTGAGGCTGTTAGGTCCAGATTGTATACATCCTATGGTATGCGTACTTTAGATATGGATGACCCCCACTTTCAGGGGGTATATACCGGATGTCGGGTACAAAGGGACGATGCCTACCACCAAGGGACCGTATGGCCATTCTTGTTGTACGAATATTATAAGGTGTTTTTTCAGTTATACGGGGAATCTAAAGCAAATAAGAAAAGGGTTGTAGCCGAATTGGCGGATTTGAGAAACCACTTTTATTCTGACAGAGGGGTGCACTGTATTTCCGAGATTTTTGATGGCAAGGATCCGCAAAGCGGCAAAGGTACAATCCAACAGGCATGGTCCATATCGGCACTTTTAAAATTGTATTCCGATTATGGGTTGGATAAAGTTTGATTTCCCGGTCAAGAAATATTTGTTTTATTTTTGGGTTGGTATTTTAACCTTTACAAACAGGCCAACCAAACCGTTTCTTCCGGTACGGGTGCCATGAGTTCAATCGGTTCGTTTTTTACGGGATGGATAAAAGACAATCTTCGGGCGTGAAGATGGATGCTGCCATCCGGGTTGCTTCGGTCAAAGCCGTATTTTAGATCCCCTTTTATTGGGCAGCCAATAGCTGCCAATTGAGCCCTGATTTGGTGATGACGTCCCGTTTTTAAGTCGATTTCCAGCAAATAATAACGATCTAGTTTTTTAAGAATTTTGTATTCCAAAATGGCTTTTTTACTATCGGGCACCTCATTGATGTGGGCGTAGGATTTATTCTGCTTGGTATTTCGTTTAAGCCAGTGACTCAGGGTACCGCTTTCTTTTTCAGGCGGATTCTTGACTATGGCCCAGTAAGTCTTTTTGGCTTCTTTATCGGCAAAAATTTTATTGAGCCGTGGGAGTGCCTTCGATGTCTTTGCAAACACCACGATTCCCGAGGTGGGCCGGTCCAGCCGATGTGCAACGCCTAGATAGACATTGCCTGGTTTATTATAAGCCTGTTTTATATATGCTTTTACTACTTCGCTAAGAGGGGCATCACCCGTTTTGTCGCCCTGTACAATGTCCCCGGGCCGTTTGTTGATGGCTATTAAGTGGTTGTCCTGGTAGAGAATCTGGAGATTTTCCGCGTTGGAGATCGTTTTGCCACTCATTATGAACGTATTTTTTTAGGTCCGACGAACAGGAAAAGAATAAGCAAGGCGCCCAAGGTAACGGAAACGTCCGCCATATTGAATATTCCTGTTTTTAGGGGCCCGATCTTAATTTGAAGAAAATCGGTTACTGAACCATAGGCTATCCTATCGATCAAATTTCCTACACCGCCGCCGACAACAAATGCAAAGGCAACGGCCAACCAACGATCTAGCTTGTTTTTATGAAGTATTTTATAGATCAAAACAGATAGGACAAAAACCGGTAAAATTTGAAGAAATATGATTTTTAGGGTAGGAGGCAGTCCTTGACCTACGCTCATCATAGCCCCGGTATTCTCTACATTGGTAAGGATAAGGTTGTCGTTAATAACTTCTATATATGCCAATGGTTCCACTTTTTCCCTTACCAGTCCCTTGGAAACCTGATCGCATCCAAAATTCAATAAGATCAGGACAATTACCGGTATTTTCTTTAAAAACCTATTTCTTGGCATGCCACGGGTCAATATTGTTCCTCGTCATTGGGAAAATCCTTATCCTTTACATCTTTTACATACTGGGAAATGGCCTTCCCCATGTCTTCGTATAGGTTCATGTACCTGCGCAAAAAACGGGGATTGAATTCTTGGGTAATGCCCAACAGATCGTGAAATACCAATACTTGACCATCCACCCCATTGCCGGCCCCGATGCCAATAACAGGAATGGTAAGGCTTTCTGCCACTTCCTTCGCCAATTTTGCAGGGATTTTTTCCAAAACAATGGCAAAACAACCGTATTTTTCAAGAAGAAGTGCATCCTGTTTTAATTTTTTTGCCTCCTCTTCTTCCTTGGCACGCACGGTATAGGTCCCAAATTTGTAAATGGACTGCGGGGTTAGCCCTAAGTGTCCCATCACAGGGATTCCGGCGTTCAGAATCCGTTTTATAGATTCCTTGATCTCAATTCCGCCCTCCAACTTTACGGCGTGGGCACCGCTTTCCTTCATGATACGGATAGCCGATCGCAATGCCTCCTTGGGATCGCTTTGGTAACTTCCAAAAGGTATATCGACCACCACTAAGGCCCTAAATACGCCTCTAATTACCGAACAGGCGTGGTAGATCATCTGGTCCAATGTAATAGGCAATGTGGTCTCGTGCCCGGCCATGACGTTACTGGCGGAGTCCCCAACCAGGATTACGTCCACGTTGGCGGCATCAACGATCTTGGCCATGGAATAGTCATAGGCCGTGAGCATGGATATTTTCTCACCGTTTTTTTTCATGTCCACTAGGGACTTAACGGTCACTCTTTTGTATTCTTTTTTGGCGATGGACATGGGTGTTCACTTTTAATGCGATAAAAGTAATGATTTTGTACAAAGGGTTTATGGTTTAGGGTTGTTCTGTTTGGTGTTTATGATTCGATTGCAAGAACTCGAAACTTGAAACTAGAAATCTGAGTCCATATTTCCTCCATAAAAAAAGCACCGACCTTGGCCGATGCTTTTCTCAATTTAAATTTTCCAAAATCTTTATTCGCACCCTCCGGTAAACCCGTTGGCATTGAACTTGGTCTGTACTGCTCCTTGAACGCTGCCTTTTTTAACTTGGATGGCCAAATTGTTCTCTCCACTGCCATCCCTTTTTGGACTGCAGTATTCAAAGAGATAAAAACTATTTGCCTGTTGGGATACCCTAAGGGAGATATCGTTGAATTTGGTTTCCAATTCCTCTTTGTTCCCTGCGAATACGCTATAGGTCTTTCCGATCTTGGTAAGTATATCCGTGTCTATTTCACCGCCCAGACCAATGGAAAAGAAGGAAATATTGGGGTTGGCGTTGTCCACTTTCTTTATGGCATCGTTTTGGGTATAACGGGATGCTTGATCCGTACCATCTGTGAATATCACAACGGATGCTGCTCCAATATCGCCATTCTTGGTGCTTTCCTGTAATAACTTTTCTGCGATGTCTGTCGATTTTATGACGGCACCATATAGGTCTGTTGAAGGGTCTTTACTAATATTATCGGTTATTCCCTCTATGGCTGCAACCAATTCGGTCTTGGATGCGGTTAGGGGTTCCAGATCGTGCAATTTATTTTCCCCGTCAAACCAATAGATGGCCATTTTAAACGAGTCGGTAGTATTTTCGGGCATAACGCTGTTTACAAAACTAATGGAAGCACTTTTCAGTTCGTCCAAGCTACCGCTTAACACGCTATTGCTCAAATCGAGTACCAATACGGTGTTGTTGTTAAAAATTTGTGAGTTGGGAGAAATTCGGGCATTGGATTCGGAGGTGGAAATCGTGTTAAAACACGCATCGTTTCTTCCCTGCTCGTAAATGGTAAATTGGTTGGCCGTCAGCCCCGGAACGGGACTGCCATCCTTGTCCGAAACCTTAAACAGGATGGAGACCTTTCCCGGAAAGGTGGTGTATTGCTCCTGAATGGAAAGTATCAGGTCGTTTTCGCCTAGGTTAAGGCATTTATCAACAGGCTTTCCTTTTCCCAAACCGCCTGTGCCGGTTAGGTCGAAATTAACATCGTCATCGGCGTTACCACATGACATGGCTGAGATGACAAAGCAAAAAAGAGCAAATATTTTTATGTGTATTTTCATTTTCAAATTTTTAGGTTCACCGTTCAGAACGTAAAATTCCCTTTAAAATTATAGGCTGAGCAGAAATAAATGTTAAATCTTGTTAAAGGAAAACAGAAATATTTTTGTAGTTTTCAGAAGATATGCCAACAACTTTAAAAAAATAGTAAAATGCGTGTATTTCTTCTCTTCACTTTGTGCTTTGTATTTTGCATGGGTACTGTAAATGCACAAGATAAATCGATTGCAGAACGCTTGGGTTATCCGGCAAATACCAAATTATTGATTTTACATGCAGACGACCTTGGGGTGGCGCATTCGGAGAATCGCGCCAGTATGTCCGCGTTGGAAAAGAATGCGGTAAGTTCTGCAAGCATAATGGTACCCTGTCCCTGGTTTCCCGAAATAGCGGCTTATGCCAGTGCTAATCGAAGTAAGGATCTGGGAGTACACCTTACAATAACCAGTGAATGGAAGCATTATAAATGGGGACCCGTTACCTCGAGGGATTCGGTATCCAGTCTTACCAACAAGGATGGCTATTTTTATTCTTCTGTGGATAGTGTTGCTGCCCTGGGATCAGCGGCAGAGGTCGAAATCGAGTTGAGGAATCAGGTTAAAAAGGCATATGGAACGGGAGTGGATGTAACCCATTTGGACGTACATATGGGTGCAGCCGCAAGTACCCCGGAATTTGTAGCTGCCTATTTGAGAGTAGGCAGGGAATTTCATTTGCCCGTATTGATGGATAATCGAATATATGCAATAAATGACCCTGGAATTACTAGCTTATTGGATGATAGGACCGTGGTGCTGGACAAGCTTTACATGATGGAACCGGCGGACTATAAAAATGGTGCGAAGCAATTTTACACGGGCGTTATAAAGAATTTGGAACCCGGACTCAATTGTCTTTTGGTCCATTTGGCCCATGACGACGAGGAAATGCAAGGCGTAACCAAGGAGCATCCGGAATATGGTGCCGCTTGGCGTCAGGCCGATTTCGATTTTGTAACCAGTGCGGAATGCGCCGACCTACTTAAGGAAAACAAGGTGAAATTGGTCACCTGGAGGGAAATTAGGGATAAGATAGTAAGGGCAAAATAGGACGTAACAAGAATCAAGATAGAAGATCGTAATGGTAACAAGTAAAGGTCTTTGTTCTTGTTCTACAGCATATGCGAAATAATAAAATTATTTTTTTTACAGACATGAACAACGAAACAAAAACATACGATGCCATTGTAATCGGCTCCGGGATTTCTGGCGGTTGGGCGGCAAAGGAACTATGTGAAAAGGGGCTAAAGACCTTGGTTTTGGAAAGGGGGAGGAGCGTTGAGCATATCAAGGATTATCCTACCGCTATGATGAATCCGTGGGACTTTAAACATCATGGGAGACTAACCAAGGAATACGTCGATAAGAATCCGCTGATTACCAAATGCTATGCTGTCGATGAAAGTACTACCCAGTTTTTTATTGAGGATGCCGATCACCCCTATGTTCAGGAAAAACCTTTTGATTGGATCCGGGGATACCAGGTGGGGGGCAAGTCCCTCACTTGGGGCCGAGCTTGCCAGCGGTGGAGCGATTACGAATTTAAGGCTCCCCACAAATACGGGTATGGCCTGGAGTGGCCCATTGGTTATGACGATGTGGCCCCTTGGTATTCCCACGTTGAAAAATTTGTTGGGGTATGCGGGAACAAAGATGGGATTGAAGCCATGCCCGATGGTGAATTCCTTCCACCGTTTGACCTGAATTGTGTGGAGGAATATATGAAGGAAAACATAGCGGAAAATTATCCGGACCGGCATATGGTCCATGCCCGATGGGCGCATCTGACAGAGCCCAAAGAAATCCATTTGGAACAAGGTCGTGGAAAATGCCAGGCCCGTAACCTATGTACAAGGGGGTGTCCTTATGGCGGATATTTTAGCTCTAATTCTTCTACCTTGCCTTGGGCGGAAAAAACCGGCAACCTTACCATCCGTCCATTTTCTGTTGTACATTCCATCCTCTATGACGACAAATCGGGTAAGGCTTCGGGAGTAAAGGTTATCGATACCAATACCAAAGAGGAAATTGTGTACAACGCGCGCATTATCTTCTTGAACGCATCTACCCTTAACTCCAACCTGATCCTACTCAACTCCAAATCCGAACGGTTTCCCAACGGACTTGGTAACGATAATGGCCTAATGGGCAAATACATCTGTTTTCACATTTATAGGGCACATGCGGGCGGAATAATTTCGGGGTTTGAGGACAAATATGTCTATGGCAGAAACCCTACTGACGCCATATTGGCAAATTATAGAAACCTAAAAGAACAGGATACGGATTACGTAGGCGGATTTACTACCTTTTTGGGCGCCTATAGGAAACGCGCCGATAAGTTGGAAAACAGCGATGTACAGATTGGGGCCGACTATAAGCATGCAATTAGCGAAGCCGGGGACTGGCGCGTGTATATGTATATGCAGGGAGAGACGATCCCCAAGGCGACCAACCGGGTATATTTGAGCCCTGACCAAACCGATCAGTGGGGCATACCACTTATTGTTACCGACGTGGGCTACGATGAAAATGATGACAAAATGGTGGCCGATTTTATAGAGCAAAGTACGGCAATGCTTCAAAAAATGGGGTGCACGGAGATCGGTGCGAGCGATAACCATCAAGCTCCTGGGCTAGATATCCATGAGATGGGCGGAGTACGGATGGGAAAAGATCCCGAAAATTCCCTATTGAACAAATGGAACCAGTTGCACCTTTGCAAAAATGTTTTTGTAACGGACGGTGCCTGTATGACCAGTACCGGAAACCAAAGTCCGTCCGTACTTTATATGGCCCTTACGGCCAGGGCGGCAAACTATGCCGCCGAAGAGTTTAAAAATGGAAGGTTGTAATATTCTTATCCTACAAGGTTTTAAAAACCGATTTGGTAATGGAACGCTGGAATAGTTTTCGGCAATTGAATTCTGAGTAAAAAATAAGATGATTTTAAAAATTTGATGCCATGAATCGAAGAAATGCATTAAAGCTTACTGCAGGTGTTGTAGGGGGGGCAATTATTGGTTCGGAATTTTTTCTTTCCGGTTGTGTCAATAAGGAGAGGAAAGAGGGCTTGTTTTCCGAAGGGGATGTTGCACTCCTGGATGAGGTCGGGGAGACTATTTTGCCCAAAACAGAGCGCTCGCCAGGAGCTAAGGAGGCAAAAATTGGCGAATTTATGAAGGCGATTGTTCTGGATTGTTATAACGAGAAGGAACAGGAAGTTTTTAAGAACGGACTTGCGGAACTTAAGGGTAAGGATTTTATGGGGCTATCCCCAAGGGATCGGTTCAATTACTTGGCCCAGCTGGACAAGAAGACCCGAAATTTGAATTTGGATGAAAATCCCCATTATTTCCCAATGATGAAACAACTGACCCTTTGGGGGTACTTTTCCTCAGAACCTGGGGCTACCAAATCGCTGCGCTACAATCCAATTCCTGGTGAATACATAGGATGCGTACCTTATAAAGCGGGAGATAGGGCCTGGGCTACAAGATGATCGTTCATAACTGCACCGGATATGGGGAAATGAGCCGAAGGGCGGGGGACTCCCTGCTTTCCGAAATTGGGAAGAAACCAAATCTATTGCTCTGTACGGCTACGGGGAATTCACCCATAGGCCTATATGAAAATTTGGTCGAAGCAAAAGGGGAGTCCCCTCAAATTTTCAAGGAACTGCGAATAATCAAGTTGGATGAATGGGGAGGTATTCCCTCAAACGAGCCGGAATCCTGTGAAACTTTTATACAACAAAAAATTCTAGTTCCGTTGAACATAGGAAGCGATAGGTATGTTTCATTTCAGAGCAATCCATCAGATCCGGGGAAGGAATGTATCCGAATCCAGAATGAAATTTTAAAAAAGGGCCCCATAGACGTCTGTATTTTGGGCCTAGGGAAAAACGGGCATATTGGGTTCAACGAACCCGACCAGTCCTTGGAACCCTTTCCCCATATTGCCGAACTTAGCAAAGCATCGCTTCAGCACAACATGACCCGAAACATGGCCCACTTGCCTACGTACGGACTTACCCTTGGTATGTCCAATATCCTTCAGTCCAAAAGAATAATTCTACTGTTAACTGGTTCGGGAAAAATGGAAGTTATTGAAGAACTAATGACGAAAAAGGTGACCCCCCAACTACCTGCATCTTTTTTATGGCTGCATCCATGGGTAGATTGTTATGTGGATACCCGTTCTTTGGGAAAATCACTTTAATAATTGAAGCGGGCATATGTTGTTTATGGGAATTATATGTCCTATTTTTGAATCATACTTGGTCCAGATATAAATTCCAGGGTTTGTATTTGGAAGGAGTGTATATTCCAAACCTTACCAAATAATAATTATCTTGATCAAATGAAGGCCGAAGTACGGCTGAAAAATGGCAAATCGTTTGCACTAACCCCAAAGTAAACCTAGCTATGAACATTTTATTATTTGGAATCACAAAAGACATTGTAGGTAGTTCCTCTTTGTCGTTGCCTCATTCCCAGGCCTCAAAAATTGGGACTGTCCGGGAGTTAAAGGCGTATTTGGGAAAAAACTACCCAAAATTACTGGAATTGTCATCACTTGCGGTGGCCGTTAACAACACCTATGCCGAGGATTTGGTAAAAATTGGCAATTTTGATGAAATTGCCCTAATTCCCCCGGTTAGTGGGGGGTAGGAAGTTTAAAAAAGCTCAAGCTCAAAAAGAGTTTATCGGTTTATATTTTCCATCAGCCAAGGCTTGGAACCAAGAACCAAGAGACAAGAAGCAAGAACAGAGAAAATAGAAAATAGTTTATTAGTTTATGGGTTTATTAGTTTAGGCGGTGACTATTTTAAACTAGAAACTAGAAACCAGAAACTTTAACCCGAGAAATTAGCCGAGCATGTTGATCGATAATCACAACAGAATAATTAATTACTTGCGGCTGGCGGTAACCGATCGTTGTAATCTGAGATGCAATTATTGCATGCCATCGGAAGGGATAGATTTTGCCAATAAGGACAAGCTGTTCACTATTGATGAACTTACAACGGTAAGCCGTATCCTGGTGGAACAAGGGATAGACAAGTTACGGATTACCGGTGGCGAACCTTTTGTTCGGAAAGATTTAATGGTTTTGTTGCGGAGATTATCGAAGATGGAAGGGCTTAAGGATATTTCCATCACTACCAATGCCACCTTGATCGGTCCGCACATTGACGAGTTAAAGCGGATAGGCATTACAAATATCAATGTCAGCCTTGATGCAATCGATAAGGCTACTTTTGAAAGGATCACCCGCCGGGACCAGTACGATACCGTGTATGGTAATCTAATCCGATTGATTTCAGAGGGTTTCAATGTGCGCATTAATTTTATCGTTTTGGAAAACCAAAATATTCAAGACATCCTTCCCATTTTGAAAGTGATGAAAAATTATGATGTCTCTGTACGGTTTTTGGAAGAAATGCCCTTTAATGGAGGAAGCAAAAAATTCAACACCATCAATTGGGACTACAAAAGGATATTGGAACATATAAGGTCCGAGTATCGGGATATCGAGGAGATTCCCTCGCCAAAGACCTCCACCTCCATCAATTATAAGATTAAGGGGCATGTAGGAACGTTCGGCCTTATCCCTTCCTTTAGCCGTACTTTTTGTGGCAGCTGTAACCGGCTTCGGATTTCCGCAACCGGGGATGTTATTACCTGTTTGTACGCCAAGCCTTGTGCCAATCTAAGGGATATTTTGAGAGGTGAAAATGCAGAGGAAAGGGTGAAGCAACAGATTTTAAAAGCGGTAGGAAGTCGTGCTGCAACTGGATTTGAGGCTCAGGCGAAATATGCCAAAGTCTTCGAAAACTCCATGACATCCATTGGGGGGTGAGTGAAATTAGTTCAAGCTCAAAAAAAGTTTATGGGTTTATATGTTTATTAGTTTTTGAAATTTAGTTTTTTTAACCTTTAACCATCAACAACAAACACCATATGAGTAAAACGATTACGGATACCAATTTTAATTTCCCTGGACAAAAAAGTGTTTACAAGGGTAAAGTAAGGGAAGTTTACCACCTGGGAAATGATATTTTGGTCATGGTCGCTACGGACAGGCTTTCTGCCTTTGATGTGGTCATGCCCAAGGGAATTCCGTACAAGGGGCAGATCTTAAACCAAATCGCTACCAAGATGATGGCCGCCACCGCGGATATTGTGCCCAACTGGCTAATGGCAACGCCGGACCCCAATGTGGCGGTAGGCCACGCCTGTGAACCTTTTAAGGTAGAAATGGTGATCAGGGGCTATTTGTCAGGTCATGCCGCCCGGGAATACAAGTCGGGAAAGCGGGTGCTTTGCGGGGTTGCTATGCCCGACGGTATGAAGGAAAACGATAAGTTTCCCCAGCCCATCATAACCCCAGCCACCAAGGCGGAACACGGGGATCACGATGAGGATATTTCCAGGGAAAACATCCTAAAGCGTGGAATCGTATCTGAGTCCGATTATGTGGTGCTAGAAAAGTATACCAGGGCCCTTTTCCAAAGAGGGACGGAAATCGCTGCAGATCGAGGCCTGATTTTGGTGGATACCAAGTATGAATTTGGAAAGACCAAGGAAGGCAAGATAGTATTGATCGATGAGATCCACACCCCGGATTCTTCAAGGTATTTTTATGCCAAGGGTTATAAGGAACGACAGGATAAGGGCGAGGCCCAGAAACAACTCTCCAAGGAATTTGTCCGTCAATGGCTAATTGCCAACGGATTTCAGGGCTTGGAAGGTCAGGTTGTTCCGGAAATGAGCGATGAGTATGTTACTTCCGTTTCCAACAGATATATAGAACTTTACGAAAATATCACAGGAGAATCCTTTGTCAAGGCCGATATATCCAATATTCAGGACCGTATTGAAGGCAATGTACTGAAATATTTAGGACAATTGTAGGGATTAGCTCTGGCTTAAAACAGGTGTGTTTCCTAAAAGCCATTATTTTCGCAGCCCATGCTACTTTGGTGAAGGAGGCTAGCGGAGGTACAAAGGGAGTAATTAAATTTTCCTTGTTCTTACTTTATTCAGTAAAAGTTGAAACCAACAACTTTTGAAGTGAAATCCGCAATAGGTATACAATCGATTGTTTTTTGGCAAAATATCCTTAACTTGCTTTTGGAATTCCTCCAATTTATTATGGAAGGTGATTTTGATTCAAAACTTCAATCCTTTGAAATATTATGAAAGTTAAACCGACCCTACTTTTTATTGCACTAACTTTTATTATTGGTTGTTCCGAAGCTCCCAAAAAATCGGTACCGGCCGTGACCATTCTCGATATCGCCCAATCCCAATACGATACCTTGAACAAAAACTCCCTACCATACCTGGATACCAAGACCTGTATGCCCAGGACCATTGAGGACGGCAAGCTTCATTTGGTTAACATCTACGATTGGACCAGTGGTTTTTACCCGGGGTCTCTTTGGTATTTATACGGACTGACAAAGGATGACAAGTGGAAATCCAGGGCTGTTACCTATACGGAGAAACTGGACACCATTCAATATTGGGGTGGCAACCACGATGTGGGATTTATGATCGAATGCAGTTATGGCAACGCTTTAAAATATTCGGATTCCAACGCATACGATTCAATTATCGTCCGTACAGCCCAGTCCCTGTCTACAAGGTTTCGCCCAAAAGCCGGAATAATTCAATCCTGGGAAGCGAATCAAAAATGGAAATGCCCAGTGATTATCGACAATATGATGAATTTGGAGCTTATGTTCCACGCTACTAAAATTTCTGGTGACTCTACGTATTACAATATTGCGGTTACACATGCCAATACCACAATTATGAACCATTTTAGAAAGGATTTCAGTTCCGTCCATGTCGTCGATTACGATCCGGAGACAGGGGAAGTGTTGCAAAAAAATACGCATCAAGGTTATAGCGACGATTCGGCTTGGGCCAGGGGGCAGTCCTGGGGGCTGTACGGCTTTACGGTCTGTTATAGGGAAACCAAGGACCCCAAGTATTTGGAACAGGCCAAACATATTGCCCATTTTATAAAAACCAATCCGAATTTGCCAGAAGACCAAGTGCCGTACTGGGATTATGACGTGCCCAAGGACAAGGATACCCCAAGGGATGCATCGGCTGCAGCCATTATGGCGTCAGCATTGTATGAGTTGAGCACTTACTTGGACCAAAATGAGGGAGGGGAGTATTTGGAATGGGCCAATAAGATTATGGAAAGTCTAAGTTCTCCCAAATATTTGGCGGAAGGGGGAGCCAATGAAGGGTTTTTGCTTAAACATTGTGTGGGTCACCTTCCGGGAAATTCAGAAATTGATGTTCCCCTAAATTATGCGGATTATTATTTCTTGGAGGCCCTGTCCCGAAAAGGCGAATTGGAGTCCAAATAGGGATTTACATGCACCTTTCTGTTTTTTATATTAAGGTTTTGGTTTGATTTGATGGTCGCCATGCGCCTTATGCTTAACATTGTAAACGGGAACCAGAAGTTAGAAACTAAATCTTGTCCACTACGTATATCTTTTTTGTCTAACTTCCAGCCTCAAGTTTCCAGCCTCTTAAATCTTTTCCGATTGATGGTGGATTTCTTTTTGGGATTCAATAAATTCCGGATGGGTCTCCTCCAACATTTTATTTCTCAAGGAGTCCATTTGTTGTATCCATTGTTCCATATTTGGAAAACCTTCAAAGTTTCCGTTGTTGAAAAACTGATCCATGGAGAAATTTCTGTTCATGATAGAATCCGCAGGGAAAACTTGGTCTAAATCCTGATCTTGCCAAAAGGAGGGGAAATTGTCGTTGGAAAAGGAACGGAACGACTTCATTATGCTATCTGCATTTATTTCTGGAGGAACATTCCCATGATTGGAATACGACCAAGAATAAATGGAATCGTAACCGATGACATTTCCATTTTCATCGTATTTTTTATTTACCTTCCATTGTACCTTGGGCTTAGGATTTAGGGTATCGGCACTTTTTTGCACCTGGGCCAAGTCTTTTTTTGAGTTTTTATGTAATTCCTGTCCGTTGCAACCGGCAACCAACAAGGCCAAGAATAAGGAGAAAGCTACTTTTTTCATAACTCTTATGTTTATTTGTTCAACTTGCTTTAAATACTTTAAGTCAACATGTAAGTCATAATATAAAAGTTGCTGGTACGGATGTAATTCCGCAAATGAAATGCCAAAACCCTGTTTTTGGAAAATTTGTCGGGTTAATTCAATGTTAAACTTGGGGATAAAGGGAGGTGACCAGGCACATGGCGAAGGAATCCCTGAAAATTTTTGCATTTTAATTCTGGGTTGAATTTTTTTGGTAAGTAAAATACTTGCAATTGATATGTCCCGTTAGTGACAAAATGTAGGTAGTTAAAATGTTGGGGTCGTACATGTTTCTGTGCCGTAGGTACAGCATATGATCCTAGCTGCAGAAAGCATAGGGTGTTAATATTCCGTACCTACGGCACGGGGATTCTTCCGCTTGATGATTATGCTGCCGATATGTAGTCCCTAACGGGACAGAACAAAGATTTCGGATTCCTTGCCATTATTATTAAGGGAGCCCGCTTAACGGTTGTTCCAATCCCTGGTTCCATTTTCGATTTGAAATCCCAAACGGAACGGGACCAAGAGATAGGATATCTTTATATAATATAGATGGGCCATTCTTAATCTAAAAACTGCTTCGGGGTTTCCCGGTGAGGTAAAATATAAAATTTCGGTTTTTGGTTCCTTCGACAAAATTGACCTGGCGAAACCCGCCAAAATGTTAATTGTCGGGACGGTACCTCTATGGCTCTGACACGAGGCTAGTCGAATTCAAGAAATTTTTTAATTGCCGTTCCAAAGGTTTACTAGCAAATGGCTTGAAATTCACTCAAACAAATCCGAAGACAGATATCGATCCCCCCTATCGCAAACAATGGAGACGATAACACCGTTTTTAAGGGTTTGGGCCAATCGGAGGGCAGCAGCTGCCGCACCACCACTGCTCATGCCGGCAAAAATACCCTCCTTGGTTGCAAGTAGTCGGGTCATTTTGGTTGCATCCTCTTCGCTTACCTCAATGGTTTTATCTATTTTTTTCGGGTCAAAAATTTTGGGCAGGTATTCTTGGGGCCATTTGCGTATCCCCGGGATTTTAGCGTTATCCGTAGGTTGCACCCCAACGATTTGTATCCCTGGATTTTGTTCTTTCAAATACGTAGAAGTCCCCATAATGGTTCCTGTGGTACCCATGGATGAGACAAAGTGGGTGATCTTACCGTGGGTATCCTTCCAAATTTCAGGACCGGTAGTTTCGTAATGGGCTTTCCAATTGTCGTCGTTCCCAAATTGGTTCAGCATAATATAGCCCTCGTTTTTCACCTTGGCCTCGGCGTAGTCCCTGGCACCTTCGATACCAACATCCGTAGGGGTAAGGGTAACCTTGGCTCCATATGCCCTCATGGTCTGCACTCTTTCCTTGGTAGAATTCTCCGGCATCACAAGTTCTATATCCAATCCGTAGATACCTGCAATCATAGCGAGTGCTATACCGGTGTTGCCACTTGTGGCTTCAATAAGTTTGGAAGAGGCCTTGATCTCGCCGCGTTCCATCCCTCTTTTGATCATATTCAAAGCTGGACGGTCCTTGACACTTCCTCCGGGATTATTGCCTTCTAGCTTAAAGAAAAGTTTTACGTTGGGATTCTGGTTTAGAAACTTGGATTCCACCATAGGGGTGTTTCCAATGAGGTCCAAAATATTATGAGACATGCGGTGTTGTTTTTATTTTGATTTCGGGGGCGTGAAAAACGGTTGAATTGGGGGGTACCGATTCGGTTACCCACGCATTCCCGCCAATAATGCTGTTTTCTCCAATAACCGTATCCCCGCCCAAGATGGTGGCGTTGGCATATACGGTAACATTGTCTTCTAAGGTGGGATGTCTTTTGGTTCTGCTTAGGTTTTTGGCCACATATAGTGCGCCCAAAGTTACCCCTTGGTAAAGTTTAACGTTATTTTTGATGATTGCCGTTTCCCCTATGACCACTCCGGTGGCGTGGTCTATAAAAAACGAATCCCCTATTTGCGCACCGGGGTTTATATCCACCCCAGTACTCTTGTGGGCATATTCGGTCATCAATCTTGGAACCAATGGAAATCCCTCCTTGTACAGTTCATGTGCCAATCTATAAATGGCTATGGCGTAAAACCCCGGATAGGCCAAATAGACTTCCTCGAGGGAGAGGGATGCGGGGTCGCAGGCTACAAATGCCTCGGCGTCTAGATTTAGTTTTTCCAGTATTTCCGGAAGCTGGATCATATAATGGCTCCAGACTTTTCCGCAGGGCTTGTTTAATTCCCAGCAGGCCATGTCTACCAATTCATTAAACTTGGATTCAAGTTTTGTAAGATTGTCTTCCACTGGGGTATCAATATCGAACAAGGTATAGAACAACATATCGGTGAATTCTTCCGTTTTTTCCTTAATTTGGAAGCGGAGGTTGGGATGTTTTTTATGTTGCTTTATTTTTTTAATGATCGACTGTTTGTCCATACTATAATTCTTCTGTTATCAAAATTAACCATTATTATTTAGGAAAATTACTGGAATCCGTAACTTTAGCTAAAATTAGTATAATCCCTAACGTATGTCCGATCCTGTAATTGTCAAAAATGTCTTTTCTTTTCTTGAAACCTTACAAGAAAATAACAATAGGGAGTGGTTTACCGAGCACAAAGAGGAGTTTAAGAATCTGGAAAGCGAGGTGAAGTTATTTTATAAGGCCGTAATGGAAAAGCTTAAGGCCCATGATGAAATAGAACGGTTAAAAATGTTCCGAATTTATAGGGATGTAAGGTTTTCCAAGGACAAAACGCCCTATAAGACCCATTTTGGAGGTTCTTTCTCCCGGGCGGGAGTTCAACTTAGGGGAGGGTATTATCTACACCTGCAACCAGAGGGCAGTTTTATAGCGGCTGGTTTTTGGGAGCCAAATAAGGAAGATCTCCACCGCATACGCAAGGAATTTGAATTGGATGCCACCGAGATTCGGGAAATCATCAATGCGAAAACCTTTAAAAGCGTTTGGGGAGATTTTGTTGGGGAAACCCTGAAAACGGCCCCGAAGGGGTTTGATAGGGAACATCCCAATATTGACCTTATCAAAAGAAAGCAGTTTGTCTTCACCAGAAAATTTACCGACAAGGAAGTGTTATCTCCAGATTTTTTGGTCACAATCGACAAGTCGTTCAGGGAGGTTCGTCCTTACTTTGACCTGATGAGCGATATACTTACCACCAATCTAAATGGGGAATCCTTGGTGTAAGTTGCGATAAACTAACCCAGCGCAAATACCTCTAGTTCAAAGAACTGTATTTGGTCCTTTAGACGTTCGATCACCATGTTCATCATCCGTTTATTTAGCGCAGAGGAATTTTGGATGTAGAGCTCATATTCCTCTACGGTAAACTGTCCAATTATCATGCCTTTAAGGGAATTCCGGAATTTGATGTCGCGCTGGATGGCATTTTCAACGAAAGCCAGTCTTTTCTCAATGGTCAGGGTATGGAAGGAGTTTTTGTATTTGGCTATGTAATTTGCGAAAACCGAGAGCAAGAGCGGGTTCTGTAATTTAATGATCGGGCGGAGGGTATGGTTTTGAAAACGCTCATCGCTGCACATGTCCTCACTTATTCTGGCCGAAGGAATCTCGGGACGTAGGCCCAGGAGCGTGTGGGATCTATCGTTCATTTTGTTGGGTTTTTATAAAGATAGAATTTAACCTGCAAGGGTTTTTGCTTGTGCAAAATAGTTTTTAACGGCTTTATGAACAGTTGTGATCGGGCGTTAAAATCCTCTTAAGCGGCCAGGACCTATCGATTAAATTGCCTATTTTTATTGAAATCATGATTACTATGAAAAAGTCCATAAATCCCTATAATAATAAAGTTTTGTTCGAATTTGAGGAATTGGACGATGACCAATTGCAATTAAAACTGGAGTTGGCCCAGAAAGCGTTTCTATCGTGGAAACAGGTTTCCATGGCAAATCGTTCGGTGTTGATGTTCAAGGTCGCCGAAGGATTAAAAGGGAAAAGCGATAAATATGGTAAAATCATATCCCAAGAAATGGGAAAGCCTATTTCCCAAGCGATTGCAGAAGTAGAAAAATGTGCATGGGTATGCGAGTACTATGCAAAACAGGCTGAGAATCAGCTGAAGGACGAGGTCATTGAAACGGACGCCAATAAAAGTTATGTAAGCTACGAGCCGTTAGGGGTTGTTCTTGCGGTTATGCCATGGAACTATCCCTTTTGGCAGGTATTCCGTTTTGCCGCCCCGGCCTTGATGGCCGGAAATGTGGGTGTTTTAAAACACGCCTCCAATGTTATGCAATCCGCTCAATTGATTCAAGAGGTCTTTGAAGATGCCGGTTTGCCCAAAGGGTGTTTTCAGAATTTGGTGGTCGGAAGCGATAAGGTAGAATCGATCATAAAAAACGATATTGTTAAGGCGGTAACGCTTACGGGGAGCAAGCCTGCAGGTAGTGCCGTGGCATCCATTGCGGGACGTTGTATTAAAAAATCGGTACTAGAGCTGGGGGGAAGCAATGCTTTGGTGGTTTTTGCGGATGCAGATTTGGATAAGGCGGTCAGGACTTGTGTACAAGCCAGGTTTCAAAATACGGGACAGAGTTGTATTGCAGGTAAACGCTTGCTGTTGCACAAGGATATCGAAATAGAATTCACAGAAAAATTCCGCAGCCAAGTATCCCGGTTAAAAAGTGGTGACCCAATGGATAGGGATACGTATATTGGGGTTCTGGCAAGGGAAGACCTAGCCAAGGATTTGGAGGAACAGGTCAATGTTTCCGTTGCAATGGGAGCAAAGATTATTTTGGGGGGCGGTCGCAGGGGTACCTATTTTGAACCTACGATCCTTGGGAATGTCACTCCCAATATGCCAGTGTTTAAGGAGGAAACTTTTGGCCCGGCTATTGGGATAACTGTTTTTGGGACCGATGACGAAGCGGTGAATTTGGTGAACATGTCTTGCTTCGGCTTGGGAGTATCCATATTTACCCAAGATATGGGAAGGGTGAAACGTTTGGTTCCGCTGTTTGATGAAGGCGCTGTGTTTGTAAACGAATTGGTGAAAAGTGATCCCCGATTACCCTTTGGCGGAATTAAAATATCCGGCTATGGACGGGAATTATCTTCACATGGCATTCATGAATTTGTAAATAAAAAAACGGTATATATCAAATGATGGGTGCATTTGTATCCAATTATTATCGGGCATTTTTATAATGCAAATACTCCAGGGCGCATTTCAAAAGGATTTTGGCCCGATCTAAAAACCCTGGCAGTATGTGGGCCATGCAAAATTGTTTCGTTGTCTAAAACAGTGATAAAACTGCCTTCCCTTAGTCCGATTACAGGGGTGCTATTGAAACAATGGAACTCCGCAATCCGGGTTTCCCGGGTCTCCCCGTTGTGTAAGGAGTTAGGGTCTGGATCCAGATAATGGGGGTTGAGGTTGAACGGGACAACACCAAGAGTATCAAAGCTCGGCGGATAAATAATGGGCATATCATTCGTAGTCCTCATGGATACCCCGGCAATGTTACTGCCAGCACTTGTTCCTAAATAAGGTGTCCCCATTTCAATTTTTTGTTTTAAGGACTGCATTAATTCCAACTGATAAAGTTGATTCACCAACAGGAAGGTATTTCCGCCACCAACGAAGATTGCCTCTGCTTTTTCAAGTCCTTCTTTGGGATTGTTGAAGGCATGCAGGCCTACAACATTTATGTTGATTTTGGCAAAGGCCGCCGCAACTGTTTTGGTATAATCATCATGTGAAGTTCCTCCTGGCCGGGCATAAGGGATAAAGGTAAGTGTAGTTATCCCATTAAGGAATTTAGAAAGATAGGGGAGGAGATAGGCCAAATATGGTTCCCCGAATAAGGTGGAAGTGCTGGCAAGTAAAATTTTCTTCATGGAAGTTCAGGGTTCAAGGTTCAAAGTTCAAAGTTGATCGTTCAAGGTTCGAAGGTCCAAAGTTATGCGTTTTGCTGTATTTGATAGGGATAAGAACAGAATACATTGCGTCTGTTCGGTTTGTTTTTTCGTATCATGTTGATTCTTTCGCCCTTCACCCTTCACCTTTCGCCCTTCGCCCTTCGCCCTTGGACAATTTAACCGGCAAATTAACAAAAGTTTAATGTCGGCTTATTTTTTTAAATAATAAGTTGCGTTTTCTTTACGGCGAAGAATGAACGGCGCCATGGATCTTTAAGGGGAGATTGGTTTAATTTGTCACCATATAGATGATAAGTTGTATAATTCTCCGTATTTTTATTACAGATAGGGGAGATACTCCCCCAGTACAATTCACCTCAAAAATTATAAACATTTGAAAAATAAATACTTAGTTGTAATATTCCTTTTAGTGGCAACAGTTTGTGTACAGGCCCAAGATGATGGTCGCGAGATATTGAGAGGAACTGTGCTATATCGCGATGTAAACGTTCCCAACGAGAACGTCATCAATATTACGACCGAAGCGGCTACCATCACCGATGAAGATGGTGATTTTGCGATCGAGGTGAAGGTGGGTGACGAACTTGCCTTTACCTCGGTAAATTACTCCTTGGAAATCGTAAAGATTACCCAAGAGATAATTAAGAAGAACCGATTGGTGGTCGAAGTAAATGAAAAGGTGACCCAACTGGATGAGGTTGTGGTAAGTCCGGAGAATCAAGACCGGTTTATAGCGGTTCAGAATGAACAATTTCAGAAGCATGATTACGGAATAGACCGTTCTACGGAAGTTGAGAATATAGCCACCCCACAAATGATTAGCGGGATGAAGAACGGGCTTAATTTTGTAAATATTTTTAAGGCGCTTGCGAACACCCAAAAGAAAGATGAAGGGGAAGCCAAGCCGCAAATCAAGCTTAGTGAGGTGCTAAGGCAGGTTTATGACGATGAATTCTTTGTGGTGGACCTAAAAATACCTCAGGACAAGATCGGGGAATTTTTACTGTATGTGGATGATGCCGTCCCAGCTCAATCCCTCATGAAGAAGGATAATGAATTTGAACTAATCGATTTCTTGGTTAACGAAAGCAAATCGTATCGAGAGCAATTGGATGCACAAAAGTAAAGGAATTATTGTATTCTTTTTTATGGTTTGTGTTTCTGCGGAAGCACAAACTTTTTTTTCGTCCACCCTGGAGGGCAAGGTACAAAGTACGGATAAGGACCTTGCCGATGTTTATGTTATGAACATCACAACAAAAAGGGCGACCATTACGGACGACAATGGTTATTTTTCCATAAATGCGAGTGTAAATGATTCCCTTGTGTTTACCGCCCTGCAATTCAAAAAAAAGGTATTGGTGGTGTCTTTGGAAATGTTGTCCAGTAAGAATATCGTGGTTCCTTTGGAAGAGGACGTAACGCAACTAGACGAGGTAGTGGTAATGCCCTATAACCTAACGGGGGACATGGGTCGCGATCTGCGGGCCTTGGATGTTGGACCTTTGACCACGGCATCTACCTTGGGGTTGCCGAATGCATATGTTAAACCGCCTACCAAGGCCCAAAGGGAGCTTTTTGAAGCTACAACAGGAGGAGGAATTGTGCCATTGAATCCCATTTTAAATGCAATTTCCGGCCGCACCAAAATGTTGAAGCAAAGGGTGGCAAGAGATGAAAAATATGGCCGTTCCCAACGCGTAAAGGAGTTTTATGCAGATTCGCTCTATACCAACTTGTTGCGAATTCCAGAAGGAAAAATAAATGACTTCATGTATTTCTGTGAAGTGGATCCCCAATTCGACATCGTTGTGGACACCCACGATAGACTACGGATATGGGAGTTTTTAAAGAAAAAGAGCAAAGATTACCTCAGTACTGGTACCTCAATTCCGATACGGGAATCCCCTTGACCTTAACTACTTAGCTCAAAATTTTAGTATTGGGGACTATTAAACTGGATTGTCCACGCTTATATTGGATTATGGGTTTTAGACAAAAACATATCATTATTCTTGTAGGGGCATTTACCTTTACCGGTTTTCTCCATGCCCAAGATTTTGCAAGGGTACTTGAAGGTAGAATACAAAGCCCCAACGGTGAGGTGGCCGATGTCTATGTGGTGAACACGAATACCAAAAAATCTACCATAACGGATAAAGAAGGTTATTTTTCTATTCAAGTGAGTCTCCGGGACACGTTGGTGTTTTCTGCGGTACAGTTCAAACGCAAGAAACTGGAGGTCAATTATGAAGTGCTTACTACCAAGTTTCTGTCGGTATCCATGGAGGAGGCGGTTACACAACTGGACGAAGTGGTACTGATGCCCTATGGCCTCATCGGGGATTTGTCCAAGGATGCCAAACCCCAAGGGGTGGTCACTGCCTCTACGCTTGGGTTGCCCAATGCGTATGTGGTCCCAAAGACGCAAAGCGAACGTATGCTTTACACGGCAAAAACGTGGGATTTTAAGGGTACTTCCATCTGCATGGATCCCGCCATCAACTGGCTTTCTGGCCGTACTTTAATGTTGCGAAAGCGCGTAGCTCGTGATTATCAACAGAAGAGCATGGAACAATTGGAACGCTTTTATTCAGATTCCTTGCTGGTCTCAACCTTAAGAATACCCATTGCCAAAATAAACGATTTCCTCTTTTTTTGTGAGGTGGATCCAGGGTTTAAGGATTTGATGGAGTTGGACGATAAACTGCAAATGTTAGAGTTTTTTAAAATGAAAGAAGGGGAATATCTAGATTTGGCCATTTCCCCATAGCGCAGTCGCAGGGTGAGGGGAAGTTGATCCCGTCCATTTCGTCCTGGGACGGAGATCTTGAATAACGTAGTCCTTAGTGTTGGTACGTACTGTTTCAAAAATCGAAAAAACTATGAAAAAAATTAATATAATAGCACTCCTCATCCTCTTGCCACTGTTCGCCTTTACTACGGCGCATAAATATTATGTAAGCGTTACCACGATCAACTATTCCCAAAACGATGATGCCCTGCAGATAACCACTCGTATTTTTATAGACGATCTGGAAAAGGTTTTGCAAGATCGATATGGAATTGAGGCAAAACTGGACACCCCGGATGAAGATAAATCTGCCGATAGTTATATTGAAAAGTATTTTAGGACCAAATTTCTAATAAAAGTGGACGGCAAGGAAAAACCATTTACTTTTTTGGGAAAGAAGTACGATATCGATATGGTTGTCTGCTACTTGGAGATTCCCAAAATTGTACTGAGCAAGGCCGAATCCTTAGAAATACAGAATGAACTGCTAACCGATGTTTTTGAAGAGCAGCAGAATATTGTCAATTTTAAGTGGAATGGTAAGAAGAAGAGTTTTTTATTGGTGAAGAATAACAATAAAGGAACGTTAAAATTGTAACATTTATCTCTCGATTCCTTAAAAAAATCCTATTTTTCGGCCACTAAAAATCAAACGATTATGAGAATCGGCAGTTATAGTTATTTTTTACTTTTTTTAATGTTGCCAATTGTAGGAATGGCGCAGGACAAGAGTGGTAATGAAAAAGAACAGGGACATTATAACCAGAGCAAATTTAGGCAAATGTACGATGAATTTTCAACGCCAAATTTGTTCCGTACGGCATCGGGTGCACCTGGTCCGGCTTACTATCAACAGCAGGCCGACTATAAAATCGATGTTACCTTGGACGATACGAATGCCAAGCTTTATGGTGAGGAAACCATCACCTATACCAATAATTCCCCGGATAATCTTGAGTTTCTTTGGTTGCAATTGGACCAGAACGTTCGCTCCAAGGATTCTAAATCCCCGTTAAGGGACGGAACCGAGGTTCCCATGTATGACAGTCCCAAGAAATTCGTACAGGATTATATGACGGCACCTTTCGATGGGGGCTTTAATATTGAATACGTAAAGGACAGTAAGGGAAATCCATTGCCATATGTGATAAACCAGACCATGATGCGGGTAGATATCCCTCAACCCCTAAAAAGCAAGGAGCAGGTTTCAATTTCCATAAAATGGTGGTACAACATTCCGGATCATACCGTTAGCCGTGCAAGATCCGGGTATGAATATTTCCCCAAGGATGGAAATAGGGCGTATGTAATCGCACAGTTTTTCCCAAGAATGGCCGTGTATAGTGATGTAGAAGGTTGGCAGAACCATCAATTTTGGGGCAGCGGGGAGTTTGCCCTGCCCTTCGGGAACTACGAGGTAAATATTACGGTACCTGCGGACCATATTTTGGATGGCACCGGAACCCTTCAAAATAGAAAGGAAGTTTTCTCCAAGGAAATGATGCATCGGTACGAACTTGCCCAAAATTCGTTTGACAAACCGGTATTGATCGTTACCCAGCAGGAGGCCGAAGAAGCTGAAAAGGGTTTTTCCAATAAGACAAAGACCTGGAAATTAAAAGCACAGAACGTAAGGGATTTTGCCTTTGCCAGCTCCCGTAAGTTTATCTGGGATATGCAGGCGGTGAAAATGGGCAATGGCAGCGTAATGGCCGTTTCCCTTTACCCTAAGGAAGGTAATCCCCTTTGGGGCGATTATTCCACAAAAGTGGTGGCCCATACCCTGAAATCATATTCTTCCCACACTTTTGATTACCCGTATCCCAAGGCGATTTCGGTACATGCCAAAAATCAGGGGATGGAATATCCTATGATTTGCTGGAACCATGGCAGGCCCAATGAGGATGGAAGTTATTCCGATCAAGTTAAATTTGGGATGATAAGTGTGATCACCCATGAGGTGGGCCATAATTTTTTCCCCATGATCGTGAATTCGGATGAACGCCAATGGGGCTGGATGGACGAAGGCTTGAATACGTTTATGCAATATATGGCCGAACAGGAATTTGGCAAAGCGTATCCGGAGGCCATCGCACCGTTAAAAAGGTATCCGTCCAGAAGGGGGGATCCTTCGAAAATAGTTCCATATATGGCGGGAGATCAAAGCAATATAGCCCCGATCATGTCCAATCCTGAAAATGTATACCAATTGGGACCCAATGCCTATGGAAAGCCGGCTACGGCCCTAAATATTCTTAGGGAAACCGTTATGGGCCGGGAACTGTTCGACTATGCCTTTAAGACCTATGCAAGGCGGTGGGAGTTTAAACACCCTACCCCTGAGGACTTTTTCCGTACCATGGAAGATGCTTCTGCGGTTGATCTGGATTGGTATTGGAGAGGTTGGTTTTATACCACCGATTATGTGGATATAGGGATTGAAGGCGTTAAAAAATACTATGTGAGCAACACGCCTAACAAGCGGATGAAGGAATATTTGGCAGAACGAAACCTTCCAGAAACCAATTTAAGACCCTTGGTCTATTTGGAAGAGGCCGATTCTGTAAATACCGCCAGTAATATGGGAAAATCCCCGGAGGATTCCTCCCCCACCTTAAAGGAGTATATGATGGATAATTTGACCCCGGAAGAACGGGCAAAGGCTATAAGTCCAAAATATTTCTATGAGGTCACCTTCAACAAACCCGGTGGGTTGCCCATGCCCTTGATCGTAGAATATACCTATGCCGATGGTAGTAAGGAAAATATAACCTATCCGCCGGAAATATGGAGAATGAACGATAAGGAGTACAAGCGCGTATTGGCTACCCAAAAGGAATTGGTAGGAATCCAGGTAGATCCCAAGGCCGAAACCGCCGATATTGATGTTACCAACAATTCCTGGCCCAAAAAGCAAGTAGAATCGGACTTTCAGCTGTTCAAGGAGGGGTTGAAAGGAAATTAAGATGTAATCATGTTTTGCTTATCGCTATATGTATTTTTTGATCGTAGGCTAGGGGTTTAACTGGCTTTATGTACTTGGCGATAGGCGCAAGGCAAATATTATTTGGTATTTATGCGCTTATTGAGGTGCAAAATGTAAAGGAAGGGTCATAATTTATTTAATGCTTGTCCGTTTGCGCAGCTAAAGTTTGCTTTTCCCATGCTGAGCGCTCGCCTGAATGAAGTCGGGCAGGCCCGCCTGAATGAATCTTTCGGGCAGGCCCACCTGAATGAATCTTTCGGGCAGGCCCACCTGAATGAATCTTTCGGGCAGGCCCGCCTGAATGATTAGTCGGGCAGGCCCGCCTGAATGAAGTCGGGCAGGCAGTCGAAGCACAGGCAAGCATCTCGACTTTAGGTTACCTTGAGCGATGTTGAAAGGCTCGATGTGACAGGATAATCACCTTTTTAGGTGCTTGGACGTTTTACCGGACAACCATAATTTATTTTAAGTCATTTTTTTATTTCCTTCCGAACTTCTCATTATATTTGTTAGAATGATTTGGTTTTGGGTGGACTTGGTCCAGTTTTGAGTTCTAAATTTTCATAATAAAACACCAGTTCGCAAAACCGATATTTTTACGGAATACTACCCCATAAATTTTCTTTTATGTTTTTATTTATAAGTGGAGCTGAAATTTTCTTTATCATGTTCATCGTGGTTATGGTCTTTGGTGCGGATAAAATTCCGGAAATCGCCAGGGGATTAGGGAAGGGTATGCGACAGTTGAAGGATGCTACCGACGATATTAAAAATGAAATTCAAAAGAGTGCCGAGAAACAAGGAATCGACACCAGTTTTACCAAAGATATAAGGGATAGTATAGACAACGTAAAACAGAGCATCGACACCAGTTTCACCAAGGATATTAAAAAAGGTATGGATGTGGTAAAGAAGGATGTAGATGAAGTCACAGGAGTGGTGAAAAGAAAATAACGTTCCCACCTATGCTCGAAAAATTATTGGAGTGGGATCGGAATACCTTTATTTACCTCAATGGTCTTGGTGTAGAGCAGTATGACGGATTCTGGTCCGTTGTAACCAATGGTTATACTTGGGCACCCTTATATTTATTATTTTTCTTCCTTATATTTCTAAAATACCCAAAAAGAGAGGCATTTTCGATATCGGCCATCGTTGGTCTGGCTGCATGTGCCGTACTTGCCGTTATGCAATTGACCAAAACCTTTGTGGCACGGTTACGGCCAAGTAGCGATCCCGATTTAAATACGCTAATCCGTATCGTACAAACCCCTGGAGGCTATAGTTTTTTTTCGGGCCATGCCGCAACTTCCTTTTGTTTGACCACAATTGTGGTTCTTTTTCTTAGAAAAAAAATAAAGTGGATTTGGATCTTCTATCTGTGGCCATTGCTTTTTGCTTGGAGCCGTATTTATGTGGGCGTGCACTATCCTTTAGATCTTCTGGTGGGCGCCATGGTGGGTACTATTCTCGCATTTTTGTTGTATGGTGGGTATCAGAAATACAGGGGATAAAAAATATTGTTCGGATATTTATAAACACTTATAGTACCCTGCTTAAGGTGAGCCCGTCCCTAATGGGTAAAAGTACCGTCTCTACCCTAGGATCTTCTTTTAGTTTGGTGTTATATTTAAGAAGGGATTCGGTAGCTTTATCTTTTATGTCCAGGGGTTCCACCACCTTTCCGGACCACAATACGTTGTCCGATAAAATAATACCGCCGGGGCGCGTCTTAGGTATAACGGATTCAAAGTATTCGTCATAGCTCGTTTTTTCCGCATCGATAAAGACAAGGTCAAAAACGGTATCCAAGGTTGGGATTATGTCCAAGGCATCGCCAATATGCTGCACGATCTGAGGTGCGAATCCGCTTTTCTGGAAATATCGTTGTTGTATGTCGTAAAGTTCTTCGTTAATATCGATGGTGTGCAACTTACCGTCCTTGCGCAGACCTTCGGCCAGGCAAATGGCCGAATATCCCGTATAGGTCCCGATTTCTAGAATCGTAGCAGGATTTACAATTTTGGATAACATACTCAGGACTCTTCCTTGAAAATGGCCGGTTATCATCCGAGGCCTAAGCACCTTAAGGTGGGTTTCCCTGGTGAGTTCTTTAAGTACTTCTGGCTCTTCTTGGGAGTTGTCTGCAATGTAATTTTCAAGAAGGGGTGACAAAAAGTGCATAAAACGATTTCTAAACGTTGCAAAAATAGTTAATTTCATCTTTTATAAAATTTTTATTAATCTGAAAATGAGAATAATAAAAATTATTTGCTTAGATCAACCCCTACGCCCCGGCCCGAACGTACTGTTCGGCACAAGCGGGTTTGCATATAAAAATTAATTATTTTGGTTGGTCGGCAAAAAATTAATTTTGTTTATGCTCATTTCTTAATTTTGGATAAAATATAAGCTATGCAGTTCCAAAATTCCTTGGCATTTGCCCGTCAAATGGATGCCAGTGATAAATTAGGAAAATATCGTTCGGAATTTCACTTTCCCAAAGTAAATGAAGAAGAGGTGATTTATTTCACCGGGAATTCTTTGGGATTACAACCAAAGCGTAGCCAAGGGTTCGTGGATGCTGTCATGGAAGATTGGGCCTCCTTGGCTGTCGAAGGACATTTCCACGCCAATAAACCTTGGTGGGATTACCACGAGCGTTTGTCGAAACCATTGGCCAAGATCGTAGGGGCAAAACCCCAAGAGGTATCCGTAATGAATACCCTTACGGTAAACTTACATTTGTTAATGGTGTCCTTTTTTAGACCTACAGGGAAACGATTTAAGATTATCTGCGAGGAAAAGGCATTTCCTTCCGATCAATATATGCTAAAGAGTCAACTTAGGTTCCATGGATTGGACCCAAAACATGCCCTTGTAGAGATTAAAAAACGGCCTGGGGAACATTTTTGGCGTACTGATGATGTTGTAAAAAAGATCAATGAAGTAGGGGAGGAACTGGCCTTGGTACTTATGGGAGGGGTTAATTATTACAACGGTCAGGTTTTCGATATGAAGACCATCACCCATGCCGGTAGGTCTGTTGGGGCTTTTGTGGGGTGGGATCTGGCCCATGCCGCTGGCAATGTGGCCTTGGAATTGCACGATTGGGATGTGGATTTTGCGGCCTGGTGTAGTTATAAGTATATGAACAGCGGCCCAGGAAACGCGTCTGGGATATTTGTCAATGAACGGTATTTGAACAAAGTCGACCTACCGAGATTTGAGGGCTGGTGGGGCACGAAAAAGGAAACTCGTTTTTTGATGAAGCCTGAATTTGAACCCATATCCACTGCCGATGCTTGGCATTTGAGCAATCCCTCTATTTTATCATTGGCCCCATATCTAGCTTCTTTGGAACTTTTTGAGGAGGCGGGCATGGAAGCTTTGGTGGAAAAGCAGGGGAAAATTACCGCATATTTGGAGTTTGTGCTCCATGAAATCGCCAAAGAGGTATCCGGGAATTTTGAGATCATCACCCCCAAGGACCGGGGATGTCAATTGTCCGTCCTTTTACATGGGGAAGGTAAATCCTTGTTTCAATATTTGATGGACAATGGGGTTATTACCGATTGGAGGGAGCCCAATGTTATTCGGTTGGCCCCCGCACCCTTTTACTGCTCTTTTGAGGATATGTACCGGTTTGGACAGATTCTTAAGTCGGGGATCATCAGGAAGGGTTGATTATTTATAGTTTCTGTTGTTTCAGGTTTCAAGTTTCAGGTTTTGACCAAAGGTTAAGAATACACGGTTAAGGGTTGATAGTTGATGGCATGGATTCCCTTTCGAGAAGGGTCGGAGGATGTTCTTGCGGTATCCCGCATCACTGCATCACCGCATCACTGCATCACTGCATCACTTCATCATAGAATCCTGTTTTTTCCATATCTTCGCCGAATTAATCGTCCAAAATTTTTATGAAATCCCTACAACTTATACTTGCCAATCCTCGGTATTTGGGGCCTGCGATGGTGTTTGCAAGCCTGAATATTTTGTTTGGTACCTGGGCCATTTATATTCCATTGGTCAAGGAAAACCTGCAAATAGACAATGCCAGTCTAGGTTTTGCCATATTTTTCTTGGCTCTGGGAACCTTTACCATTTTTCCTATCGCCTCCAAAATAATAAACAAGGTCGGAGTAGGACGATCTACCTGGATCGGGGTGATCAGTATGTGCATCACTGCCTTATTGCCCCTTGTGGCCAATAGTTATTATATGCTGATGCCCTGTCTTTTCCTTTTTGGTGCCGCGAACGGATTTACGGATATCTCCATGAATACGTTGGTGACGGAAATTGAGAAGGAAGACAACAGAAAGTTTATGTCCGCGGCCCACGGCTTTTTTAGCCTCGGTGGAGTTTTGGCGGGCTTGGGGAGCTTTTTGATCCCATTTATAAACAATCCCGCAATACACATGGGATTGGCGGCCGTGATCGTACTTGTCATTAACTATCTATTCCATAAAAACTATAGATCGATCCGGGCGGCCCCTATTGAAAAGGAACCCTTCAGCTTTAGAAATTTTCGTCCTTTATTAATTTTGGGACTGGTCTCCTTTATCATTATGGGCAGTGAGGGAGGAGTCATAGATTGGAGTGGGCTGTATTTAAAGGAAGTTACCATGGCTCCGGAAAAGCTTTGGGGCGCAGGATTTTTGGGTTTTTCCATTACCATGACTTTAGGTCGGTTTCTGGGTGACGGCATCAGCCTAAGAATAGGATCGATCAAGATTGTTGGTCTAGGCGCCCTATTGGCCATTGTCGGATATGGATTCGTACTCACTACCACCATGAACCTGGCGATCTTAGGATTCGGAATGGTCGGACTTGGGTTGTCGGTTATTATTCCTGAACTCTTCCGGATCGGCGGAAATGTGAAGGGAGTGGAGTCGTCCCAGGGCATCTCGTTTATAGCGGGCTCGGGATATTTGGGATTTCTATCGGGACCCGTTGTTCTGGGTTTCTTGGCCGAAAAAGCATCGTTGGAACTTAGTTTTGCCACCTTGCTTGGCTGCGCTGTTGTGGTTTTGGGGGCAACCTTTGTTCTGGGCAGAAAGAACGCGTAATAAGCTGTTGGGATTTCTATAAAATAACCCTAAAAGTAAGATTGATGCGCTCGTTGATCGGTCTTGTTGTTTTAGATATTTGATGTAGCCAGTTATGCTGGGTACTTCCTTGCATCAATAAAAGACTGCCATGCCCCAATAGGATTTTATGTTTTAATTCCTTGTTGTACCTGTGTTTTAGATGAAAAGGGCGTTCCTGTCCCAGACTTAAAGAGGCGATGACAGGATTTTTGCCAAGCTCCGGCTCGTCATCGGCGTGCCATCCGTTACTGTCTTTGCCATTGCGATATAAGTTAAGCAGACATGTATTGAACTCCAATTGAGTAACGCTTTTTATTTTTTCCTTTAAATTTAGAAGTTCCGTATCAAAGGGCTTCGGATGCATTGTAAGACCGGAATAGGAGTAGGATTTGTCGCCGTACAGGGCAGTGAGCCGGGGCTGGGGGTGGGTCTTGCCAAAAAGGATGATGGAATCTTGTTGCCAAGCCACAGTTTTTCTTAAAATATCAAAATAGAAGTCGGCCTCTATAGCCTTCAAAAAGTGGGGATAATAGAAAATCTTGCTATCGGGCAGGTTGAGGTCGACCTTAAATAACTGACTTTCTTCCATGCGTTGGGCATTATAGGAACTTTTTCAAACGCTCCCTTTTGTATTGTGGCACGGATTCGTTTTCTAGGGCCAGTTTTAGAATTTCCTGATCCTTTTTTCTGGCATTGATCAGGTCAAAGAGCTGTTTAACGGTCAAAGGATTCAAGGATTGCTTTATCAATTCCATGTCATCCCCCTTTTTTACTTTTCCTTCCTCCAAAACCCGTACATAGGTGCCGGAATGGCCATGGTCTATATATTGTTTAACGATGGCCTGATCATTAAATCGTATCCCCAACTTATAGCAGGGTTCCCTAGGCTGTGAAACCTGAACAAGGGCCTTCCCTATCCTGTAAATATCCCCGACTCGGATAATGGTCTCGTCCAGTCCCTCCACGGTAAGATTTTCCCCAAACATGCCCCAGTCCCATGAAAGTTCGGCGTACAGGTCTTTCCAAAAGGGATATTGATCTGCAGAAAAAAGAAAACAGGCCTTGTTGATGCCGGCATGGTCCTTACGATCGGTAACGGTATCATTTACAACATCTGTTGCCCCTAGGTAAATGGGCTCGGAAACGGGATACTTATAGATCCCGGTTTTTTCCTCTAAGCCCTGCCATAGTATGGTAGTGGCCTTTCCTATATTGGTAGAAATAATTTTCATTTCCCAAAGGTAAAAAATGATAGTTTGGTAGCGGATTCTTTTTGTGGAAAATCCATTTTTTTGGAAATCAGAAACTAGAAGCTAGAAACCAAAAACCAGAAACCAGCTACTGCATACTGAGCACTGCTAACTGAATACTGAATACTGGCTACGGCTTACTGCCTAATAGATCCTTGTCCTTGTTTTTTATATAGTCGGCGATAACCTGGGCTACGAGTTCCCTGCCGTGATCGTTCCAATGCCAATCGTAGATTAATGTGGTCGCCTTGGTAGATTTTTTAAAGGCCTCGGAAAAGTCGATATACTTAAACCCGTTCTCATTACAGTACTCCAAAAAGGATTTACTCGTTTTGCTGGCATCCAAGAGCAGGGTGTTCTTGGTTTTATCGTACCCATAAAGCCGGACCAAGTTTTTGAAATTTTCTAAATACTGTTGCTCCCTTTTTAGTATTTCAGCTTGGGTTTCGGTTTCAATTAGGTTGGTCTTATAGCCACGGGTATTTAATTCAAACGCATTCCCGGTTACCAGATGCTTCAGGGGCTCTAAGATTCCGATTTTGGAACCATAGGCCAGTAGTTTGATATGGTCCCGTATTTCGAACAACGGGGATGACAACATGGCTATCCGGGCCCGATCGGGTGTATAAACCCCACGCTCCAAATCGTTCTTGTAATTCATGTATAGGATTACTTCGTCAATAAGTTCAAAATCCTTTTGATAGGAATGAATAAGTTGTAATTGATTGGCCAAGTCATATCCGGAATAGCCATATTCGTAAACCTCGATTCCCTTTATCTTGTTTTCTATTTTTTTGCCAATGGAGTTGTAATAGTTCTGATGAAAGCCTTCTATAAACGAATCCCCGATTAGGGCAATTTCAAACTTTTCTTTTGTTGGGTCGAAGTCCCGGTAGGAATTGAAGCCGGCATTGTTGATATGAAATTCGGCCATATCCTGATTTCTATTTCCGGTCACTGCATAGCCTGTACTTCCTGGTACTCTTTTCTCGACCCCGTATTTATCGATATATCTTGGTGGATCTTCGGTATAAAGATGAAAGACCCTTATCGTTATCTCCAAGGCAACGAGAATTAAAAAAATGTACAAGAAAGTCTTTAGGATAAACTTCTTCATATCGATAATTAAAACTGAAAATAGATGAAGGAGCGGTTAACCCCGTCGTCATAAAACAATAAAATTCCAAGTACTACCATAGAATATAATACAAACCTGGTAATCTGCGAATTAAATTTGAACGGACTGCGTTCGTCCTTCCGTATCAAATACTCATAAACATTGAACAACGCCAACAATACAAAAAAATCGATCATCCGGTAACCCATGGGATGCACATAAGGCTCAAAATAAAAATGGGTCGCGATTTGCTTCATATAACCAAAGGAATCCGTCAAGGTAGGGGACCTAAAGAATATCCTTGAAAAAGTGACAAGGGAAAATGTCGCCAGCACTTGCATCATTTCCTTAAATGAGGGCAAAAAAGTGCTTTCACCAATCACATTATCCGCATATATTCTATTCTTGCCCATTAGAAATACGGGAATGTAGAACAGGGCATGCAGGCCGCCCCAGAAGATAAAGGTCCAATTGGCTCCGTGCCAAAACCCGCTCACCAAAAAGATAATGGCAATGTTCCTAACAGATTTCAGCTTGCTTACCCTGGATCCACCCAAAGGAATATACAGATAATGCCGAAACCATGTGGAGAGGGAAACATGCCATCTTTGCCAATATTCGGCGACATTTCTGGAGAGATTGGGAAATTTAAAATTGGACATCAATTCTACCCCGAACAATTTGGAGGTGCCTATGGCAATATCGGTGTAGCCACTAAAATCGCCATAGACCTGAAAACTGAACAAACAGACCCCCAAGATCAAGGTAGATGCCGAGTGCTCTCCGTAATTATTAAAAATATCGTCAACAATTGGCGCCAAGGAATCTGCTATGGCCAACTTTTTAAAGAAGCCCCAAAGGATCAATTTCATTCCGTCTGCGGCCTGGTCGTAATTGAATTTTCTCGCGTCGGTAATCTGTTTAAGAAGATTGGACGCCCGTTCTATGGGCCCGGCGACCAACTGTGGAAAAAAGGCTACAAAGGCCATAAAGGCCGTCAGGTTTTTCGTGGGCACGAGTTTTTTATAATAGATGTCGAAAGAGTAGGACATCGTCTGGAAGGTATAGAATGAGATTCCGACCGGTAAGATTATGGATAATGTCCAAGTACTCTTTATGTCGTACCCCATTACGTGTACCATATCCACAAATGAATCCACAAAGAAGTTGAAATATTTAAAGGTGCCCAGGAGGCCTAAATTAAAGGCCATGCTAACCCAAAGCCAATATTTGGCCTTCTTATTGTTGTCCCAGTTCTTGTGAATTTGTTGCCCAACGAGGTAGTCCACAATAGTGCTCAAGAAAATTAGAACAAGGAAACGCCAGTCCCACCAACCGTAAAAAATATAGCTGGCGATTATTATTAAAACATTTTGAAGTTTTACGCTTTTATTGAATACAAACCAGTAAAGGACAAATACGGTCGGGAGAAATAAAAGGTATTCAATGGAGTTGAATAGCATAAAAAGTTAAGATTCTAAGAATTATGCGAAATACGTAATATTTTGGAGACAAAAATAATCATTGGGAACTCATTGTATGTCAGCATTCCGACTGCTTAATACGAGTATCCGAATATTTATGAACACACCAAAAACACACCAGTACATTCAACATCGAAATTGTAGAAATATTGTATTAAATCCATGATATGTACCCTTTTTTAGGCTAAGGCACAATCATCTTTTTAAAACTTTGAAAGCAATATTTTTCTCGAGGTTGTGCAGTTTTAAATAGTACAAGGCACTGGTAGTTAATTTGGTGGTATCTATCGTTAGGATACCATTGACCACTTCGTATGTGCCCTTGTGTACAAGTATGCCCGAACTGGAGAAAATCGAGGCTTCCAAAGTGCCGTTTATTGTAGACGGTAGTTGAATCTTTATATGGTTGTCGAAGGGATTTGGGTATACCAAAAAATCATCGTTTAGAACTACGGTTTCTTCAAAGATGCCTTGACATTCCGTTTCGGTGTTTATTTTTATATGGGTGGTATTTTCGGTCAATTCAAGTGTTACTTCTTGTGAGGAAGTATTTGAAATTTCTCCGTTCACATTTATGGTATAGGATGTGGCACCGGACATGCTAAGTTGTACTTGATTTTTATCCTTTATTAAATTCACAACTAACGGAGGCAGGGTTTCAATCGTTTCCTCATAGCATTTTTCTTGTTCCGGGCTTGTACCTTTCGATATGCAAATGCTGTATTGACCAGTGGATAGGTTGGGAATTTGGAGCGATTTGGTAAACACATAGGATTCATTTGTAGCTTCGCTTGTCAGGTTAGCAACATATTGATCGGTAATTGATGCTTCTATTTCAATATTCCCGTTTTGGGTATCGGCACAGGTACTGGTTGTTGCAATGGTGAAATCGCCCATAGGGGGAATTTCCGTTTCTCCACATCCTTTGGTATCTATTAGGGTCCCAGGCGGCGTATTGGGACACTCATCGATTCGGTCGGGAACTCCATCTTGGTCAGAATCCGGGTCTTCAACTTCAGTTACGGTTAGGATAAGGGATGAGGTACACCCGGTTTCGGAAGTAAATGTATAAGTGCCATTATTTGAGGCATCCACCTCTCCTAAATTGTACGTTCCAATAACTTCTGTACCATCGGGGAGCGTGGTGGTAAATTCTACGTCTTTTTGCACAACTCCCAGTACAACCGTTGTTCCCTTGGGAACGGAAATTGTGGTTTGTCCGCTTTCCAATACCCCATCCAGTTGATATTCGGGGAGAAATTCACTACAATCCACTTCGCTCCAAATTCCAATATTGGATGCTGTAACCAACCCGGCCTTAGTGAAATTGCCCCCGACATATAGTAGGGAGTTGTTGTTTAGGAATACGGATGTGTTGGCCTGGCCATCAATACCGACCGAAGTTTTTGTTCCAAGGGCCTCCCATCCTTTGAGATCGCTCCATCTGGCCATGTTGTGCACCAAAAGGTCTTTGTTCTCCATATTGGCCGCAGTCTCAAAATTACCTCCTACATACAGGTAAGAGCCATCATAGGACAAAGAATTTACGTTCCCGCTGACCCCATGCCCAAGGGATTGCCAATTTTTGGCCGACTTATCCCATCTTGCGATTCTGTTTACGGTCTGGTTTCCGGCAATGGCAAAATTTCCGCCCGCATAAATATATTCCTGGGTTACCAGAATTGCCTGGACGAAACCGCTAGTCCCATTTCCCAGCGCCCCCCAACCAATCCCGTCCCAGGTTGCAATCCTCGCGGCAGGATTATTACCTGCCGTATCAAAGTTGCCACCAACATATATTTGATCATTTGGGTCGATTGCAATGGACCTTACCTCGTTGTTGGTGCCTATACCCCCAGTTCCGGAATCGGCCAACGCTTCCCAATTTCCGTTGGACCACTTAGCAATATTGTTGACGACAATTCCCCCTGCATTCACGAAGGCACCACCTACGTAGATTGAATTATTGGAATCCAGGCTTATTTTTGCTACCGGACCATCCGTCCCAGTGGCTAGGGATGCCCAGCTAGTTCCGTCGTACAAGGCAATATTTGACGATGGAATGCCATTTGCTTCCGAAAAATTTCCGCCGATGTACAAAGTGCCGGTGTTGGAAATGGCAATTGTATTTACCGGACCATTGGTGCCGATGCCATAGGATTGCCATCCACTATCTGCGTTGTAAACAGCTATATTATTCGCGTTGATGCCGCCAATTTGACTAAATTCCCCTCCCACGAAGATATTACCGTTGTTGTCCGTTACAATACACGCTACAGTCCCATTGGTTCCTTGATCCAATGCGGACCACTTGCCAACTCCCTCAATTATTGTTGTAGTTGGGCCATTATTGCCGCCAATAATTTTGTAGATTTTTGCCTCGGAACCGTAATTACAAAAATATAATTCCCCCAATTCGTCCAGACCAAAACTGGAAATGTAAAGTCCATTGGTCCTAAACAAAAGTTCGGATGTTGCCGTATTGGTCGCATCGTCATAATTCAGTGACCACACCCTTCCGGATGCATAATCACCAAAAATATACTTTCCTTGCAGGGAGGGATTTTGACTGATCCCTCGATAGACATAACCCCCGGTTACGGAAACATCCCCATTACTTCGGTCATAAAAATAGATGGGTTTAATATCGGGATTTGTTACCAAACTTGTGCTTTGATCCTCAATGGAGTTAGCCTCGTAAAGATTCCATCCATAATTACCTCCTCGCTGGATAAGGTTGATTTCTTCAAACCTATTTTGCCCGACATCTGCCCCCCATAGCCTATTGGTGGGAGGGTCAAAGGAAAATTTCCACGTATTTCGCAGGCCCCATGCATAGAGCTCATCCAAACCGTCCAGTCCAACCCTGGGGTTATCCGATGGAATTTCGTAATTGCCGTTAGGAAGGTCTGGATTGGTCTCGACCGGATTGTTGCCATCCAAATCAACATCGATACGCAGTAGGCTGGCAAAAGCATTATTTAGGTTTTGCCCATTCTTGTGGGGATCCCCCGCCCCACCTCCGTCCCCAATGGAAATATAGAGATATCCATCGGGGCCAAATGCAATTTTGCCCCCATTGTGATTGGAATAGCTCTGTACTTTTTCAAAACTAAAGAGGATGAGGCCACTATCAGGGTTTGCCGTATTGCTTTTTGGGTCTTGAACTTGGTACCTCTCCAGGACCATTTCGGTGTTGCTATTGTTATTTCTTCTGGTATAGTACACATAAAAGAATCCGTTTTGTTTATAATTGGGGTGGAATGCGAGCCCCAAAAGACCAATTTCTTGGCCCGAATTATAATAGACCGCCCCAGAAATATCCAGTAATGTACTTACCTGTGCACTGGTTACTGTGGACGAATTGGGAAAAACCTTAATTTTTCCGGGTTGTTCAACCACATAAAATCTATTGGTGCCGTCGTTGGAATTTTGCAATTCCACAGGAAATTCAAAGTCCAGGTTAGGAAAGGCTTCTTCATAGGTTACCTGTGCCTCTGCTATAAGGCCGGTCAAACATATCAAAAAGGTTATTATGTGATTTTTTTTAAAGTTCATAATGGTTATCTAAAGCCCTACAATTGGAATGATGATTTTATGTGACTGATTAAAGGGAGATAAAAAAGCGCATCCCATAGGTTTGCGGTTATTCTGTCCTACTTCGACTTTTATAAATATTACGGTCCCTACACTCGTAATTTATAATTCACAACTCCTCCGGAGTACCTTTAAACATCTCCATAGTAACATTTTCACTCGCGGAGATACCCTCTCGTTTAAATACTTTGGAAATGGTCATTAGGATAATGGTCACATCGGTCTTAAAACTAAGGTTGTCCACATACCAAACATCATATTCAAATTTTTGCTCCCAGCTTATGGCATTGCGACCGTTAACCTGTGCCCAACCCGTAATTCCCGGCTTAACATCGTGTCTTCTGGCCTGCACTTTATTATATAACGGCAAATATGAAATCAACAATGGGCGGGGACCCACGATTGACATGTCTCCTTTAATTACATTCAAAAGTTGTGGGATTTCGTCCAGGGAATTTTTTCTGATAAAATTTCCAGTTTTGGTAATCCGTTGATAGTCCGGTAATAGATTGCCATCAGAGTCCTTTTTATCGTTCATCGTCTTAAACTTGACAATCTTGAATATTTTTCCATATTTGCCCGGTCTTGCCTGAAAAAAGAAGGGCTGGCCATCATTGGAAAAAAAGAGAATGATACAAATGGTTATAAAAAATGGGAAAAGAAGTATAAACCCAATAATGGAAAGCACTAGATCGATAATCCTTTTAAATAAGCTTCTGTACATAGTAGTATCTTAAATTTTAACATCGTTGTCCCGCAAACACTTATGTGCCTAAAAACGTAATAGGGCCTGTCATATGCAAGCTTTAGGGGCCCAAGCGGATATGCTTATATTTTAAAACTTTCGTTGCTCGGTCCGCTTCGTCACTGTAGCTTCAAAGCGTAGGAGTCTAAAAGGAGGGCCTTATATTGCCCTCAAAGTCTAAATGAAACCTATAAGTAATTTATAAAATCACATTTTCACTTTTTTACCGGTCGCATTGGTAACAAGGCGGTCAGTAAAAACAATCTTTTGGGGGATTTTGTATGCGGATAGCTTTTTGGCACATAGCGCCAATATTTTGTCCTTCATTACCTCGTGATCTAACTTGGTGTTCAGGACAATGGTGGCCTCAATGGCTTCGCCCAAAATATCGTCTTCCACTCCTACAATAGTACAGTCGACAACCTCTGGGGCAGAGAGGACAACTTCTTCAATTTCCTTGGGACTCACCCGTTTGCCACCAACTTTAATAATTTCTTTTTTACGGGCCATGATATAAATATAACCGTCGCGGTCCATCTTGGCAATGTCCCCCGTATAGAGCCAGCCTTCTTTTAAGGCTTCTTTTGTGCTTTCTGGATCCTTATAGTAGCCGAGCATTACATTATTACCTGATGCAAGCAGTTCGCCCTCCTGGTTAACCCCAACGGTCCTTCCCTCTTTGTCGACCACTTTAAAAGTAACCCCTGGTATTGCTTTACCGGCAGAGCCTATTTTCTTTTGCAACATGGGTGGGGGAAGATAGGACAAGCGGGAGGTAGCTTCCGTTTGTCCGTACATTACAAAGAATGGAACGTTCGGAAAGGAGGCTACAAAATCGTTTATGAATACGTCGTGTAGTTTGCCACCGGCCTGGGTTACGTAGCGCAAATCTGAAAACTCAGTGTCCTTAAAGGTTTTCGACTTTTTTAACAGAATTTGAAAATGGCTGGGTACCCCGGCAAAACCGGTACATTTATAATTGATCAGATCGTTGATTACCGAACCCAAGAATATAAAAGTATTGTTTAGTACTATAGATCCCCCAACCCTTAGGTGCGTATGTAACAGGGAGAGTCCATAACAATAGAAGAAGGGCAGTACCACGCACATGGTATCCTTTTGTGTGAGCTCCAGATATTCGACGATCGACCCCGTATTGGAAATTATATTTCCATGGGTGATCATTACGCCTTTAGGGGTACCGGTAGACCCCGAGGTAAATATGATTTCCGCTATGGTATTATCGTCAAAATGCATTGGGAATTCCAATATATTTTGGACTTGGACCATATCGGATAAGTTATATTCATCAACACACTGGATATCCGCCGCAAAATTCAATTTTAAACGTATGCTCTTGGCAATAAAAACAGTTTTGCATGCGGTGGTTTTAGAAATAAAATCCAACGTTTCCTGTTCAACGGCAAAATTTAGGGGAACACAAGTGTTCCCCGATTTTAAAATGCCCAAATACGCTGTTATAAAGAAAACATTATTGGGGCTTATCAAGATTATGTTATTGCCCTCCCCAACATTTTCCTTCAGAAAGGAAGCTATCTTTAGGCTATTGCCATGTAGCTCTTTAAAGGAAATTGATTCTTGGGATCCAAGAACAAAATCCTTATCAAGATGTTGGGAGGTGTCAAATAAATAATCAAAAACGTTCATAAGCCTGAACTCCTTTAAAAAATTGGTCTCATTCTTAGATATTCCGTTGTTTTTCTCTTTCTTTCGAAACTTTTATAGATGTTTTCTATCTCTTCTGTAGATTTTTCCATAACCTTACCTACTTCTTCAGCGGGATAGTTATTTTCCCATCCGTACCAGATAAGGTCCATGGTTTTAAATGGCAATTGGTAAAAGAAGTCCTCCTGGGTCTGTTCGGCGGTATAGGTATCGGTAGTAGGTGTCCGGTCTATAATCTCTTGGGGCACTCCCAAGTAGGCAGCCAACTGGTACACCTGCGTTTTATAAAGATGGCCGATCGGCATTACATCCGCACCCCCATCCCCGTGCTTAACGAAGAAACCTTGTTCAACCTCGTGCTTGTTTGGGGTTCCAATGACGGCATAGTGCAAACGCTCGGCGTGATAGTACAGCATCGACATTCTGCTCCTTTGCTTAAAATTGGTAGACGCCACGATCTGCAAATATTCCCTTGCAGGCAAAAGCTTGCTGATTACTTCCCCATCCGGTTTTATGACCGTAACAGAAAATATCGCAGGAATGTTGCTGCCAATGTTCTGTTTAATTTCAATTTTAGCCTTATCTACCTTGGGATTGAAATTTTCGACAACTCGCCCTATGGCCTCGTCCCTTCTCCTGTAGCATCCAAATCCGTCCAAGGCCTTGGTAATATTTTCTTCAAGGGTTTCCACGTTAAATTTATTGGCCAGTTTTAGAGCCAAATTTTTACTATCGTCACTAGAATCCTGCTCGGGCAACATTATTGCGGTTACTTTTTCAGGGCCAAAAGCCTTGGCGGACAAAGCCATGCAAACCGAGGAATCTATCCCTCCGCTGATCCCTATGACAGCTCCTCTACGTTGTAATTGGAATGCAACGTCGTTTTTTAGTTTATCGGTAATGGCCTCGCATACCGATTCAATATCATCAATATGCAGAATATCTTTTGAAAATGGCTTTAGCTGTGTGGATTTCATTGTTTTCTGGTTTATGGTTTTAAAAATCTATTATTGTTTTATCACATGCTTCCAATTCCTTATCGGTAAGTGGCGCGATATTTTTTTTAACGAACATATCATATAATATCTGTGTCGATAATATAGCCGTTAAAGCCATATTGTCAATTTCGGACACCTGCTTGTCCGCATCCATTTTTAACAAAAGTTGGTTTACGTGGGATGGGTTAAAGATGCCACAGTCCTTTATTTCTTCCTCGGAGAGCCGTGACTTTAAATACGGTGGAATGTTCTTACCGGTAAAAACACTTTTAATGGGTGCGCGGTAGGCTTGTTTGGACCTGTTTAGAATGGAGTCGGGAATCTTCCCAACTATCATTTTTTTTAACAGAAACTTTTCGTTCAGTCCATTGAGTTTTAGGTCTGGTGGAAGTTTCATGCAAAATTCGATAACCCTATGGTCCAAAAAAGGGTATCTGCCTTCGATGGAATTTGCCATTGCCATCCGATCCCCTTGGGACGACAAAAGATAACCGGACATAAATAATTTGATCTCTATCCATTGTGCCTTGGACAAATAGTCCATTCCCTCTAATTTATCTTCCCATTGCCGCTCAATTTCCGCTACCGGGTTGTAATCCCCTTTGGATGTTTTATACTCGTCGGACAGATAATTATTGATTCTAGAAGTGTTGTTCCATCGCAGTAAATGGGAATAAACAGGGGAGGAGGTTTCATTGAGCTTGTAGCCAAAGAACATTTTTAAAACGTTGTTGTTGGCATTTTGCATTTGCGGCAAATACGGGTACAGTTTACGAAGTAAAAGGGATCTGTATTTGGATTGGGGATCTTTGGCCCAAAAATGCCTTATTTTTGTCTCCTTAAAAATATTGTAACCTCCCAAAAGTTCATCGGCCCCTTCGCCGGTGATGACCACCTTAATGTTATGGTCCCTTACGCTCTTCGCTAAGAGCGACATTGGGGTTGGGGCGGTCCTCAACAGTGGGGCTTCACAATGCCAGACCACGTTTTTAAACTCTTCCGCAATTTCACTGGGATTACAGATTATACTGGAATGTTGGGTGCCAAAATAGGCAGATGCCTCGTTCTGATAAGAAGATTCGTCATAGTCTTTCTCCGAAAACCCGATCGAAAAAGTCCTTAAATTATTGGGATGGGTATTTTTTATAAAGGAGGTGGTTACGCTAGAATCTATTCCCCCGCTCAAATAGGCTCCTACTTGTACGTCTGCCCTGAGTCTAAGCTTTACGGAATCGGCAAAGAGCTTTTCAAATTCCGTTACGGCATCCTTCAAATCCAGGTTGTTGTATTCCTCCGGTTTATAGATGGGCAATTCCCAAAAGGTAACACTCCTGCGGTCATTTTCGGATAATATCATATACGTTCCGGGTGGAACTTCATAGATGTCCTCAAACACCGTGTTTGGCGACAGGGAGGTCCAGAAAGTAAAATACTCGCAGAGTCCTTTTGCGGACAATTTAGGAGATATTCCAGGAAATTCCATTAAGGCCTTGATCTCTGATGCAAACACAAAGGAATCACCGATTTGGGTATAGTACAAGGGCCGTATACCAACCCTATCCCTGGCCAAGAACAACTCTTCCTTGTTTTTGTCCCAGATGGCAATGGCAAATTGGCCATTTAATTTGGTGACAAAATCGGGACCATATTCCTCGTATAAATGTACGATGACCTCGGTATCACTATGGGTTCTGAAGGAATGTCCTTTCGTTAGCAAATCTTCCCTAAGTTCAATATAATTGAAGATCTCCCCATTAAAAACGATCCATAAAGAATCATCGGAATTGGACAAGGGCATGGTGCCACTGCTTAGGTCGATGATACTTAACCGTACGCTGCCCAATCCCATCTTTTCGGAGATATAAACCCCACTTTGATCAGGACCCCTGTGCTTAATACGCGTAAGCATTTTTCTAAGAGTGCAAACACTTGCATCCTTATCCATATTGTATTTATAAAACCCGGCAATACCGCACATAGGGAGAAGCGTTTATTTATTCGGAAAGTTTGCCCTCCATAAAGGATACGATACTATTGATCGATTTAAAATTGGCCGGTAAAAGTTCATCATCCTGGACTTCAACCTGGAACTCTTCCTTTAGATATTCTATCAAGAATAGCAGTCCCATGGAATCCAGTAGTCCAGATTCGAAAATTAAGGTGTCATCCGACAAGTTTTTTACATCTGCCAATGTAGATTTAACAATATACTCTCGAATCTTGGTCTTTGTTTCCACTTCTGTAATCATAATAATGCTTTGGTGTTTGGATTAATTTATTCTTCGAATCAATAATTTAATTGATTAGGATATTAATTTGTAAATTTAGGCTTAATAGTGATTAAAGTGAAATACAGGTAGGAAGTATTCGTTGAAGGTTGGGTATAATCGGTCAAGTGATTTTTATTCCAATTTAAGTGACCTTTTATGGTGGAATAAATGTATTTTATAGAATTTTGGTTCTCAGGTTGCTATTGTTAATAAATTCATGCTACTATTGTAAAAGTATTTAAAATTGCAATGTCAAACAAACCAAACCCTTTTGAGACCGGTTATTACAATTCGATCGAACTAAGATCCTTCGGGTTTAAATCCGTGGGCAACAAAGTTCTGATTGCCAAAAATTGCACTATTGTGGGGGTTCACAATATCTCCATAGGAAACAATGTAATTATCGATGCCTTTTGCTCTATCATTGTCAGTGGGAGTGGAAGTTTACATATTGGCTCCTATGTTCACATTGGGGCATTTTGCCATTTATTGGCTAGTGAGGGAATAGAGATAAAAGATTTTAGTGGGTTATCACAAGGCGTCAAGGTTTATAGTAAAACAGATGATTATTCGGGAAATTCCTTGACAAACCCAACCATACCTAGCAAATATAAATCTGTAAAAAAGGGCAAGGTAATCATTAATGAACACGTAATTGTAGGGGCCGGCAGTGTTATCCTTCCCAATGTAAACATAGGGGAGGGAGCATCGATAGGGGCTTTGGCTTTGATATCGACCAACTTGGAAGCTTGGATGCTATACGTAGGCAATCCTATAAAAAAACTTGCTAAAAGATCTAAGAATCTATTAAAGTTGAAAGCCGACTTCCTGGGGGATAATAATAAAGCAATTATTTAACTCCTTTATAAACCCTATTCCAAATATAACTCCAAATGGTGGGGTGGGAATAGAGTCCATCTGGAAGATCGGGATTATTTGGTCTACGCTGGGGTCTTCCTTCCAAAATATCCATGGCTGCTTTGTAAAAGATGGGCAATCCCTTTTCCAATTGTAGCAGGGGATAGGTAAAGTAGTTGTCCCTATTCGTGATTTCAATTTTCGATTGATACAATATGTTCCCTGTATCCACGCCTTCGTCCACCAAGTGTATGGTTACCCCACAATTTTCTTTATCCTTATTTACCAGTGCCCAATAAGCTCCGTGCCATCCCCTATATTTTGGGGTTATCCCGGCATGGATGTTTACAAACTTCGCCTTGATTCCGGATAGTATTTTTCTGGAAATTATTCGGGTATTGACCACAACTACCAATTCTGGTTCAATTTCTTTAAGAAGAGCAAGGCACTCATCGGAATTGACGGAGCTGACATTTGCCAAAGCACCCGTATTTTTGGGAACGGAAGCATCAAATCCTCCTCTGCTTATTATCTCCGTTACCCTTTTTTTAGAAGCGAGTTTAAGGAATGGGACAATTAAGATTCGATGCATCAATTGTCCCAAAACGTTAAGGATCCCAATCTTTTTAACCCTTGCTTTTAAAAAGGTTTTCTTAGGTATGGGTTTTTCAATTATAAGCCGTTCTATGGGGATTTCTTTCTTAATCAAGTAATTGTAAACCCAAAGGGAATAGTCCCCCTCCCCGGCGAGCATTACAACTTTTTTATTGGTTTGGGAATCTTTCAATGGAAGCAGAATTTTATGTTTTGAAGTACGCTGCTGTTGTTTTGGGTTTCATAATTCATATTTTAGAATTGTTTTTCGTTCTTTATCCTTTCACCCGATCTGTATTTCTTGGCGCAGATTCTTTCCAGAAATCAAATAGGAATTGCTATCATCATCAATTTTGTAAAGGGATACGTCATCTAATTTTTCAGAGTTCAGATATAGGAAATCAAAAACTATAGGTTTCAGGAAATCGTTCTGTCTCTCATTTATCGGGACGACTTTTAATTTGGAAGGATCTTGTGTTGTAGTGGGTTCAGTAAATTTGAATTCAATCAACTGATCTTGTTGGTTTTCTTTATTTCTATGCCTAATACGAAAAAGTAACTTTTGGAATTTTTCATTTAGATTCCTTTCTCTTAGCTTTTGCTTTAAAACGAAATAAGCTTTAATAAAATATGCCAATGATATAGAGGAGAACGATGTTTTGTCGTACCATATATGATATTCGAAATTATAGGTCTTATTTGCCCATCTCGTTTTGTAATCAAAATACCCTTTTGAAAAGTCCAATGCTTTAAGGTTGTTTTCCATGCACCATTCTATAAGCTTCATGATTGTCACCGAACCTACATGGAATTTTGAATAGTCAATATCAAAAACGGTAATAGCGTCAAAAAGGACTTTGTCGGAATGGAAATTAAGGGTAATGCCAATGGGAGCATTTCCGGAATATATAACATATAGGGAAGCCTGTTTCTCTAAGATCATTGGATAGGATACCTCCTTGTAAAAATCCCATTCCCTTGGGTTAAGATTGTTATTGATAGTTTGTTTGTCATTAAAACGCTTATGGAGTAATTTTTTAAAATGGTCAAATATAAAATCGTATTCCACATTGGAGATTTCTCCGTAAAACATTTTGTAAGAGATATCAAAACTAGCTTCTAGCCTTTTTTTGTACTTGTTTAGTTTGTACCTACTATTCTTGTTAAAGGTGGTGGTCATATAATGACTGAAATCGGTAAATTCCTCCAAGTTTATAAGAAACCCTGGATATTGTTTTACTTTAAAAAGCCCCAAATTTTTTGGATGGGTGCTAGGAATTAATTCAAAATACTGCGGTATATCATATAAAAGAAAGACCCTTTTTTTATGTTCTTTATTTTTAATGTCAATGGTATCGTACGATATTCCTTTGGTAAGGTTCCTCCCTAAATTCACATATATTGGAAGAAACGATAACTTAAAAAAAGAAGGACCATTAAGGAACTTAAATGAATATTCCTTTTTATTATTATGAAAACGTTTAGACCATAAAGTTGAAAACGTATCCGATAGGAATGGATTGCTTGTCATATGTAGGTATGTAGTTGTTTAAACGCTATATCTATAATTGGGAAAATAAGATAAAGAGTCATTTTGTAATTGTTGGGGTATATTTTTTAGATTTTGAAGAGTTAAGTAATCATAAACTTCCTTATTAATAATATTTTTCCATAGGTTAAAAATCCGGTAATCTTTAGAAAATCCAGCCTTAAAATGGAACAAAGAATCCTCTCTTCCGCCTATTCCTCCTCCCAGATTGAAATAAGTAAAATTTTCTTGGGTAGCATTTATCCTAACTTCATCGATCAATAGCTTTATGGGGTTTAGTTGAAGAAATTCTTCTTTTGCGCCTGACAAATGGTATTGCACAATATTGTTCTTTTTAATAAACATGGCACCGCCCACGACTTCCTTTGTCGCGTTACATTTTGCCAATAGAAGTTCCGTTTTAAAATCCAAGCTGTTCATCAACTCGAAAAAATAGTTACGTTCAAAAAAGTAACTGGAATCGGCATTTACCCTCCGCATATTTTCGTAATATAGTTCTATGAATTTTAAAATATCGTTTTCCATTGTGGCCTTAACGATGGTATAGGCCCTTCTTGCCTTATTCACATAGGTTTTAAGTCTTTTATTGTAGGCATATCTTTGTGTCTCCAAATCCTTTGTCAGGTCAATATTTACAACCTTACCCATTTCAGAAATTTCACCAATACCTGTGAGAACTAAAGATTGGTAAGGGATATAGGGATGCAACCTGGAAAAAACAGAGATTATATTGTGTTTAAGAAAAAAACAATGAAGCTGTTCCTTAAATTGTTTGTTGTTAAACACATTGTGAATATTTTGGGTCAACGGCCCTGAATAACCATATACAGAGGTAGCATCGCGGTATTCCGTACCTTTAATGTTCCTTAATAAAAGTGGGAGCGCAATAGTTTTATCGCCCTCCTTATAATGGATTAGAACGGCATCTTCATCGGTTTTCTTAGATATAATATGGTAATCGTAAGTATGGTAGTAATCATGATGATCATAATATTCAAGGACAGAATTCCATTCCCTTTTTTCTGTTATAATTTCAACCATTTTCTGGGAAGTTAGATAACTGTATTTGGCAGTTTAATTAAATGGAAACAAAGATATTTATTTAGAAATGGGATTGAAAATATAATTGTTAAAATACTCCTTACTTCTTGATACAACGTTAGATAGCTATGAATATTTCAAACAGTTATAAAGACACCCATTAATCATCATTCAAAAGAATTTGCTAATCCTAAGGGTCTCCTTATGCGCCTATTTCAGACAAAGACAAATGGAATTGCAATAATCAATTGGGCGACGATAGATTTTTCCAAATTTTGGTATTCCCTTAAAAGATTTGTCCAGACCAAACGGTGGTCAAAACGCTCTTTAATTATATTCCTATATTTATTTTCTTGAGTTTGTTCCGAAGTTGAGATTTTTAAGATTGTTTCCATGCCCTTAACAAGTGCGGGAACGTTCTTAGTAGGAATTAGGATCCCATTATCGCCGTCCTTTATTATTTCATTGCAACCGTTTATATCCGTGACGATACTGGGTATCCCCATAGCTCCCGCCTGCATTACAACGTTGGGAAAACCTTCTCTGTAACTAGGGAAAACCAAACAATCGGAAATGGCAAAATAAGGCCTAACGTCGTCCTGCCAACCTACCATGTGGACCTTCTTGTTGCCAACGATGTGTTTTTCGGTTTCTGGGTTCAACGGGTCTAGATGCTTCTCAAAAGGTCCTACAAGTAATAATCTGGTATTTTTGTGTTTTTTTCCTATTTTCAGAAAAGCTTCAATGAGTTCGTTGATGCCTTTGTCCTTAACCAGGCGTCCAACAAAGATAAAAACAAAATCATTTTTTTCTATCCCCAATTTTTGACGTAATTCCTGTTTTTCGGTTATTGAGATAAGTTTGGGGTCAAAAAAGTCCGTATCGATTCCGTTGGAACTCCCATTACCTATTATTTTCAATTTTTTTTGGGAGGTGTATTTGTATTTGAGGATAATTTCGTTTAGTCCAAAGGAATTGGGGTATATTTTAGTAGCGCAGGCGTAGGTTATTTTTTCCACATTATCCAGCAAAAGTCTCTTCATACCAGATGCTTCCAGAAGGGGAAGACCTGCAATAGTATGAAGGCGGTTAGGTACCCGGGCCATATAAGCAGCCAGCATTCCCAATGTCCCGGCCTTGGGAGTATGTGTATGTACAATTAACGGTTTTTCCTTTTTAAAGAGCCTATAAAGCTGCCATGCGGATTTTAAATCTTTCAAAGGTGTTATTTGACGTGTCATTTCTATCGGGATGACTTTTATCCCCTCACGTTCACCAACGATATTTAACTTTCCGTTTCCTGAAGACGATATTCCAATAACCTCAAAATACTCGGACATAAATTTTAGTTGTCCCTTTAACAAACCACCAATTGATTCTGGTACTGTGGTAATCCTAATTATTTTATTTTTCATTTATTGTCAAACCCCAAAATTGTTGGTGATTTATGGTCAAAGATAAAGAAATGCTCAATTTATAATTTATTTTATAGATGATGTAAGTGATAAAATCGTCTTGATGTTTTTGTGCTTACTTGTCTTCCTTATAGGTCAACTTTAATTTGGAACTCCATTGAAACAAATCCACCCATTGCTAAAGGAATTTTATATTGGCAAAAGTAAAGCTATGGATAAGTTTAGTTAATCGTAAATTCCACTAATAAGACTATTAATATTTTACTGTCCAAAATTATTGGATTTTAAAAATAAGTGATACCAAGAAGCAAAGCGAAAAATGTTCTAAAAAAGTTAAATTTATAGTTAGGGGGAGATGTTGTGTTCACCGGAAAGATATTTGTCGTCCGGATTTCGGGTCCTAATTATTTTGGCTGGAATACCATAGGTAACCACTTGGGAAGGAACATTCTTGTTAACAAGGCTGTTAGCCCCTACTACCGTATCTTTTTCTATTACAATATTTTCGAGGACCGTGGCACCAATACATATGGCGCTACCTTCTTTTAGCCATAGGTTACCTCCGGTGATTACCCCCGAGGAAATACTTGAATAATCCTCCATTTTCCCGTCATGTTCTAGTAGGGATTTGGTATTGAGAATACAAAAGTTTCCAATTAGGCTATCACTATTTATTATTACACCGGCCATTACGGCAATGCCGTGGCCCAATTTTACATTTTTGCCAATAACCGCCGTAGGATGAATGGCATTAATAAATTTTATTTTGGAATTAAGCTGGCAAATTTTGTCAGCCATTTTTTTTCGGGTGAAATTGTCCCCAATGGCGATAAAGCAGCCAGTAATATTGTTTTTTATGGCTATTTGGTTTAAATCATTTTCGGTGCCAAGTATCTCATAATTTAAAAGTGTACTTCCTTTTTGCTTATACGTGTCTAAAAACCCGAATATCTTATAGATATTTTGTCTTTCAATGATGTCTACGATTACTTTGGCATGGCCCGAGGCACCTATAATTATGATTTTCTCCATATTAACCCGACTGTTCCATTTTAAATAACATGATATTGGTTGGTTTATTGTCGATTATTGGTATTTCACTTAAATAGTATTATTGATGCTAAATTACAAAACATGGAGATAATTTGATGAGTGAATTTTATTTTAATTGAATTTTTATAGCAACATCTTCATTTTGTTTGGGGTCATAATTAATATATTGAATTAATTGGGATTCATTGATACGGTCATTTTTAACGGCTAAATGGGCATAGATATTTTTAAAGCTTTTTAGAGTGCCTAAACGTGATCCTCGAATTGTAATGACTGATGACGCACTGGAATATTCCAAAAATAATCCGGTAAATATAAAGCCCCCGAGGGATGAATATATTGTTCTGTAATCCGGTACTTCGAAACTTATTGGGGAATAGCTTTTATCTTTACAAATATTTTTTGCCGCACAATCATTAAATGTTACCGTGAAGGCATCGCTTCTTTTTCTGCTAAAAAGCATGCCCCAATTACTATTTTCTACAAAACAATTATCAAATATAACTTCACCCTTAACAGGGTTCAGTTTATTGGCGCTTATATTGATTTCCGCAGCCGCATATTTGTTAGATTCTACGTGGTTGTTGCTTAAATAGCAATTTTTAAAAGAAATGCTCACAGGTAGTGAATTAACCTCTAAATTCCCAAGTGACAATAGAATTCCCGAATGATTGTTGTTTGTAAAGGAACAGTTTTCAAAATTTATATTAACTATTCGGTCTTTTGGAGTATTTGGTTCAATATCCAACCCTGCTTCTGGCAATGTGCCGTTGGTTTCAGTAAATTCACAATTCTTTACAAAAACGTTTTGGGCACTTATTATGCTCATCCCTTGACGCTTATTGTTTATTGATTTAATATTTTCGAGATAAATATTTTCTGAAAACGTACCTTCACCTTTACCTGCAATGTAAATACCATCACCTCCGCTGTCCCGAATTATAAAATCCTTAACTGTTATATTTTTGCATTGCCGAATATTGAGCGCATGTCTCCATTCGCCTTCTTTATACTCACTTTTATTCATTTTTAGGATAGCCCCACTACCTATCATTGTTAGGTTATCTACGTTTACCAGGCTAATAAGGGAGGAGTTAACATCTTTAAATTTGCCAGGTAGCGCCTTTATGATTACCCCGTTTTCGAATATAATGGTTTTGCTGGCGAGGTCCTTTATTATCAGTGGGGCAATATTCCAATCGGCTTTATGACTCCGTATAACCAGGGTATCAAATTTAGAAGAAAAAGCACGTTTTAGGCATTCGGTGGCATCTTCGGAATTAAAGCCAAAATTCGAAGCATCTACTTTTTGGGCATTGACGGGAAAATGCAATAGGGAAAAAAAGAACAGTATTCCAATAAAACTGAACACTCGTAATTTTAGATTTTCCGGACATAGGTTCACTTTTAAAAAATACATGTTTAACAAAATTTAAGATGAGACTCGAAATTTTGGTCTTACCGCATTTCAAATCTCAAATTTCCAATAAGGATTATACAATACATGGAAAATCGCCAAAAGTTCCAACTTATCAACGAAATGGTGTTGTTCAGGATTTTAGACAAAAGGCTTCTAATGGCCCAAGCTGTTGTTTAATTGTTCCATAAAAGAGGAAATATCACGCCTTCTTAAAAAATCGTCAAATAACTTGCGATTATCAGAATTTGATTCCAAAATTCTATGAATTGCAATTTCAAGTTGTTCTTGATCATCAGGTTTACAAACCAATATACCGGGGATTTCGGAAATTCCTCCTGCACAGTCAGTGGAGACAACTTTATTGTTTTGTGACATCATTTGCAGCAGTACATTAGGGAATCCCTCTACCCGAGAAGACACCACGCAGGCTTCTGCATTTTTAAAATAGGGATAAACATTCTCTACAAAGCCCCAAAGTATGACATCATTTTCCACACTAAGCGTACGTGTCAAATGGGTGAGCTCAGACTTCAAGTCTCCTTCTCCTAAAATAATCAATTTTAAATTTGGGAAGTCCTTTTTTATTTTTGCAAAAGCCTTAATAAGAATATCATACCCTTTTTCATGAATTAATCTCCCCGCAGTAATAATATATTCAGATGGCAAACTTTCATTTGGTTTTAACTTTTCCCGTTGAGTTATCAGCGAATAATCTATGGGATTTGGCATAACCTTTATAGAAGTATATTTTTCTAATTTGGGAAAACCTTTAATGAGTTGGTCTTTCATTACCTGGGTTTGGCAAATTAATATGTTAACTTGTTTATAGCCGAGCCGGTAAAATAGCTTATAGGTCAACAGTTTTATTCCATTATATCTTAAAAATATGGAGGTAGACTCCCTGGCTACAAAATTCAATGTTTTTATTAGGTTTAATTTCAACATTATCCCAACCAAGCCTGTTGTATATACATGGGAAGTAAAGATATAGTCATAAGTTTTATTTTTTCGGTGATTGGGATGAAAAACAAATCTGAGAACGGAAAGAAGTTTATTGTTACTCCTAGGAAAATATATATTGCTGTGATTATTGGCATTTTTCCAAAAATCTTTGCCAAGCAGGGATAAAAAATAGATATCGACGGTCGATTCCTTGTAATAAGAAGCTACCATGTTGAGATATTGTTCCGCTCCACCCATAGAATCGGCTGGCATTAATATGAGTATTTTCATTTATTATTTGTGTTATAACATTTTAATTTCAGTAGGTAACTCAAGATGGATTACTAAATTTGGAATTGAGGCCGACAAACTTTTATAATTCTTTATTTTAAGACGTCATAGAATAGATCGGTGTATTGATTTAATATTATTTTCTTATCGAATTTTCGGTAAACTGAATTTTTAATTTCAGTGTCATCCCAGTGATGTTTTTCTTGTAGCTTTTCTAAAAATTCATTTTCATCATCAACCATAAAGCCATTAACACCATTTTCAATAATTTCCTTAGTGCCTCCAGGTGCATTAAATGCTATTACCGGAGTCCCTACGGCACAACTTTCCAAAACAGCGTTAGGAAATCCTTCAACAAAAGACCCTTGGAGAAAAAAATCACTTTCAATTAAATATTTGGTTACATCCTTTGTATAGGATATGTAATTTACTTTATCGTCAATGCCGTATTGCTTAATTGTGTCAAATATTTCTGTTTTCATTGGACCTTCACCTACAATGGTATACCTGAACTCAAAAGGGATTTTTGATAATATTCTTAAGAGTCTTAAATGTCCTTTTACTGTAACCAACCTGCCAACGGTGATGTATTTTAAGGGTAATTTATAATCAATATTTTTTTTAGGATACTTTTCGTTTAAGTCATTCGTTATCGGATTGTTGATTATTACGATTTTTGTCTCGGGAATTTTGAAAGTTGACATTAAATCATTCTTCATATCAAGAGATTGGCAAATAATTTTGTCAAGATTTGGATAAGTTATCTTAATAAATTTTGAATATAACTTTCCCCTAAATGAAGCGGACTCCTTTCGTTGTCCTGAAACTGTGGCCTCCCTTGCAATAAATTTGGTTTTTGTGAAAAATAACGAAATTAAAGCCATAACAATGTTTAAATGAGATATGCAGCTTACTACTATTTTCGGATTAATTTTTAGAATAGCGGCAAATAAATGGGGAATTGCACTTAGGACTCGACTTTTATTGAGGTAAATCACTTTTAAATCACCGTCCAAATTGTAGGAATTTGAAGATCTGTTGGAAATAACTAATAATACAACCTCAAAATGATGCGGGTCTAAATTTTGGGCAATAAAAGAAATAACCCTTTCAGCTCCACCAGCGCCAAGGGATGGTAATATAAAAAGTATTTTACTTTTCATGTCTTTTAAACAATAGATTTATTAAAAAAATGAAAGATTAACTTAGTTTTTTACTTTAAAATCATAGAATCCAAATTCCTCACACCACTTTCCATACATGAATACTTTCCAAATATTGGTAAAATATATCCGGTTTCCCGTCATATGCTCATGCAATTGACCCTTAAATTTTTCGACATTAAAATTTGGAATAGTATTTAGAAACTCATCCGTCAAAATCCTAAATATTTCGTCTTTCAATTCATTTGCTATCCAGTCACCTAAAGGTATTGAAAAGCCCTTTTTTGGTTGAGTAAATACCTTCCTGGGAATATATTCTTCCAAAATATCTTTTAGAATCCGTTTTCGATTATTTTTTTGATAACGAAAAGATATCGGTAAGCTTCTGGCATATTCTACAACCCTATAATCTAAAAAGGGACTTCTTACTTCTACGGAATAGGCCATACTAGCACGGTCAACTTTTACATTGCTATCGTTTTCCAGCCATAACTTAATATTCAGGTCAGCAGTTTTTTGCAATGGGTTTTTGGACCATTTTTTATATCCATTATAATGTTCTAGCCAGCTTAAGTCCCTTTTAATATTTAAACTATCAAATCTTATAAAAATTTTGGAAATATAAGTATCTATATTGTCTGAGATGAGGGCTTCGCTGGCCGCTAATGAACCCTTGCCAATCAATTTGGGCAGGAACGAATTTGCTATAATTTTTCGCAGAAAAAGGGGAATTACGAAAATCCATTTATATTTCATCATCCATTCAAAATGATTATATCCCAAAAAACTCTCATCCCCGCCATCCCCGGATAGGGCGACTGTGGCGTTAGGTTTGGTAACGGAATTAAGTAGTAGAGAAGGTAAGGCTGAAGCGTCCGCAAATGGTTCATCATATACCTTAACCAATTTTGGCAGGAGATTTAAAGAGTCTTTAGCTGTGCATATTGTTGTTTTGTGATTTGATTTTATATAGGTAACAAACTCTTCGGCAACCTTACTCTCATCAAATTTGGGATCATCAAATCCTATGGAAAAGGTATTTATGGGGCTAGAGGATACTTTACTGGCAATTGAAGATACTAAAGCAGAATCGATGCCACCGGATAAAAACGAACCTATAGGAACGTCGGATTGTAGTCTTATCTTAACTGCATCAGTCAATAACGCATGAAGCTCTTCTTTGGCTTTTGAATAGGAAATGTTTCTTGTTTTAACCTTTTTCAGGTCCCAATATTGTTTGATTTTCTTATTTTTTTCAGGAATGTCGATTTCCATAAAATGTCCAGGAGGTAGTTTAAAAACATCTTTTAAAATAGAATACGGACTTGGAACGTAATCACAATCCATATACATGGAAACCGCTTCCTTGTTTATTTCTTTGTTAGGAATAAGCGGTCTCATTTGACTGCAAATTTCAAAATCACCATTTTTCCAATAGTAATAAAACGGTTTTACTCCCATCCTATCCCGGGCGCAAAATAGTGTTTGTTTTGTGGCATCATAAATGCAGAATGCAAACATTCCATTAATTTTTGTAAGCAAATTATTGCCCCATTGCTTATAACCAACTAACAAAACTTCCGTATCCGAAGTTGTTTTAAAATTGTATCCTAAAGTCTCTAATTCTGCTTTAACCTCTAAAAAATTATAAATTTCCCCATTAAAAGTAATGATTAGATTATCCAAAATCATCGGTTGATCTGATCGATGATCTAGGTCCAATATGGAAAGCCTTAAATGCCCCAAAGTAATGTTATTTGCCTTTAGGATGCCCAAGTTATCCGGGCCCCTGTATTCGATAGACTTAAGTTTGTCGTTGACCTCTTTAGTCGTATAGGGAATGTTAGTAATATAGATGCCGCACATAGTTGAAAAATATAGAGAAAACAGTTTATAGAAATTGTGTCGTTTGATTTTTTATTTTGAGACTAGAGGAATTTTCAGATGAATCATCTCCCATATTTTTCTTAGCAATTTCTGCCTGAATCCACATAGAAATGAATAAAATATACCCAGTCTCAAAATAATTGTGATTGGTAGTTAAGAATAATACAACTGCAATTGTTATGAGCAATAGGTGGGGTTCATGTTGAAATAATCCGAACGTATCTTTGATCATAATTAAATACATGGCAACAAATATGATGAATACCAAAATCCCAGCCTCTCCCCAGACTTTTAGAAATGCATTATGGACTCCAGTTGTAGCAATAGCACGCTCTTCACTGAAAGAGTTGAAGCCGTTCCCCAAAAAGGGATGATTAAAAAGGGCATCGTAATATAGGCTCCATGTTTCGGTTCTTGAATCTTCATTTATTTCAGAAGTGCGAACCTTTTTGCCTTCCATAAGGTCGGTGATTTGTTTTAATCTCGGATTCTTCACTGGAATAAATTGACTATAAGCCACCAAAAGGGTCAGAAGGCCAAAACCATATAGAAAAACTCTTATATTTTTAACATCAATTTTTATAGAGATGAGATTTGTCAAGAACCAAAGTAAAATAAAGGTTCTGGAAAAGGTCAAGAGGCCCATTAAAGTAAATACAATCTGTAACATCAATCTAAATTTCTTGTTTTGATGTGCAAATGACAGACCATATCCAATAAGACAAATAAAGCCGGCCGTGTTTGGATTTAGATAAAAACCACTGTACCGACCATAATCTTTTAGTGGATTCTCAAAAAAGTACATTTGAAATATTATAGTGATGGCTCCAAAAAAAAGAAAGAAGGTCATTTCTTTGGTAGTAGTCTTTTTTAGTAGTTCATAACCACAGATGACCATAATAAAATACTTTAAGATCAACATAATAAAATCCCTGTTTTTATCGGGCATGAATTGTTGATCCGTGATGCTGGAAATACTAAAAAAAAGTAGACCTATCACTATCATCCAAAGGTTTGGCTTTGATTTTTTGATCAATATGTAATAAATCAATAAAAGCAGAAAAAATAAAGAACTTAATATGTTGGATAGTAGAGGTCCAATATTTACTAATACTACAGAGGGTATGTTCAATAAAACTAAAGCAAGAATAGAATATTTTAAGATTGCCATAAAATTTATTTTTTTCTGTGCTTTAAATACTGAATTGTTATGTTGTTTTTATTTTTTTATATAAGCTGTAAGTATATCCCACGTATATTATGAAAGAGACAATATAAACAATTGTTGTTGCTAACACCAAACCGTATACTTTTAAGGACTTAATTAAAATTATATTTAAAATAAGATTTAATATAAGATTCCAAAATGAAGCCCAAGCCATAAATGTATTCTTGTTAAAAGAGATTAAGAATTTAACGCAAATCAGCGTTGCCAAATTAAAGGGGAGACTTATGAGAACCAGTTTTTGAATATTTGCCACTACAAAAGTGTCATTGGAGGTAAACTCATTTCTCTCAAACAGGATTCTTATAATATCGTTCGAAAAGTAAATTACGATTATCGTGATTACAATACTTCCAATAAATACAATTTTTAAGATTTGAAATAGTTTTGCAAATGCTTTTTGGACATTCTCTGCAATCAATTCAGAGAAATGGGGCAAAAGTACATTTCCAATGGCCATGATCAAGATGCCCAAAAAGAAGGAAGGAATTTTTACTCCATAATTCATGGCAGCTATCGAGCCTACAATCAATTGTGCTGCAAAAAACTGATCGACAAAAGGATTTATACCAGTTAGGAGCCCGGATGTTGACTTTGGTATATATTGTTTGAGCATCATATCTACATTGCTGCTCCTAACAGGTCTTGCGAACTCTATAACGTTATTTTTTATTGCGGCATACAATAGAAATACAAATCCTAAAAAACTACCAAGGGTCAGTCCTACGGCTAAAGTTATATCTTGCAAAGTATCCTTTAAGAAAATCAAAACCAGAATTGTTGTTATAGGAAGGAATACATTTGATATAGTAGAGAGAAAATATTTTTTTTCAATCTCCAATAAACCACTGAGAAAACCCGAATAGCCCCAAATGAAAAGACATGGAAAAACATAATAAAATTGTTTGCGAACCAGATGATAATATTCGCTATTGTGTCCGTGAAAAACTATTTCTAAGAAGTACTCTACAAAGATTATAGAGAGTATGCTAAGAACTATTACCAGAATAGTAATTGTTAAAACGGTAATGGTTTGAAAACTACCTTTTTGGTTGGATGTTTTTAGTTCAATTATATAGTTTGGGATAAAGAGATTCTTTAATGCTTCTATAAAAACATTTTGAATAAAGGAAGGAATCAAAATGGCAATGAAGTACGTATCCAACAATAAAGATAACCCAAAGTAAGATGCTACCAACGACTCTTTTCCAAAAGCAATAACTTTGATTATCAAGGTTAAGCTGGCAACCAAAACAATGTTTCGTATTACATCGTTCGCTTTGAGTTTATTTAGATAATTTATTGCGTTTTTTAGCAAATTGTTTGTGGATTTAAGTGTTAAGCGATGAGATTATTGATTATTTTGGTCCATTTTTTCACAACATTTTCTTCTTCATAACGTTGAACCGTTGATACGCTTTTCTTTCCAAAACTGACTATCTTAGAATTGTTTTTCATTAAAAGATTCAACTTTGTTGCCATCTCGTTAGTTTCGTTGACAGGAACCAAATACCCATTTTCTCCATCTACGATAAGTTCTGAGGGGCCCGTTGGACAATCTGTTGAAACGCAAGCAAGTCCAAAATGCATGGCTTCAATTAAAGCATTTGGAAACCCTTCATAGGTAGAGCTAAAGGCAAATATTTTTGATGAATTATATAGTGAAGAAACGTCTTTTACCAAGCCAAGGAGTTTTATTTTTTCACTTAGTTTTAGTTCTGTGATCGATATAAGGAGTTCGCTAAACTCTGGACCGTCCCCTGCAATCCATAATTCCCAGTCTTTATTATCCGTTTGCGCAAATGCGTTTATCAAAACGTCGTGAGCTTTTGATTTGGTCAAGCGTCCAACACTAAGAATAATATTTTTCCTTTGGGTATAATTATTTAATATTCTATTATTTGTAAGTTCAATGGAAAGCGGATTTGGTAGGATTGCTAATTTATTTTCAGGTATTTTTCCTTCAAAGTATTGCTTGATCATTTGGGTTTGGACTACCAACTTATCCGCATATCTATATGAAATAGTTCTAAGTAATTTCCACAGTTTTGGAAGTTTCTGATGATAGGGGTTGGTCCTTTCGCTTATTATGACAGGTATTCCATTTAACCGCCCAACCAATGTTGTCAAGACATTGGCCGTAGTCATAAAACCAATTAAGATGTCAAACTTTTCTGTCTTGACAATATAATTTAACCTTTTAAACAAAGAATAATTACTTTGAAGAGCTTGGATTGGATTAGAACTAGGTTTTAGTGTATCGCAACAAGAGATTATTTTGATATCTTTATTTAGTTTGTAAAATGGATCTTCATTGATAAAAGTGATTATAGTGACCTGATACGTTTCAATGAAGTTGTTGGCAAGTGTGACAATTACCCTTTGTGCTCCCCCCAATGTAAGGGAATTTATGATGAATGCTATTTTCGGTGTTTTCATTTAGCAACGGCTAAAGCAGTTCTTCTCTTTAACTATAATAATTAAATGCTGACATCGATATTTTTTATCTAATGACAGCATTTAATTGGTAATACTAGAATCTAAAATTTTAGATGTTATAGGTCTAAAAATATTAACTTGTTCAGAATATTTAGATATTAACTTTGTTTAAAGGCATTTATCTGCATTTTCCAATATTCCCTTTACATCGTATAGAACCCCATCTGTTTTTAACATGGACCTTAAGTCTAAGCTTGAAAATTCTTTATGTGCAACCGTCAAAACTATGGCATCAAATTTTTCATTTGGCACTTTTTTGGTGGTCGTTAATTTATATTCATGGGCAACTTCTTCCGGCGAAGCCCAAGGATCGAGTATCCTTACGTTCGCACCGTAACTTGTCAGGTTATTGATGACATCTACGGCCTTGGTATTACGGACATCCGGACAGTTTTCCTTAAAGGTAATCCCCAATACCAGAATATTGGCCCCCTTTACCTTAATGTCGTTCTGTACCATTAACTTTACCACTTCGGAGGCTACATATTTTCCCATTCCGTCGTTCATACGCCTCCCTGCAAGGATAATTTCCGGGTGGTAGCCATATTCCTGGGCCTTTTGGGCCAAGTAATAAGGGTCTACCCCAATGCAATGGCCCCCCACCAATCCCGGTTTAAAGGGTAAAAAGTTCCATTTGGTGCCGGCAGCTTCCAAGACCGAATGGGTGTCAATATCCATTAAATTAAAGATTTTGGCCAATTCGTTTACAAAGGCAATATTGATATCCCGTTGGGAGTTTTCGATTACCTTGGCCGCCTCGGCAACCTTAATGGTAGGCGCCAAATGGGTTCCGGCCGTGATCACGCAGGCATACAGATCGTTCACTTTTTTGCCGATCTCCGGGGTAGAACCAGAGGTTACCTTTAGAATCTTCTCTACCGTATGCTCTTTGTCCCCAGGATTTATCCTTTCCGGGGAATAGCCAGCAAAAAAATCGATATTAAATTTTAAGCCACTTACCTTTTCCAAAACGGGTACGCATTCGTCCTCGGTAACCCCGGGATATACGGTGGATTCGTACACTACTATATCTCCTTTTTTTAATACCTTCCCTACGGTTTCACTCGCCTTGTACAATGGGGTCAAAATGGGCCTATTGGTACTATCTACTGGGGTAGGTACAGTTACAATATAGTAATTGCAATCCTTTATATCATCTAAAATATTAGTGCAATAAAGTCCTTTATCCATGTTGGGCCCTTCGCATAGTACCGCTCGCAGAATGTCATCCTCCACTTCCAAGGTATGGTCCTTGCCTCCACGTAATTCCCCAACCCTTTTTTCATTGATATCAAAGCCGATTACTGGGAATTTGGTGGCAAAAAGTCGTGCCAACGGCAATCCTACATAACCCAAACCTATTACTGCTATTTTAATATTGTTCATTTTATTTTTTAGTTAAAGATGTTCTTGTTTACTTCGATTTTACTACCTCAATATATTATAAGCGATACGGTGATTCCGTTGTACGGTAGCTTATTATTTCTTGATTTCTAATTCCGTACTTCTAACTTCGGTACCTCGTATTTCTTATTTTTCATAACTCATAACTCATAACTCATAACTCATAACTCATAACTCATAACTCATAACTCATAACTCATAACTCATAACTCGTACTTCGTATTTCTAACGTCGTACTTTATCTCAGGTTTTCCCAGTACCACCGTACCGCTTCCCTTAACCCGGAATCAATATTGAATTTCGGATTATACCCCAGCAAGAATTTTGCCTTGTCGATAGAGGCGAGGGAATGGGGAACATCCCCAAGTCTATTCGGTCCGTAACTTACTGATACTTGTGCAATTTTGGAATCAAACTCGCTCAAATATTTTTTTAAAAGGGCAGTCAGTTCATTTAGATCGGTCCGTTCCCCATAAGCCACATTGTAAACGGTGTTGATGGCATCTTTATTGTCGGTTACAATGGCCAACAAATTCATTTGTACCACGTTGTCTATATAGGTAAAGTCCCTGGAGTAGCTGCCGTCCCCATTGATTACGGGTGACTCATGCTTCATAAGTTGCATGACAAATTTCGGGATTACCGCGGCATAGGCCCCATTGGGGTCTTGCTTACGGCCAAAAACATTAAAATATCGGAGGCCAATGGTTTCCAAACCATAGGTTTTGCTAAAAATATCGGCGTATAATTCATTGACATATTTTGTAATGGCATAGGGGGATAGCGGCTTTCCTATTTTGTCCTCTACTTTGGGCATGCTAACGGAATCCCCGTAGGTTGAGGAACTGGCGGCATAGACAAACCGTTTTACCTTGGCATCCCGAGCAGCTACCAGCATATTTAAAAATCCGGAAACATTTACGTCATTACTGGTAATAGGGTCGTTGATTGACCGAGGGACGGAACCCAGGGCGGCCTCGTGAAGGATATAATCCACTCCATTACAGGCTTTTTGACAATCTGGTAAATTTCGGATATCACCTTCTATTAAATCAAATTTCGGATTCTTTTGTAAATGGGCGATGTTTTCCCTTTTCCCTGTGGCAAAATTATCCAAACAGGTTACCGTATTCCCGTTCTCTAGCAGGGTTTCACAAAGGTTGGAACCGATAAAACCCGCTCCTCCCGTAACTAAAATATGATATTTGGAATTAAGATTTATTTTTTTTAAATCCATTGATTTTTATTTAGAGATGCAAAGATGTGGAAAACTAATAACACTATCTATTTTTTATGTTAAGTCTATTTAAAATCCGATGAAAGGTAATAACAATAGAATTTTAAAAATGTAGAAGAAAATCGAAATTATTACTCTTTGCATTTGTGGAAAGGAGTTCTTCCTAAATTTGAAGCTTGAGGATTAAGACTTTTTTCTTTTAATTTTCGCATCAATAAAGGTTAGCCGGTTATCATGGTTTAACGTATGTGTAGATATCAGATCTTTATTCCAGTCGGGAAGAATGGACTTTTTTATTCTTTCTTCGTATTTGTCTTCCGTAAGTGTAATAATTTCGTGTATCTGAATACCATGGCCGTAATGTTTTGCGCAATTCTGTGCAGGCCTATACAGGCGGCCATTTTGTGTGTACACCCGGCCTGCCGGCCTGGCATTTCTTACGTCCGAAACAATTGGGTTTTGGGGATGTGGGGTCCAATTACCGTTCAATAAACTATCTGAATAAAATAGAAAAAGTTCATCATCACTAGTGAACGTTCCCTCGTTTTCTTGAATGTTGGTGAACAACCAATATTTTCCATTATATTTTAGGATGGTAGAATCTACCGCTCTTATATTGTTGAACAAGACTTCCTTAAGCTTCCATGTTAATGGAAAATCTATACATTCAAAAAGTTCTATTCTATTATTATCTTCAGTTTCTGGTAACATGTAGAATATCCCTTGATCTTCAATTATAAAAGGATATGACATATGATAATCACTTTTCAGAATGATTTGTGGCTCTATATATTTAGTATTGTTATCCATCTCAATAACAGCGATAGTACCTTTTCCATTTTTATAAATTAATTCTTCTATAAAGATAAAATAAGTATCATTGTTAAAAATTACAAAAGGGTCTGCCCAAAATCGATCTTTAGGCGGGGTCAGCCGTTTAAATTCTGAAAAATTGATTGAAATGTCTTTTTTATCGCTTAATTTATAAAGGAGAATCCATTGGTCAAAATATTGCAGTTCGGAAATTTTATTTTTCAATTTTGATACAAAATATTTGAAGAGTAAAATGGAAATCTCTATTGCATTTGGGGGCTTATAGGTTCTATCGCAGTTTACTATGCCGGAATCCATATTTTTTTCTTTCTTAAAAAATAATTCCGGACCCAATAGGAACAATTCGTTTAATTTTCTGGGCATAAAGGATACTGCCTTCCAGTAAGTGTTGTTTAGGCTCCGATGGACGCTATGGGGGTCGGTTCGGGAATAGGATTCGAATAATTTTATTTCCTTTTTACCTTCCCCCATCCAGGAAGACAGGGTGGTTTTAGTAACTTCTTGTTTCTCAAGAAATTCCCTAACGCCGTAAAGGGTTGGGGACAATTTAGGGTAATTGCCGACATAATAGTACCAGACCCCATATCTCGACAATTCCTCAAATTGAGTAATGTTTGAGTCCGAGTCGAATTTTAACAATACGTCGAGTCGCAAATCTTTTATTCCGACCTTTTTAATTGGAATAAACTGCCCCTGTGACGTTAGGGTTATGGGTTGGATTTCTGAGATATCAATAATATCCAGCAGTGATTTAACTTCTGTGGCATCATGTTCTACTTCGTATGCTTGGCGGTCGTAAGCAATGAATTTTTGAAATAGAATATTATATTCTTTTGTTCTGAATTCCCTCTTTTTTTCAACCTTTATCACAACCACTATTTCAGAGCTATTGGATTTTACTATCCTGTCTGCTATATGATAAGTCCAGTTGGGAACATTATAGCCGTCTATAATTAGACCAATTCGTAATTTTTCCGATGTCATAAAATTTTATTGCTTGGGATGGAATGATTGGGATTCGATTTGTATAAATATGATGTGACCTTGCCGTTGGTGATTTGGAATGGTTTTTAATTTGATTTGTTTAGGTAATATGAGCTATACCATTTAACAAAACTTTCGACCCCTTTTTTAATTTGGGTTTGTGGATGGTAATCGTAATCCTTGATCAAATCGTTCACATTGGCCCATGTCTGCTCCACATCCCCTGGTTGCATGGGGAGAAATTCCTTTTTGGCATTTATTCCTAATTGTTGTTCAATGGCTTCGATAAAATCCAGTAATTTAACGGAAGTATTGTTACCAATGTTGTACAATTTATAGAATTCTTTTGCCCTCTTTCTCATTTCTACTGGTTTTTCCAATATTCGGACTACCCCTTCCGTAATGTCGTCTATAAAGGTAAAATCCCTTTCCAGATTTCCATTGTTGAACACTTTGATGGGCTTGCCCTTACTAATGGCATCCGTAAACAGAAACATGGCCATATCCGGCCTTCCCCAAGGTCCATAGACGGTAAAAAAGCGCAGCCCAGTAGTGGAAAATCCATATAAATGACTATAGGTATACGCCATCAATTCATTGCTCTTTTTTGTGGCGGCATACAAACTGATAGGGTGGTCTACCCGATCTGTGGTTTCAAACGGAATTTTATCATTTAGGCCATATACACTGGAACTACTGGCATATACCAAATGTTTTATTTTATTGTGTCTACAACATTCAAGGAGGTTGGCAAAACCCACGATGTTACTGTCAATGTAGGCTTCGGGATTTTCCAAACTATAACGAACCCCGGCTTGTGCGGCCAAATTACATACTGCATCAAATTTTTCTTTTTTTAAGAGTTCCGGTAACTTTATCCTATCCTCTAAATTTAATCGAATAAATTTAAACAAAGGGAATTGTCGGCTTTGAGTTATTGAATTAAATAGAAGTGCGCTATCTCTATGGATACCCAGTTGTTGGAGACGGTCTAGTTTGAGATTTATGTCGTAATAATCATTTAGGTTATCCAATCCTATAACCTCATGTCCTTTTGTCAATAAGGATTTTGAGACATAAAAGCCAATAAAACCAGCTGCTCCTGTCACTAACATTTTCATAATTTATGAATCTTTAGGCTCTGAAATAGAGTTGTTACAAATATACTGTATCCCTAAACTCCTATAAAATTAGGCCTTAATTTACTATTGTCCACTAAAAGGACAAAGGCTGTTGCGCTTAAAAATGTAGGACGTAGGACTTTCTCAACTCATTGAAGCAAAACATATTACAAATGTCAAAAAAGTATACATTTTGGTTTTTCCATCCAAATGGGAAATATTAAATTTAAATCGATCAGGTCTAAAATCGGCCAAAGTGGTTTTATATCAATTTTTCACAAAAATTACCTAATAGGTAAAGAGGAACACAGATAGCCTTATATATCAAATTCTGCCTAGAATATCAAACATAAGTGTTAAATCATATTTTAAGTTTTCATTTATAATAAAATTTTAAAAAAATTTCCATCTTCGTATTTGGGCATCACTACTGTTTAGCATGTCACAAGTATTAAAAGTGTGAGTGCAAAGGACATCTTTGACCCATTTAGGAGAAATGGAATATTCAATTTGTTCCTCAAAATTTGTACTGTCCAATTTGGTAATCCTGTTCAAGTTCATTCCGTAACCATAATGATGGGAACAATTTTGGGAGGGGCGTATTAACTTGTTTCCATCGACAAAAATTTGACCTGCAGGTCTGGATTTCTTTACATCGGTTACAATGGGGTTTAAAGGATGCGGGGTCCATTGGTCGGACACTAATTCTTTGGATGAGAAAAGATAAAGCTCTACATTGGAAGACATGCCCTTGTGAACTTTTAAATTAGTAAACATCCAATAGAGATTATCCTTTTTATAAATGGTAGTATCTACTGCAATTACGTTATGCATCAATACTTTCTCCAATTCCCATTCATAGGGGAAATTAGTGCATTTATATAATTGTATATCCTTATTTTCACCCGTTTCCGGAATCATATAGAGATTGCCGTGGTCCTCAATTAGAAACGGATAGGAGAGGTGGTAATCTTTCTTAAGGATGATTTTAGGAGTGGTATAATTTCCCTTTTCATCGAGCTCCATTACGGCTAAATGGCCCAATTTATCCTTATATATCAGTTCTTCAATAAACAGATAATATTTTCCATCTCTTTTGATTAGAAAGGGATCCGCCCAAAACCGATCCTTGGGAGGAAGGATTCTTTTATATTGAGAGAGATCAAACTTTGAATTGTCCTCTGAATTATTAAAAAGTAAAATCCATTGATCAAAATAAAATTGACTTTCAATAAGTTGCGCAATTTTTTTAATTATAGTTTTGATAGAGTGCCATATAAGCAAACGGGTACCGGGATATTTGTAGGGTGGAGCAGGATTATCGCTAGTAACGCATTCGGCCGAAGACATACCTCCCAAACTCCGACCGTCACCAAAATCATATAATCTTTTTAAATTTCTGCTGATCAAGGGGGCGGCCTGCCATAAGATCATGTTGGCATTTCGTGAATAACTGATCCAATCCGTGCAAACTGAGGTTTGGTCCAGTACAATTGGGTTTGTAATCCCTGCCCGATCATATTGTAATTGGGCTCTTATCTCTGGGTGGTCCTGAATCAATTCCCATGCGCCAGGAGGGCCTTGTTTTGTACTTCTTGGGCTAAGAAATGTTAAATTCCATATCCCATATTTAAATGAGGATATGATATTTTTTGTTGGTACAAAACCTGACAAATTAATTAGTACATCGAGTTGGTAATCCTTAAGTTTTTCAATATCTAAGGCCTCCAATGAAACAGTACTAAAAGTTTTTTTGAATAACGCACCTACTTCTACGGAAGTATGGGCATTGGGGCTGGGTCTAAATAAAAATCGATCAAAATTACTAAAAATCCTCCAAGATTTCGGTGCCTTATTATAATCTACATTGTCAACATTTATATGGACTTCTAACTCGGCATAATTGGAATTGGCGATTTCATTTAATATGGAAAGTTGCCAACTAAAAAGCTCACTATTGTTGGTAAGAATCGCGATCCGAAGATTATTTTTCATAAGAATAATTGATTCGGCATAATTAATTTAAAATAATGGACCTGCCAAATGAATGTGCCGAATCTATAAATATATCGACGAGATGATAATTTGAATGGAATTGATTATTTTGAAATGTAAAATAGTAGTGGAGATTTAGGAAAGATTTAAACACAATTACCAAATAATAAATGGGGGCCAAAGCCCCCATTTATTTAAATAATCGATTGTTTTTTTAAAACTATTTTAAGGTCATATAATATAAAAATTCCTCTAAATTGGTATAACCATCTCCTTTTCGATCTTTTGACGCGTCACTTTTATCATTAGGGTTAAGACCGTTGGCTGACTCCCAACTATCTTCCATGCCATCATTATCGGAGTCGTTGTAGGGAGTTCCGTTTGCTATATTGGGATATGTCCCTGTAGCTGTAACCGTACCAGTACCATTTTTATAATTATTAATAATTCTGGTATCCACTGCATCTCGCACTGGCAAACTTGCGCCAACGTTATCAAGAATTCTGCTTTCAATCTCACTTGCTGGATATGCAATGGAAGTTAAGCCTGAAGTGGCATATGGTGTTGATTTAAGATATGGTGTTACTCTACTAGCAGTTAAAGAAAATCCATTAGAGGGGATAATATTCCCATCAATGTAAGCATACGTCCAAGAATCTGGAACACCTGGGTCTGCCGGACTTGATCCAACTATTAAATCCCCATCTCCATTTACACTTATATCTTTTGAGGTTTTATACTTATTATTCAATATAGTATACTTCTGTCCGTTTGATGGGTTTGTAGCTGCGTTCTGCCAACCATAAATTAAATTGTTTACCATCTCAAACTTAAATACACCCTCAAAGCCGTAATTTGCTCTTATATTTCTTTCGTTAGTTAATGCCGTCATATTTTGGTATACTGAAACATTTTGGACATTTTGATAAAATAAACAGTTTTTCCCGTTTTCTGACATTAATGAATTTTGCAGTGTGATGTTTCTCACAATACTAGAATTCATATCAGAAGCACGAATGTTAAAATTTTCATCAATTCCCCAGGAAAAGGAGCAATGGTCAATAATAATATTCTCTACCGTTCTGCCTGCCCAAGCAGTAATTGAGAAAGCATCGGTGTCCGCAGGTGCTGAAGGTCCTGATCTAAATCGAATATATCTTATAATTACATTTGAAGCTTCAACTTGGACTACATTTCCTTTAATTAGAATTCCACCGCCAGGTGCAGTTTGTCCAGCAATTGTTAAATTGCCATTCTTGATAAATATGCCTGAATTAAGACTTATTGTTCCGCCAACTCTGAATACGACTGTTCTTGTTCCGCTGGCTTCTAAAGCGGCTCTTAAACTACCAGGTCCTGAATCGTTCAGATTTGTAACCTGAATAACAGATCCACCCCTTCCTCCTGTAGCGTTTTTTCCAAAACCAACGGCACCAGGGAAGGCTGCTAAGCCTCCAAGGTCAAGATTAGTCGGAGGTGTAGTTGATGTACCATCAATAGTAATGGTAACGGTTCCTTCATTTGTGGTGCTTGCTGTCTTCTCGGTATTTTCTACTTGGGCGGTATAGGTAAACGTATCCGACCCAGTAGCATCCGCATTTGGGGTGTAGGTAACGGTATTGTCATTATTGATCACTACAGTGCCTTTTGCCGGCGTGGTGATCTGGGTAACGGTGGCGGTATTCTTATCGGAATACGTATCGTTCTTTAGTACCGGGATAACAACCTTTTTATCCGCCGTGGTTTCCACTTGGTCATTTTTTGTTTCCAAGACTGGGTTTACAGCAACGGTAACCGTGTTTTCCTTCTCTACCGTAGTATTGTCAGGTGCAGTCTCCTCCACTACGTAGACGACATCGTCTTTACCGGTAAAATCCTTATTTGGAGTGTAAACAATGGTACTGTCCGTTTTAATTTCGGTCTTGCCATTTTTCGGTGGGGTAACTTTCTTAAGAATGGTGCCTTTCCGTGCTGCACTGGACTGAATGTCCCTTAGAATGTTGATGGCGACCATTTTATCCTCATAAGTGATAATGGTACCATCTTGAAGGTCGGTTTGATTTCCTGGGTTTCCTGCGTTTTCATTGACCACATAATCGGCCAAAAGGTCCGAATCTTTGCTACAGGAATAATTTAGAAATACGGCAATAATAATTACGATCATATTAATGATCCTTGTGGGGCTAAATTTCATAAGTAAATTAATTTTTAAATGTTCTGATATATTAACTTGGGTGCTGCAATATTATTTTAAAATCCAATAAAATCGACAAAAAGGATGTTATTTTCGATGAACTGCACAAAATTTTAGCAAAAAACGTTAATTTGACGGTTTATAACACCTTGATTGCCTTAAAGTTGTACACATATTTATCAACAGCGTCAATCTTTCTATCAATTAGGTTAACAATATTATTGCTAGTTTTATTGTGTGGTTATACGCCCTTTATCGGATTTTTGGATTCCTTTATCGATCGATTTAACAGATATTTGGGAAAATAATCGATGAACGGTAGAATTTACTTGGATATTGAAGTGTGATATTGGGGTTTACTTGGATGGTATTTATAAGTCTTTTGGTTCCAAGTCTAAACTCTAGTGGGGCCAATCCAAATATTCATGGGTGCAAGCTTTGTGAAGAAAAAAATGGTTTAGCGAATAATTGACCTATACGATCTCTCCTATTTTGTATGCTGTTACTATTGGTCTTAAATGGCAGTCAGGATCTCACTGGCCTCCCATAGCTGTTTTGCCAACTTTTGGTCGTAAGATTCCTGGGATGATTCAACCTGTTCTTCTTTTATAAAATAGCTACCTGTAATGTTGGCCACATCTGGCGAGGTGGCAAGATAAATACAGGTTTTGGAGCCTTCCGCCTTACTTATCTCATATCTTTTTATCAAACGCCTGATATAAAATCTGAACCATCCATTATTCTTTCCAAAATTTGTAGCGACCGAACCTGGGTGCAAGGCATTAACGGTAATTTGTGTGTTTTTAACCCGTCGGGCAAGTTCGTAGGTAAAGAGTATAAGTGCCAGTTTGGATTGTGCATATGCATTAAAGCCATGGTATTCCTTCTTGGATTGAAGATCATCCATATGAATCGTTCCTTTAAAATGCGCATCGGAAGATACATTAATTATACGGCCTTGAGCACTTTCTTTTAGCATGTCTATAAGTAAGGCGGTTAAAAGAAAAGGACTAAGATAATTTAATGCCAGTGTCATTTCATATCCATCCACACTTTCGAACCGTCGCTTTTTAAAGTAAGCACCGGCATTATTAACCAATACATCAATATGATTGTGCTTTTGTTTAAGTTCACTTGCCAAGCTAGAAACTTGACTTAAGTCGGAAAGATCGGTGCAAATGTAATCAACCAATGAGCTATCTGTAATTTGCTTGATGCTGTTAACGGTTGAAATACATTTTTTAATATTGCGGCCAATAACAATTACAGTTGCACCTTCTAAAGCTAAAATTTTAGCAGTTTCTTTGCCAATTCCCGACGTTGCACCCGTTACAACACATATTTTATTTTTCATAGGTTTGGTTGAATCACTCATAATGCTAGGCCCTAAAACAATAGGTAATATCTATTAAAATTAATGATAATTTTATGGAGTAAACTTACTGATATTTTATAATTACCAAGCATTAAAGTATAATTTGATTGATAATCTGTGCTTTGTGCTATTTAATAGAGGCGAATTTAGATCCGAGTTTAATTTTCGGAGCGAATAGAATATCCAGATTGCCAAAAAATTCATCAATTGAATTTAATGCTGAAGCAGGAACATCTAACTTGCCAACCGTTCTATAGATAATTAATCCTTATTTTACACCTTTGATCCACCTTGTATAAAGATATTGCCAGATAGTAGGGTGATGCCAAAGTTTGCTCGGAACTCCCTTTTTTTCTATGGGCGACAGCCGATTATCCCAAGCATCGCCAATGGCTTTCTTTAACAGTTCGATACCTTCTCCAAGTTGTAGGAACGGATAGGTTGAAAAATTGTCCTCAGAGGTTGGTCGAATCTTGGTTTGGTAAAGAATATTCCCCGTGTCGATGCCTTCATTGGCAATAAATACGGTAACCCCGCAATTTTCATGATCATTGTTAGCCAAGGACCAATACCCTCCATGATCGCCACGGTAGTTTGGGGTTATTCCTGAATGAATGTTGATGAAAACGGCATTTACACCTTGCAAGATTTTTTTTGAGATGATCCTTGTCCCATTGATGACAACGATTCTTGGGTTTAATTCTCTTAGGATTTGGAGACAGGAATCGGAGTTGACCGATTTTACATCGATACGTTTTTCTTGTTCAATTGGGGCATCATTTAGGGAATAGAACGCAATGATGTCCCGGATTCTTTTCTTAGAGAACCATTTTATAGGTTTGGCACATAACAGTTGAAACAAAATCTGCCCAAACACTCGGCACCCCCCTAATCTTTTTATTCTTCTCTTTAGGAATGTCGTCCGCGGAAAAGGTTCCTCAACAATAACTTTTTGTATTTTAACATAATCCTTTAGGGCATTGTACAGATAAACGGAAGAAAGCCCTTCGGTGACCAACATTACAACTACATGGCTCATTTTTTTGCCTATTTTAATCTTTAAAGTTATAAAATTATCCTACGGCAAACGGGTAATATACTATGTGTTAAATTACGAAATTTTTTAATTCTTCCGCTAAGGATTTCATGGTAGCGCTCTCGAATTTATATTGGGAGTTTAGTTTTTTATAATGGAGACACATTTTTTCCAAAATGGAGAAATTCTGATCTTGGAAACTACCAAAATTGTGGGGATGCCACCACAGATGATAAACCTTACCTTCTTTAGCGGCAGCTTCCATTCCCTTTAAGACCCTTCTTAACCTTAATGGTTCGAATGCTTTTAACTTAGGGGAATAGGGACGTAAAAATTGGCTTGCTGGGATGTTAAAGGGGTACTCTTTGGAAATGTCGGTTAAACTGTAGATATTTTCCCCGGAAATATTAACATAAGCATCCAACAACCGAAAGGCCCGTTTCGTCAACGTCTCCTCCTTGCCATTAGCTGCACTGTAAAACCAAGCCGCTACATTGCCCCTGTAAGAGGTGATTCCCAACTCCCTACAAATATCCAGGTAATTTCTATTGAATTGATTCCTTGGAAATACCAAGCTTTTTAGGTCTTCGTTATAGGGTTCAGCAATTTTTTTTGCGGCAATCAAATCTTCCCTAAAATCTTCTGGGTCTTGTCCAGCTTCCAAACAATAGTAATGGGAAAAAGTATGTGTGGCCACCTCCTGATCGGGGTATTTTTGAATCAATTTTATTAACTCCGAAGCAAAATGATATTTGTCCACCTTTTCGGTTTCCCCAACTTGTTCAAAATGCCCGTTGAAGGGGGATAGGTTTTGGTCCAAATATTGTGGTTTCTTAGTTGGAAAATAGTTTACAAGTTCTTCTTTATTGGAAGCAAATAAAAACCCTACCGTCGCAAATGTGGCCTTGATGTCGTATTTTTCAAACATATCCAACATTCTTGGTAAAATCTCCCACACGGCTAAAATATTGTCCCCATAGTTGGACTTGTTTTTTTTATCCCTTACCCCCCACATCAATTCAAAATCCAGGGATATTACCAACTTTCCGTTTGCATTCATCGGTTTATATTTATTATTTTAAAGGTTAGAACTGCCAAACATTGCTCTTGGGGTCTGCCCGTAAAAGCAGCTCTGGAAGGCAGCCCTGTCGAAATCATTCCGGCAGAAATAATTTGCCACTCAACATTTCCTAAGAATATTAAAATTTATATGTTCGTGAATTTCAAAAACAATGGTATTCATAATTGCCATGACTCATTTCATATGTCATCGTTGATTATTTTTGTCCAATCTTATAATATTTAAATCCGATAGCATCCATGGTTGATTTTTGAAGCAATCTTCTGCCATCAAAAACGAATGCTGGTTTCAACATTAAACTATAAATGTAATTCCAATCATAGGATTTAAATTCGTCCCACTCGGTTAGGATGGCAACGGCATGGGAGTCCTTTGCTGCTTCGATCGGTTCTTTGGCGACCGTAAGCAACCTTCTATTTTCTTCCGGGGTTCGGGTACCTAAATAATCAAGATCGGCATATATTTTTTTCTCCGAAACTTGGGGGTCGTAAACCACAATTTCTGCTTTTTCCTCCAAAAGGGCGTCTACCACATAAATTGCAGCAGATTCCCGGGTGTCATTCGTATCTTTTTTAAACGCCCAACCATATACCACAATCTTTTTCCCAGAAACCGTATTGTACAAGGTCGTTATCATATGGTCTGCAAAGCGACGTTTTTGATAGTCGTTTAGAATGACCACCTGTTCCCAATAATCCGCCACTTCCTGTAGACCAAAAGTACGGGCGATATATACCAAATTCAGAATGTCCTTTTGAAAGCAAGACCCACCAAATCCAACGGAGGCATTTAAAAACTTGGGGCCAATTCTACTATCGAATCCAATTGCCCTTGCCACTTCTTCAATATTGGCATCGGTTTTTTCACAAAGTGCCGAAATGGAATTGATGGAGGACACCCTTTGTGCCAAGAAAGCATTGGCTACCAATTTGGAAAGTTCGGAAGACCAGACATTGGTCTGCAAGATCCGGTCCTTGGGCAGCCAATGTTCGTAAATTGAACTTAGAATATCTTTGGCCTCTTGCCCGGCAGGAGTTTCCTCCCCACCGATCAATACCCTGTCCGCATAAAGAAGGTCATTGATGGCCGTACCTTCGGCCAAAAACTCGGGGTTGGATAGAATTTCAAAATTTACCCCATTGCCGCTATGGTCCAAGATGTTTTTGATCGCTGCCGCAGTCCTTACGGGGAGGGTCGATTTTTCTACAACGATTTTGTCTGTTTTGGCTACTTTGGCTATGTTTCTGGCACAGAGCTCTATATATTTAAGATCTGCCGCTTGGCCTTTACCTTTGCCATAGGTCTTGGTGGGGGTGTTGACCGAAATAAAAATTATCTCGGCTTTCTCGATGGCCTTGTCCACTTCTGTTGAGAAGAAGAGGTTTTTACCTCTGGTTTCCCTGACCACTTCCTTTAGTCCTGGTTCGTAAATGGGAAGCTTATCCAAATCTGGATCGTTCCATTGGTCGATACGGTCTTGGTTAATATCCACTACGGTTACCGTGATTTCGGGACATTTTTTGGCGATTACCGACATCGTAGGTCCGCCGACATAACCGGCGCCGATACAGCAGATGTTGGTGATTTTTATTGGCATTTTATTTCTTTTACAGGCACAAAGATCATACAAATATTCGAAAAATGGACTATCGTAGTTCAATAGCAGGATTTATGGTTGAACTGCAAAAACTTTTCAATGGGGTTGGCGCGGGTCAGATGTAAATGTCAGTTAACCGATTATTTTAAATCTTAAACGAAATATATTACGTATATTCTTATTTGAGGGGAAGTATGGTTATTTTTATACCCTGAAACGATTTAAACCTAATATCCGTTGATAACCCAAACCAAAATTTGGCTTTCTTCTCCCCATATGGGGGAAAATGAACAGGCCTATGTTAAAGAAGCTTTTGATACCAATTGGGTGGCACCCTTGGGCCCCAATGTCAATTTATTTGAACAGGCCTTAGAAGAGTATGTTGGCAATGGGACGCATGTGGCCGCATTGAGTTCCGGAACGGCTGCAATTCATTTGGCATTGCAAATTTTAGGTGTATCCCAAGGTGATGAGGTCCTTTGCCAAAGTTTTACCTTTTCCGCATCCGCAAATCCTATTTTGTATTTGGGGGCCACCCCGGTTTTTATTGACAGTGAAAAGGATACCTGGAATCTTTCGCCAAATTTATTGGAAAAGGCTATAATAGATAGGATTTCACAAGGGAAAAAACCGAAAGCTATTGTCGCGGTACATTTATATGGAATGCCATTTAAGGTTGACACTATAACAACAATAGCCAAAAAATATAATATTCCTGTAGTGGAGGACAGCGCTGAAGCGTTGGGCAGTAGTTGTGGTGGAATTAAATGTGGAAGTTTTGGGGATATTGGAATACTATCGTTTAATGGGAATAAAATTATAACCACCTCTGGCGGTGGTGCCCTGTTGGCAAAGAATGCCGAAATAAAGAAAAAAGCGGTTTTTTTGGCTACCCAGGCCAGGGACGATGCCCCACACTACCAACATTCGTCCGTGGGTTACAATTATCGAATGAGCAATGTGCTAGCCGGTATTGGAAGGGGCCAAATGGAAGTATTGGATGCTCGGGTGGCTGCCAGACGGGCCAACTATGAATATTACCTTTCAAGATTGGGTCATTTGCCTCAGTTGGAATTTTTGCACGAACCCTTTGGATACTTCTCCAATCGTTGGTTGACCTGTATCCTTACCCCATCGATGAAAATAAGGGAAAACATCCGGTTGGCACTCTTGGAAGATGATATCGAAGCGAGGCCGCTTTGGAAGCCCATGCACTTACAACCTATTTTTGAAAAGTATAAGAGCTACACTGACGGAACCTCGGAAGATTTGTTTGAACGTGGGCTCTGCTTGCCGAGTGGATCGAATTTAGAAGTGGCCGATTTGGAAAGAACGATTGCACTAATCCTTAAAGTGATTAAAAATGATTAAAAATTACCTGGTAAACAATGCCCATAGATATGCCTCCAAATGGTTGGTGTTGGCAATCGATATTGTTACCATCTCCATGTCTTTTGTATTGTCCTACCTGATCCGCTTTAATCTAACCTTGGATTTTGAGGTGGGAAAACTGTTGGTGCAATTGCCAATTGTAGCCTTTATCGCCTTGGTTTCTTTCTTGATTACGGGATCTTATAAAGGGGTGGTTCGGCATACCGGGGTACGGGATGTGTACAACATTTTTAATGCCATCTGTCTCTCGAGTATCCTTTCCATCTTTATGGTGATCACTAATAGGCAGTACGATATCATGGACGATTTCACCATTCCTTTGTCCATCATCATCATTCATAGCTTAATTGCCTTTCTGGCCTTGACGGCTTCGCGATATTTATTTAAGTCGCTTTACCAGAATTTGGTCAGGAAATTCAAGATTACAAAAAATGTGTTGATCTATGGGGCCGGGGAGTCCGGGATATTGACCTACAATGCCATTGCCAACCATACCAGCAGCAATGCGGCCGTAGTGGGTTATATAGACGATGATCATAAAAAAATTGGAAAAAGCATCAATGGGGTTATGGTCTATGGCCGACATGAGTTGAGCGAGTTTTTTCTGGATAAAAAGGATGTGTCCGAAATCATTTTTTCCATTCACAATATAGACAATGCCAAATTGCGGGAATTGGTGGAAGGCCTGGTCGATTATCCCGTTCAGGTGAAAATTGTACCGCCCGTAGAGGATTGGATCAATGGGGAGCTTAAGGTTTCCCAAATTAAACAGATCCAGATAGAAGATCTGTTGAACCGGAAGCCGATCAATATCAAGAAATCCAAAATTTCCAATGCCTTAAAGAACCAGGTGGTTTTCGTTACCGGAGGCGCCGGTTCCATTGGTAGCGAGATCGTAAGGCAAATAGCCCATTATGATTATAAGTCATTGATTGTAATAGATCAGGCAGAATCTGCCCTCTATGATCTGCAACAGGAATTAAAACAAAACGGATTTCACAATTTTGTGCCAATCGTGGCGGATATCAGGGATAAGAACAGGATGAACATGTTGTTCCAGGAACATGGACCCACTATGGTTTTCCATGCCGCGGCCTATAAGCATGTTCCCTTGATGGAATACAATGCCTACGAGGCCATTAAAATTAATGTGGCCGGCACCAAGATGTTGGTAGACCTTTGTTTGGCCTACCATGTGGATAAATTTATTTTTGTGTCCACCGATAAGGCGGTAAACCCTACCAATGTGATGGGGGCTACCAAGCGTATTGCCGAGATGTATATCTCTAGCATGCAGCAACAAAAGGAGACCAAATTTATAACCACCCGGTTTGGGAACGTTTTGGGGTCTAACGGATCGGTAATTCCTTTGTTTAAAAAGCAAATAGAAAAGGGCGGGCCATTGACGGTAACCCATCAAGATATTACCCGCTACTTTATGACGATTCCCGAGGCTTCCCAACTGGTGCTGGAGGCTGGGGCCATGGGCCAGGGGGGGGAAATCTTTATCTTTGATATGGGCAAATCCGTCAAGATTTTCGACCTCGCCAAAAATATGATAAAACTTTCCGGCCTGCGTTATCCAGAAGACATCGATATACAGATTACCGGGCTGAGACCAGGGGAAAAACTATACGAGGAACTGTTGGCCAGTGGGGAAAATACCTTGCCCACTTATCATGAAAAGATAATGATCAGTAAGGTACGGGAGCTTAATTACGTGGACGTTAGGTCAAAAATTGACGAACTTTGTGTTTCCAATATGTTTTTTAACACCGATGTGGTTGGTTTGATGAAGGAGATTGTACCGGAATTCATTTCCAATAACTCGGAATTCTGCAAATTGGACGAGTCTAAAGACAATCCTGGAAAAAGTGTTGCTGTTGTAAAGGACGTTACCATTTTTCAATCCTAAGTTGCGATTAGAAAAACCACTGGACTTCCTAATTATTTTTTACAAGTGATATACCTGATGATTGAATATTATCGGGTTAGTATAAGTTGGCTCAAGTTTATTTAATTAAGAGTTGCAATTTGCTGTATTAATAAGAAACAAGGTTGTTTATGTTTACTAAGAAAATAGAAAATTCGATTTCTGCTCTGCAGGCCTGAACGTATTCGGGTAAGGAAGGAAAGTTTAAAATAGTCATGGTTCCCCTGCCCGACTACCTCGTTCAGGCGGGCTTTAGGGCTAGGGCGAAACAGGGCTATTTCAAACAATTGATAAGCAGGAAACAAAATTATGCGGTTTAGATGCTAGCCAAATGGATATACCTTTAGAACTATTAATATTAAAAATCATCCATTAAGCAATTTACAAATCTTTAGGAATAATTAAACTATAATTTTAGTATCATTGTACTCTAAATTTACTGACCATGACTAATAAACAAAGAGGTTTGACAACCTTAGCATGCACTGTCGTTTTATCGATCTTTCTTTTAAGCTCCTGTGGTTCTAAAAAGGATGTAGTTTATTTTCAAAATACCGGCAATTTTGAAACCTTGGTAAATAAAAACAGCTATACGACAAAGTTTAAGGTAGACGATGTGGTGAGTATTTATGTGTCCTCTTTTGATACACAGGCCAGTGCACCTTTTAATTTATATAGAGGTCCAGAGGAGAATAGTACCAGTTCAAGAATGGAACAGGTAGATTATTTGGTGGATGCCTCAGGGGAGATAGATTTTCCAGTGATCGGAAAAATTAAGATTGCAGGGCTTTCCCAAGAGGAGGTGCGGGTACTGTTACGCCAAAAATTGGCAGACTACCTTAAAGATCCTATTATCAATATTCGGCTGAGGAACTTTACTATTACCGTTTTGGGAGAAGTAAACCGTCCAGGTACCTATCCCGTAAATGGGGAGCAGATTACCATTTTAAAAGCTTTGGGCCTTGCGGGCGATCTTACGATCAAAGCGGTCCGCACCAATGTGATGGTGATACGGGATTTTGACGGCACCAAAGTATATACCCGGATCAATTTATTGGATAAGAATGCCATGAATTCCCCGGTGTATTATCTTACACAAAACGATGTGGTTTATGTAGAGCCCAATAAATCTGCGGTTACGGCTTCCAGTCTGGATAACCGAGCGACTATCGCCATCTCCATTGCCTCAATCCTAATTACTTCTACTGTTCTTATTCTTACCAGTAATAGATAATATTGGCATTAAATTTTAAATTAAATGAATTTAAATACGTTTAGAACAAAATCTGCTAATAGGGAGTTATCAGAAATAATAAGTACATATACCAAGCATTGGAAATGGTTTGTAGTTTCTGTGATCTTAGCTTTATTATTGGCATACACGTATATCAGATATTCAACCCCACAATATGCTGCGGAAGCCCAAATTCAGATCGTGGAAGATGCTAATTCCTCTTCGCAACTTAACTTGTTCCAAGACATGAACATTATGTCGCGTGGCACCAACAAGGTAGAGGATGAGATTGAGATTTTGGGATCTCGTTCCAACTTTGTCGAGGTAGTGAAGGAGCTTGGGTTAAATGTGAGGGTAAACGCCATGGGCAATATCAAGGATTCGGAACTCTATGGGGATGCCCCTTTTAAGATAAATTTTATGGCCCCCGATTCCGTAGTTTACAATTCCAAATTGGATTTTTATATCGATCTCTCAACGGATACCACCTTTGGGTATTCGATAGAGGAAAATGGGCCAATGCAGGTAGGCTCCTATGGTAAAAAGATAGATTCCCCGATCGGAGGGCTGATCATTATTCCGAATATTGGAAAAATGAAAGGAAACTACGGTAGAAAATTTAAAGTGAGTATCACCCCTGTTGATGAGGTAGCTCAAAACTATCAAAAGTTTACAAGTATTGCTCCTTCTGCCCAATTTTCCAATATTTTGATCTTGACGCTCAACGACCCCATACAGGCGAAGGCCAGGGATATTTTGAATACCCTTATAGACACCTACAATAACAATGCTATTGAGGATAAAAAACAGATCGCCGATAAGACTTCGGAATTTATTGATGATCGGATCACTAAAATTTATTCCAATTTGTCCAGTGCGGATCAAACGGAAGTAGAATTTAAATCGGGACGGGGGGTGGTAGATATGGCCTCACAGTCCAACATTAACCTCAATTTAAGCGCGGCCAATCGACAGGAATTACAAAACGCCTCCGTTCAATTGGATATTGCATCTTCCATGAAGGATTATGTGGAAAATCAGAACGGTTATGATGTTATTCCCTCCAACGTAGGCCTATCCGATCCTTCCATTTCCAGTACCACCGCTCGGTATAACGAGTTGGTGCAACAACGGAAGCGTTTGTTAAAGAGCTCCAACGAAAAAAACCCGGTCATTCAAAGCCTAGATCAGGAACTCGACAATTTAAAGCAGAATATGCAATCCAGTCTTAACAATGTGGAGCGAAATTTGAGCTTGCAGGTAAATAATTTGAGCAGTCAACTGGCCCAAGTCAATTCCAGGATCTATTCTGCCCCAAAAACGGAACAGGCTTTAAGGGATATTACCAGGCAGCAGCAGACCACGGAACAGTTATATTTATATCTTTTACAAAAAAGGGAGGAATCCCAGATTGCCTACGCCTCGGCAGCCCAAAAGTCGAAGATTGTGGATAGGGCCTACAACGTAAGTCCTCTTCCAGTTGCTCCTAAAAAGAGTATTCTTTTTCTTGCTTTTTTTATTTTAGGCGTTATGGTTCCATTTTCCATTATCTATGCCAAAGATCTTTTGGACAATAAAATCCATAGTAAGGTGGGGCTGGAAAAACTGGTAGACGGGGTTCCCGTACTTGCCGAGCTGCCAAAATTGGGCAAGAAGGACCATAAACTGATCCGCAATAACGATAGGTCGGTATTGGCGGAGTCTTTACGTATTTTAAGGACCAATTTGGACTATTTGATCAAAAATAAAAAAACGGCGGGCAAGGGAAATTTAATTTATATTACCTCCAGCGTACCGGGAGAAGGAAAGACATTTTTATCCTCCAACCTTGCCACTGTTTTTGCCAGTACCAACAAGAAAGTGCTGATGGTTGGGGCGGATATTAGGAATCCTAAGCTACATACCTTTTTTTCTGGTAAGGACGTGGATAAAATGGCAACATCGAGCCATAATATAAAGGATATGGGGCTTACCGAATTCATAAACGACCATTCCTTAACGGTTAAGAACATAATAAACCCTATGTTGGTGCATTCCAATACCATAGATGTAATCTATTCCGGTAAAATACCACCCAATCCTGCCGAGCTTCTTATGAGCGAGCGAATGAAGGAACTGTTGGATGAGGCGGCATCGCTTTATGATTATGTTATTGTGGATACGGCTCCCCTTATGGTAGTTACGGATACGCTACTGATCAGCGAGTATGCGGATCAAATTATTTATGTGGTTAGGGCAAATGTGACCGAAAATAAGGTGCTTAACTACCCCTTAAAGCTAAAAGAGGAGGGAAAATTACCCAACTTGTCCTTTGTGGTCAACGATGTAAACGCTTCCAATTTGGGATATGGAGGCAAGTACGGCTATGGCTATGGCAAGTCCTTGAAGAAGTGGTGGAAGTTCTAGGGGTTAAGGGTTGAAGGTAAAAGGTGCAAGGTTAGAGGTACGAAGTTAGTAGTTTTAAGCTCTTCGCTATACGCTTTGCGCAAAAACTGCTTTTTCCGATATAACAATCTACCTTGTATAGACAAAAAATATAATTATCTAAAGCTCCCCTCTTTGGACAAAGAGGGGAATGAATCAGCCATAGGCTGAGAAAGGGGAGTTTGAAAGCCCAAGCCTTGGTCCTATAGGGCAAGCCAAAGTTATAAAACTCCAGACTTGCGCTTTCAAACCCGG
>SWCD01024439.1_pt1 | contig 148144 bp, 139 predicted proteins | sample 4693011 | NCBI WGS metagenome assembly SWCD01 (sample SAMN10267278, study PRJNA491770) | bioreactor metagenome | isolation source: DHS bioreactor inoculated with marine | place: Japan: Omine Ridge, Nankai Trough
CGGGAGCCTTCGCCGGTATGATGCGCGACGCATGGCGGGCGCTTTCCGGCGCCCGCTCGCCGGCTTCGCGCAGCTGACCGGGCGCCGCGCCCGCCGACGCAGGGCGGCCGCAATCCGCACGCGTTACGATGCCCCCGATGACCCCCGCAATGGACCCCAACATGGATCGCCCCTCGTCGTTCGACCGCGAACAGCTGCTTGCCTGCGCGCGCGGCGAAATGTTCGGTCCGGGCAACGCGCGCCTGCCGGCGCCGCCGATGCTGATGTTCGACCGCATCACCCGGATCAGCACCGAGGGCGGCCGCCATGGCAAGGGCCTGGTCCATGCCGAGCTCGACATCCGCCCGGACCTGTGGTTTTTCGGCTGCCATTTCGAGGGCGACCCGGTGATGCCGGGCTGCCTGGGCGTGGACGCGATGTGGCAGCTGTGCGGCTTCTACCTGCCGTGGCTCGGCGCGCCGGGGCGCGGGCGCGCGCTGGGCGTGGGCCAGGTCAAGTTCAGCGGCCAGGTGCTGCCCGACGCCCACTGCGTTCGCTACGAGCTGGACATCCGAAGGGTCATGCGCGGCAAGCTCGAACTGGTCATCGCCGACGGCCGCACCCTGGTCGACGGCCGCGAGATCTACGTCGCCTCCGATTTGCGGGTCGGGCTGTTCCAGTCGACGGAGGGCTTCTGAACATGGCCGGCACCTGCCGCGTGGTGATCACCGGCATGGGCGTGGTCTCGTGCCTGGGCAACGATCCGGACACGGTCAGCGCCGCACTGCGCGAGGGCCGGCCGGGCATCCGCTTCGTGCCCGAGTACGCCGAACTGGGACTGCGCAGCCAGGTCGCCGGCATTCCGGACATCGACCTGGCCGAACGTATCGACCGCAAGCTCAAGCGCTTCATGGGCGATGCCGCCGGCTATGCCTATGTGGCCGCACGCGACGCCGTCGCCATGGCCGGACTGGGCGACGAGGACGTGCGCCACGTGCGCACCGGCCTGATCGCCGGCTCCGGCGGCGGCTCGCCGCAGTGGCAGATCGAAACCGGCGACCTGCTGCGCAACAAGGGCGTGCGCAAGGTCGGCCCCTACATGGTGCCGCGCACCATGGGTTCGACCGTGTCGGCGGCGCTGTCGACCGCGCTCGGCATCCGCGGCCTGAGCTATTCGATCTCCGCGGCCTGCGCGACCTCGGCGCACTGCATCGGCGCGGCGGCCGACCTGATCCGCCACGGCGCCAAGGACACCATGCTGGCCGGCGGCGGTGAGGAGGTGCACTGGGGCATGACCGCGCAGTTCGACGCGATGGGCGCGCTGTCCACCCACTTCAACGACACGCCGCAGTCCGCTTCGCGTCCCTACGACGTCGGGCGCGACGGCTTCGTCATCGCCGGCGGCGGCGGCATGCTGGTGCTGGAAAGCCTCGAGCACGCCCAGGCCCGCGGCGCGCGCATCCTCGCCGAGCTGGTCGGCTACGGCGTGAGTTCGGACGGCGTCGACATGGTCGCGCCTTCCGGCGAAGGCGCGGTGCGCTGCATGCGCATGGCGACGGCCGGCCTCGCCGCGCCGATCGACTACATCAACACCCACGGCACCTCGACGCCGCTGGGCGACATCGTGGAGCTGGAGTCGGTGCGCGAGGCATTCGGCGACGCCATCCCGCCGCTGTCGTCGACCAAGGCGCTTTCGGGCCACTCGCTGGGCGCGGCCAGCGTGCACGAGGCCATCTACTGCCTGCTGATGCTGCGCGACGGCTTCCTCGCCGGCTCGGCCAACATCGACAAGCTCGACCCGCGCGCGGAAGGCTATCCGATCCTGCGCGTAAGCCGCAGCATGCAGGTCGATACGCTGATGTCGAACAGCTTCGGTTTCGGCGGTACCAACGGCAGCCTGGTACTGGCGCGCTACCGCGGCTGAAACGGCCATGCGTGGCCGCGGCCACCGGCATCTGGCCTCGGTTTGCCGCAGGTCAAGGCGGACAGCGTCGGCACGGGCTAACTTCGTCTGGATCCACAGACCGGAGCGCCCGTGTCCGCCACTGCCTCCCCATGCCGCGCGCTTGCGCTCCGCCTGCTGCCCCTGCTCGACCTCACCAGCCTGGGCGAAGACGACACGCCGGAACGCATCGAGGCGCTCTGCGTCTCCGCAAACACCCCCTCCGGCCTGCCCGCGGCGATCTGCGTGTACCCGGAACACGTCACCACCGCGCGTCGGGCCCTGCAGGGAGCGACGCGGGTGGCGACGGTGGTCAATTTTCCGGACGGCGGCGACGACGCCGACCGCGGCGCACGCGAAACCCGGCGCGCGCTGGCCGCGGGCGCCGACGAGGTCGACCTGGTCCTGCCCTGGCGCAGCCTTCGCCGCGGCGATCCGGCGCCGGCCGAGGCCGTGGTCCGCGCCTGCCGCGAGGCCTGCGGTCCTGGCGCCACGCTCAAGCTGATCCTGGAAACCGGCGGACTGGGCACGGCCAGGCTGGTCCGGGAGGCCTGCGCCATCGGCCTGGCGTGCGGGGTCGACTTCCTGAAGACCTCGACCGGCAAGGCGTCGGTCAATGCGACCCCGGAGGCCGCGGCGCTGATGCTCGATGCCATCGCCGCAGACGGCGGCCGCTGCGGCTTCAAGGCCGCCGGCGGCATCCGCACGCTCGCCGATGCGGCGGTCTACCTGGACTTGGCCGAATCGCGGCTCGGCGCCGGCTGGATCGATCCCGCGCATTTCCGGATCGGCGCAAGCGCGCTATTCGCGGAACTGACCGCGACCCTGGCCGATCCGCACTGACATGCGCCCTCAAGACATCGACATGGGCACTCCACACATCGACGCGCCGCCCGGCGCCATCGCCGACACCGTGCTGCTGCCCGGCGATCCGCTGCGCGCGCAGCACATCGCCCGCGAATTCCTCGACGGTGCAGTGCAGGTGAACTCGCGCCGGAACATGCTCGGCTACACCGGCCACTATCGCGGGCTGCGCGTGTCGGTGCTCGGCAGCGGCATGGGGATCCCCTCCTGCGCGATCTACGCCACCGAGCTGGCGCGAGGACATGGCGTACGCCGGATCGTGCGTGTCGGCACCTGCGGTGGCGTCGGCGCGATCGCGCTTGGCGACCTGTTGCTGGCCCAGGCGGCGTCCACCGACTCGAACTTCAACCGGCTGCAGTTCGGCGGCCACGACCTCGCCGCCTGCGCCGATTTCGGCCTGCTCTCCGCGGTGGCGAAGTGCGCGTCGCGCCAGGACATCGACCTGCGCGTGGCCGGCGTTTTCAGCACCGACTGCTTCTACGGCGGCGACGCGGGCGTGGTCGCGCGCCTGCTGCAGCACCGCATCGCCGGCGTGGAGATGGAATCGGCCGGGCTCTACGGCGTTGCGATGCGCGAAGGCATCCAGGCCCTGTCGGTACTCACGGTCAGCGACCACCTGCAGCACGACCAGCACATGCCGGCGCAGCAGCGCGAACAGGGCCTGTCGCGGATGACGGCGCTCGTGCTCGACAGCCTGTCGCCAGCGAGCGAACGCGACCATGCTGACGCAGCCGGAGCTCCTTCCGCCTGAAACATCGATGTTCGCCCCTCCCAACCGCCATTGCGCGACAATGAGTCACGCACTTGGCAACCCGAATTGACGAGACGGATTCAGGATCCATGGCTGCCCTCACTCCATCCTATCCACGCGCCGAAACGATCGCCGAGCTGCGCGCCAACCTCGATCGCGTGAAAGCACGCATCGCGGCTGCCGCCCGCCGCGCAGGCCGCAACGACGCGATCCGGCTGGTCCCCGTGAGCAAGACCGTGGACCAGGCGCGCATGCGGCTGGCATACGACGCCGGCTGCCGCGAGTTCGGCGAGAACAAGGTCCAGGAAGCGCAGCGCAAGGCGCAGGCGATGGCCGGCTTGCCGGGCCTGCGCTGGGTGATGGTCGGCCACCTGCAGTCCAACAAGGCCAGGCAACTCGCGCAGTTCGCCGACGAGTTCCAGGCGCTCGACAGCCTGCGCGTGGCGGCGCTGCTCGATCGCCACCTCCAGGCCGCGGGCCGCGCGATGGACGTGCTGGTGCAGGTCAATACCTCGAACGAGGCCAGCAAGTACGGCCTGCCTCCTGACGACGTCAGCGCGTTCCTGCGCGAGCTTCCCGCGTTTTCGGCGCTGCGCGTACGCGGGTTGATGACGCTGGCGCTGTTCTCGCCCGACGCGGAACGGGTGCGCCCCTGCTTCGTTCGCCTGCGCGAACTGCGCGATCGCCTGCGCCAGGAAGCGCCGGACGGCGTCGACCTGCGCGAGCTGTCGATGGGCATGTCGGGCGACTTCGAGCTTGCCGTGGAGCAAGGCGCCACCACGGTGCGCGTGGGCCAGGCCATTTTCGGCGCACGCGCCCTGCCCGACAGCCACTACTGGCCGGCGGCGTCGGCGTGAACCGGAGGCAGGCATGACGGATGTGGCTGACCGGAAAGCAGGTCAACCCGGCGCGATGCCGATCGACGTCGTCTCGATCCAGTCGCAGGTCGTCTACGGACACGTGGGCAACAGCGTCGCGGTGCCGTCGCTGCACGCGTTCGGACTGCGCGTGGCGGCCGTTCCCAGCGTGATCCTGAGCAACACGCCGCACTATCCCAGCGTGCACGGCGGCGCGCTGCCGACCGACTGGCTTCGCGGCTATCTCGATGACCTGGTGGCGCGCGATGCGCTGGCGCACGCCAGGGCGATCCTCGTCGGCTACCTGGGCGGGCCGGAACAGGCCGAGACGCTGTCCGCCTGGCTGCAGGCCGTGATGCCCGCCCATCCGAACCTGCGCGTGCACGTCGATCCGGTGATCGGCGACTCCGACCACGGCGTCTACGTCGACCCGCGGATGACCGACGCCTGGCGCGCACTGCTGCCCCGCGCGCATGGGCTGACGCCCAATCACTTCGAGCTGGAACGGCTTGCCGGTCGCGAACTGTCCACGGTCGACAACTGCGTCGATGCGGCCAGGGGCCTGCTGACCGACGCCACCGAATGGGTGGTCGTGACCAGCGCCGCGCCGCGGGCCTGGGGTGTGCGAGAAATGCTGCTGGTCGCCGTCACCCGCGACCGGCAGCGCGTGTTCACCCATCCCCGCGTCGCGTGCGCCGTCAAGGGCACCGGCGACCTGTTCAGCGCGCGGCTGGCCGGCTGGATGCTGGCGGGCGAAACGCTGTTCGATGCGGTGGAGAAGGCCAGCCGCGAGGTCGTCGCAACGCTCGAACGCACGCGCCGGCTCGGTTGGGAAGAGCTGGCGCTGGCCGTGCCCGCTGACGCGTGCGACTGACAGGGGCGGCAGCCCTGCCAATCCCGCCACCCTCCCGCGGTGTGACGCCGCGCCGTGCGCAGTCGCTCCTCAACGCTGCGCACCCGCCGGCACCTGCGACAGCTGTACCGCGTCTATGATCTCGGGCAGGTCGGTCTCGCGGCCGATCTGCGGGAAATGCGCACGCTCCATGCGGCGGATCGCGTAGTGCATCCAGGCCAGCGCTGCGGCCACGACCACGAACAACAGCATGAAGCAGCTGGTCCATACGCCGGTGAGATCGTTCATCATGCCGAACGCAATCGGCAGGATGAAGCCGCCGAGCCCGCCGATCATGCCGACCACGCCGCCAACCGCGCCCACATGCCCCGGGTAGTAGACCGGGATGTGCTTGTACACCGCGGCCTTGCCCAGCGACATGAAGAAGCCGAGCACGAACACCAGCACGGTGAACGGCACCAGGCCGATCGCCAGCCGGAAGCTGATGTCGCCCTCGATGCCCTTGACCACGTACTGCGTATCCGGATATGCGAGCACGAAGGTGCACAGCGCCGACACGCCGAAAGTCCAGTACATCACCGTACGCGCGCCGACCTTGTCCGACAGCCAGCCGCCGACCACGCGAAACAGGCTGGCCGGGATCGAATACGCCGCCGCGAACAGGCCGGCGGTCCCTACGTCCAGTCCATAGGCGCCGGTCAGGTAGTGCGGCAGCCACAGCGCCAGCGCCACGAAGCCGCCGAACACGAAGAAGTAGTACAGCGCGAAGCGCCAGACCTGGATGTTTCTCAGCGGCTCCATCTGGGCGCGGAAGGGCATCGGCTTGGCGCCGGACTTGCGGCGCTGCGACAGCGATGGGTCGTCCCGGGTGAGCAGGTAGAACAGCACCGCGGTCACCGCCAGCCCGACCGCCCAGACCTTGGCCACCATCGTCCAGCCCGCGGCCACCATCACCATCGGTGCAAGCAGCTTGGTCACGGCCGCGCCGACGTTGCCGGCGCCGAAGATGCCAAGCGCGGTGCCCTGGCGGTTGGCCGGGAACCATTTCGAGACGTAGGACACGCCGACCGAGAACGAGCCGCCCGCCAGGCCTACGAACAGCGCCGCGACGATGAATTGCGGATAGGTATGCGCCCATGTCAACAGCCATGTCGCTGCGGCTGCGCAGAGCATGACCAGCGTCAATACCAGCCGGCCGCCGTACTGGTCGGCCCAGATGCCCAGGAACAGCCGGGTCAGCGAACCAGTGAGGATGGGGGTGGCGATCAACAGGCCGAAACTGGTCTCGTTGAGGCCGAGGTCCTGCTTGATCTGGATGCCTATGATCGAGAAGATCGTCCACACCGCGAAGCACACGGTGAAGGCGAAGGTACTGAGCCACATCGCGCGCTGCTGCTGCGCCGGCGAGACGGAGTCCGAGTCCTGCATGGCTGTGGATCCGGTAGGGTGGAATCAAGGGACGGGGTGCGGGATGGAGCCTGCAACCGTCAGTTCGCCGCGGCCTCGATCTCGTCGAGGCCGCGCACTTCGTAGCGTTCCTGCAGGGTCAGCAGGTAGTGTTGCAGTTCGATCTGCTGCGTCTGCAGTTCCAGGTAGTCGGCGATCCTGTCGCGCACGTCGGTGAACTCCAGCGCCCCGCCCGTCGCGATCCCGTCGACCTGGACGACGTGATAGCCCCACCGCGACTCGACCGGGAAGGCGGCAAGTCCCTCGCGCAGGCGGAATACCTGGCGTTCGAACTCCGGCGTGGTCTGGCCCTTCTCCAGCCAGCCCAGTTCGCCGCCCTGCCCTTTCGACGGGCAATCCGAATGGCGCATTGCGAAGTCCGCGAACAGGATGGGATTGGCCTGCAGTTCTGCGATCAGGCGCTCGCCTTCGCTGCGCGCCTTGAGCCGGCCGGCGACGTCGTCGGCGGGTGCGGCCAGCAGGATATGGCGCACGCGGATGCGGTCGGGCGAGCGAAAGCGCTCGCGATTCTGCTCGAAGTACCGCAGGCAGTCGTCCGGGGTCGGTACCCGTCGTTCGACCTCGCGTTCGAGCAGGGTGCGGATGGCCGCTTCCTCCCCGGTCTCGCGGCCGACCGGCTTGGCCGAAGCGGCCAGTCCCAGCCGTTTGATCTCGCGCCGCAGCAGTTCGCGCACCACCAGCGCGCGCGCTGCGTCGGCGCGCGAGCGTTCGGGCTTGATCGCGCGGTGGTGCTGCATTTCGTGCGCGATGTCGATCTCGCTGATCGCGGTGTCGGCGACGTATAGCATGCACGGCGCCGGCCGGCCGAAGCTGCGCGGACCGTCGGCGTCGCTGCCGTGGTGGTCATGGGCATCCTCGGGCATCGGATTGTGCGAGTCGATGACCGTGATTGGCAGCACCCTCGGCGCCTGTCCGGCCTGTGCCATCGTCTAGGCCTCCGGTCCGTAGCGCAGCGGCGCCTGGCGCCGGCGCACGACCTGGTAAGGCCGCCACAGGTAGCTGACCGGAATGCTCCAGATATGCACCAGCCGCGTGAACGGCGCGACCAGGAACAGGGTCATGCCGAGCAGTACGTGCGCCTTGTACACCCAGTGCACGCCGACGATGAAGTCGGCGGCACCGGCGCGGAAGGTGACGATGTGCTGCGCCCACTCTCCCAGCAGGATCATCACGCTACCGTCCATGTGGTGGGTGGACAGCACGATCGAATACAGGCCGAGCAGCAACTGCGCCAGCAGCAGCACCAGGACCATGGTATCGGCCGGCGAGCCGGTGGCGCGTACGCGCGGGTTGAACAGGCGGCGCCAAAGCAGCATCAGCAGCCCGACCAGGCAGACCAGCCCGAAGATCCCGCCCGCCGCCATCGCCAGCAGCTGCTTCTGCGGTGCGGTGATGAAGTGCTCGTAAACCGAGTGTGGCGTCAACAGGCCGACAAGGTGTCCGCCGAGGATCGCCAGGATACCCAGATGGAAAAGATTGCTGGCGATGCGCATGCCGCGGCTGGACAGCAGCTGGCTGGAGCCGGTGCGCCACGTGTACATGGCGCGGTCGTAGCGCAGCCAACTGCCGAGGAACAGCACCGCCAGTGCGACGTAGGGAAAGATCTGGAAGGCAAAGACATTGAAGGAATAACTCATGACCGCACCTCGCGCATGGCCTCGGGCCGCGCGTGCTGCGGGCCCTTGGGCGAACAGTTCTCGTCGGGCGCCTCGCTGCCGAAACGCACCGCCTCCTCTTCCCACAGCGCGTCGATCGCCTCGGGCGTGTCGTCGCGCGGCTCCTCGCTGGCACGGCGACGCAGCGTGTCCAGGTCCAGCCTGCCTTCCGCGTACTCGACCAGCACCTCGAACAGCAGCGCATACGGGCTGTTGCGCTCGCCGGAGCGTGCGGCCAGCAGCCCGACGATATGGCTGACGTGGTGCAGCCAGTCGCGCGCCTCTTCCTGCGGACGCTGCGACAGGTATTCCAGCAGCAGGGGCAGGTAGTCTGGCAACTCCTTCGATGCAAGCTCGAAGCCGTTCTTGCGGTAGGCCTCGATCAGGTCGACCATCGCCTGGCCGCGGTCGCGCGATTCGCCGTGGATATGCTCGAACAGCAGCAGGCTCATCGAACGGCCGCGGTCGAACAGGCTCAGCCATGCGTCCTGGGCGACCAGCGGATCGGTGTCGAGCAGCTGGCGCACGAAATCAGCCAGCTCGCGCCGCCGCTGCGGCGACAGTTCCGGCGCATCGGCAGCAGCGAGAAGTTCTTCGCCGTGTCCCCAGAGTTCGTCCTGGGGATAATCCATCAGCACGCCGACCAGCTTGAGCAGGCTCACGATACGGCCTCTTCTTTCTTCTCCTGGCGATTGGGCGGCACCGCGTAGGTGGTGGTGCTGCGCTGGCCGAACAGGTCGGCCGGACTGTCGCCGCTGCAGCCGTTGCCGAAGGTGAAGCCGCAACCGCCCCGTTCGCCGAATGCGTCATCGGCGTATTCGCGATGCGCGCTCGGGACCACGAAACGGTCTTCGTAGTTGGCGATGGCGAGGTACCGGTACATGTCTTCGGCCTGGGTAGCGGTCAGGCCGACCTGTTCGAGCACAGCCAGGTCCTCGACGCCATCGACGTTCTTGGCACGGCGCCAGGCCCGCATCGCCATCATGCGCTCCAGCGCGAGCACCACCGGTGCTTCGTCGCCGGCCGTGAGCATGTTGGCGAGGTAACGCACCGGGATGCGCAGCGAAGCGACGTCCGGCAGTTCGCCGTTCATGCCGATGCGGCCACGCTCCGCAGCGGACTGGATCGGTGACAGCGGCGGCACGTACCAGACCATCGGCAGGGTGCGGTATTCCGGGTGCAGCGGCAGCGCCAGCTTCCAGTCGATCGCGAGCTTGTATACCGGCGATGCCTTGGCTCCCTCGAGCCAGCTGTCGGGAATGCCTTCCTTGCGCGCCGCCTCGATTACCTGCGGATCGAACGGGTCGAGGAAAATGTCCAGATGGGCCTGGTACAGGTCCTTCTCGGCCGGTACAGAGGCGGCTTCCTCGATCCGGTCGGCGTCGTACAGCATCACGCCGAGGTAGCGGATGCGTCCGACGCAGGTTTCCGAGCACACCGTCGGCTCGCCCATCTCGATGCGCGGATAACAGAAGATGCATTTCTCGGATTTGCCGCTCTTCCAGTTGTAGTAGATCTTCTTGTACGGGCAGGCCGACACGCACATGCGCCAGCCACGGCACTTGTCCTGGTCGATCAGGACGATGCCGTCCTCTTCGCGCTTGTAGATCGCGCCAGACGGGCAGGCGGAGACGCAGGCCGGGTTGAGGCAGTGCTCGCACAAGCGCGGCAGGTACATCATGAAGGTTTTTTCGAAGGCGCCGTAGATTTCCTTCTGTATGCCATCGAAATTGACATCCTTGGATCGCTTGGCGAACTCGGTGCCGAGGATCTCCTCCCAGTTCGGCCCCCAATGTATCTTCTGCATGCGCTGGCCGGTGATCTGCGAACGCGGCCGTGCGGTCGGCTGGTGCTTGGAGTCAGGCGCCTCGTGCAGGTGCTGGTAGTCGAAGTCGAACGGCTCGTAATAGTCGTCGATCTGCGGCAGGTCGGGATTGGCGAATATCTTGGCCAGCATGCGCCAGCGACCACCGGCCTTGGGCACCAGCTTCCCGGCACGCGTACGCACCCAGCCACCGTTCCACTTGCCCTGGTTTTCCCATTCCTTCGGATAGCCGACGCCGGGCTTGGTTTCGACGTTGTTGAACCATGCGTACTCGACGCCCTCGCGCGAGGTCCATACGTTCTTGCAGGTGATCGAGCAGGTATGGCAGCCGATGCACTTGTCGAGGTTGAGCACCATGGCAATTTGCGCGCGGACTTTCATTACGCGATCTCCTCGGCAGTCTTCGGGGCCGACTCGCCGTCCAGCCAGTCGATCGTGTTCATCTTGCGCACGATCACGAACTCGTCCCGGTTCGTGCCGCAGGTGCCGTAGTAGTTGAAGCCGTAGGCCAGCTGCGCGTAACCGCCGATCATGTGCGTGGGCTTGATCAGCACCCGGGTCACGGAGTTGTGGATGCCGCCGCGGGTGCCGGTGATCTCCGAGCCCGGGATGTTGATGATGCGTTCCTGGGCGTGGTACATCATCGCCATGCCCGGCATCACCCGCTGGCTGACCACCGCACGCGCGGTAATGGCGCCATTGACGTTGAACAGCTCGATCCAGTCGTTGTCCTCCACCCCGGCCGCAAGCGCGTCGTCCTCGCTCAGCCATACGATCGGCCCGCCGCGCGACAGCGTCTGCATGATCAGGTTGTCGCTGTAGGTGCTGTGGATGCCCCATTTCTGGTGCGGCGTGATCCAGTTGAGCACGATCTCCTTGTTGCCGTTGCCGCGCTTGTCGAGCAGGGGCTTGATGGTCTTGGTGTCGACCGGCGGGCGGTAGCTCATGAAGCCTTCGCCGAAGGCGACCATCCACTCGTGGTCCTGGTAGAACTGCTGGCGGCCGGTCAGCGTGCGCCACGGAATGAACTCGTGGACATTGGTGTAGCCGGCGTTGTAGCTGACGTGGTCGTCCTCCAGCCCCGACCAGATCGGCGAAGAGATGATCTTGCGCGGCTGCGCGACGATGTCGCGGAAGCGGATCGCCTCGTGCTCCTTGCCCTTGGCCAGGTGGGTATGGTCGCGGCCGGTGAACTCACCCAGCGACTCCCAGGCCTTGACCGCGACGTGGCCATTGGTCTCCGGCGCCAGGTGCAGGACCACTTCACAGGCGTCGATTGCAGATTCGATCTGCGGCCGGCCCTTGCTGACGCCCTCGTCGCGGACGCTGTGGTTGAGCTTGCCAAGGAAGTCGACTTCGTCCTGGGTATCCCAGTTCATGCCCTTGCCGCCGTTGCCGTGCTTGTCCAGCAACGGCCCCAGCGAGGTGAACTTCTTGTAAAGGTTCGGATAGTCGCGCTCGACCACCGAGATCGACGGCATGGTCCTGCCAGGAATCGGCTCGCACTCGCCCTTCTTCCAGTCACGCACGTCGAACGGCATGGCCAGTTCGCCCGGGGTGTCGTGCAAGGTCGGAACCAGCACTACGTCCTGTTCGACGCCGAGCACGCCCGGCGCCATTTCACTGACGGCGCGCGCGATACCCTTGAAGATGTCCCAGTCGCTGCGTGATTCCCAGGCCGGATCCACCGCCTTGGTCAGCGGATGGATGAACGGATGCATGTCCGAGGTATTGAGGTCGTTCTTTTCGTACCAGGTGGCGGTCGGCAACACCACGTCGGAATACAGCGCGGTCGTGCACATGCGGAAATCGAGGGTGACCAGCAGGTCGAGCTTGCCTTCGGGCGCCTCGTCGCGCCATTTGATCTCCTCGGGCTTGACCTCGCCCATCTCGCCGAGATCCTTGCCCTGCAAACCATGCCTGGTGCCGAGCATGTGCCGCATCATGTATTCATGGCCCTTGCCCGAGGAGCCGAGCAGGTTCGAGCGCCAGACGAACATCGCACGCGGGAAATTCTGCGGCGAATCCGGATCGGCATAGGCGAAATCGAGGTCGCCAGACTTCAGTTTGCCGACCACGTAGTCGGCGGCCGGCTGTCCGGATTCCGCAGCGTCGCGGGCGACCTGCAGCGGATTGCGGTCGAGCTGCGGCGCGCACGGCAGCCAGCCCATTCGCACCGCGCGCAGGTTGAGGTCGGCCAGCGAACCGGAATACTTCTTCGGATCGGCCAGCGGCGACAGCAGCTCCTCGACCCTGACCTTCTCGTAGCGCCACTGGTCGGTGTTGAAGTAATAGTACGAGGTGCCGTTCATCTGCCGCGGCGGGCGGCTCCAGTCCAGGCCGAATGCCAGCGGCAGCCAGCCCGTCTGCGGACGCAGCTTTTCCTGGCCGACGTAATGCGCCCAGCCGCCGCCGGTCTGGCCGACGCAGCCGCACATGATCAGCATGTTGATCAGGCCGCGGTAGTTCATGTCGTTGTGGAACCAGTGGTTCATGCCCGCGCCGACGATGATCATGCTGCGGCCACGGGTCTTGTCGGCGGTGCGGGCGAACTCGCGGGCGATCTCGATGACGTCGTGCCGCGGCACGCCGGTGATCTTTTCCTGCCAGGCCGGCGTGCCCGGCAGGTTGTCATCGAAGCTCGCTGCGACGTTGCCGCCGCCGAAGCCGCGATCGACGCCGTATTGCGCCAGCAGCAGGTCGTAGACGGTCGCCACCGCCCACTCCTTGCCGTCCGCGAGCTGCAGCTTGCGCACCGGGATATTGCGCTCGAGCACATCCTCGAATTTCGACGAGGTCCAGTGGTCGTGTTCGATGCCGCCGAAATACGGGAAGCTGACCGCTTCGATGCCCTGGTCGAAATCCTTCAGGCTCAGGCGCAGGCGGGTATCACGACCGGCACTGTCCTTTTCCTCTATGTTCCACTTGCCCTTCTCGCCCCAGCGGAAGCCGACCGAACCGTTCGGAATCGCTAGCTCGCCGCTGGCCTCGTCATAGGCCAGTGTCTTCCACTCTGGATTGTTGGCCTCGCCCAGGCCGCCGAGGTCGCTGGCGCGCAGGAAACGCTCGGGTACCAGGCGGCCATCGGCGCGCTTTTCCAGGCGCACCAGCAGCGGCATGTCGGAATACTGGCGGCAGTAGTCGGTGAAATACTGCGAGGGCTGGTCGACGTGGAACTCCTTCAGGATCACATGGCCGAAGGCGAATGCCAGCGCGGCATCGGTGCCCTGCTTGGGATGCAGCCAGTGGTCGGTGAGCTTCGCCAGCTCGGAGTAATCGGGGCAGATCGACACGGTCTTGGTGCCGTTGTAGCGCGCCTCGGTGAAGAAGTGCGCATCGGGCGTGCGCGTCTGCGGCACGTTGGAACCCCAGGCGATGATGTAGCGGCTGTTGTACCAGTCGGCCGATTCCGGTACGTCGGTCTGCTCGCCCCAGACCTGCGGCGAGGACGGTGGCAGGTCGCAATACCAGTCGTAGAACGACAGGCAGGCGCCCCCGAGCAGGGACAGGTAGCGCGCGCCGGCGGCATAGGAAATCATCGACATCGCCGGAATCGGCGAGAAGCCGATGACACGATCCGGCCCGTATTGCTTGGTCGTATAGAGGTTCGAGGCGGCGATGATCTCGTTGGCCTCGTCCCAGCGCACGCGCGCAAAGCCGCCCATGCCGCGGCGGGTCTTGTATTCCCTGGCCTTGGCTGGATCCTCGACGATGCTGGCCCACGCATCGACCGGCGACATCGACTTGCGCGCCGCGCGCCACATGCGCAGCAACGCACCGCGCACCAGCGGATATTTCAGCCGGTTGGCGCTGTACAGATACCAGGAATAGCTGGCCCCGCGCGGACAGCCACGCGGCTCGTGGTTGGGCAGGTCCGGACGCGTGCGCGGGTAGTCGGTCTGCTGGGTTTCCCATGTGACCAGGCCGTTCTTGACGTAGATCTTCCAGCTGCACGAGCCGGTGCAGTTCACGCCATGAGTGGAGCGCACGACCTTGTCGTACTGCCAGCGCGCGCGGTACCCGTCCTCCCACTTGCGATCCTCGCTGCGGATGGTGCCGTGGCCGTCGGCGAAGGCCTGCCGATCCCGCTTGAAGAACTGGAGCCGATCCAGGAAATAGCTCATGGGAAACCCTCTTTACTTCTGCAGGGGGGAATCAACAGCCAGGGTGAATCTTGGACCGCCTGGCGCACTTTGTGCAAATCGCGCGGGTTTAACAGGGTGCTTCTGCGTCTCTCCGGAAATACCACCACCAGGTGATCGCGATGCAGGTGGCGTAGAACACGACGAATCCGTACAGCGCCATCTCCGGGCCGCCGGTCAGTGCGATCGACGACCCGTAGCTCTTGGGAATGAAGAATCCTCCATAAGCCGCCACCGCCGAGGAAAAGCCGATCACCGCGGCCGATTCGATGCGCGCGCGCCGCGCCGCGGCGGCGCGATCCTCGTCGTCCGGATCCGGCCCCAGCTCGCGTTCGCGCATGGTGCGGAAAATCACCGGGATCATGCGGAAGGTCGACGCGTTGCCGACGCCGGTCAGCAGGAACAGCAGCAGGAACATGCCCAGGAAGCCGGTGAAACTGCCGTCGGAAGTTTCCCCGGGCAGGAAATGCAGCACGCCGAATACCGAAGCGGCCATCAGCACGAATACCCAGAAGGTGAGCGTCGCACCACCGGTCCTGTCCGCCAGCCAGCCGCCCGCCGAACGCGCCAGCGCACCGACCAGCGGGCCGAGGAAGGCGTAGCCGAGCGCGTCGACTTCCGGGAACTGGGTCTTGATCAGCATCGGGAAGCCGGCCGAATAGCCGATGAAGCTGCCGAAGGTGCCGGTGTACAACCAGCACATCAGCCAGTTGTGCTTGCGCCGGAAGATCACCGACTGCTCGGCGAAGCTCGACCGGGCACTAGCGATGTCGTGCATGCCGAACCAGGCGGCGATGGTGCAAAGAACGAGGAACGGAACCCAGATGAAGCCTGCGTTCTGCAGGTACAGCGCGCCCCCGTCGGCCGTCTCCTGCGGCGCCCCGGCGATCGCACCGAACACGCCGGCCGTCACCACCAGCGGAATCACGAACTGGGTCGCGGACACGCCGAGGTTGCCCAGGCCCGCGTTCATGCCCAGTGCGTAACCCTGGCGCGCCTTGGGAAAGAAGAAGGAGATATTGGACATCGACGATGCGAAGTTGCCGCCGCCCAGGCCGCACAGGAAGGCAATCGCCGCGAACTGCCAGAACGGCGTGGTCGCGTTCTGCACCGCAAAGCCGAGCCAGAGCGCCGGCACCAGCAGCAGCGCGGTCGAGATCGCGGTCCATCGGCGGCCGCCGAAAATCGGCACCATGAACGAATAGAAGATGCGCAGGGTCGCGCCGGACAGCCCGGGCAGCGCGGCCAGCCAGAACAGCTGGTCGGTGGTGAAGCCGAAACCGACCTTGGGCAGGCTCACGATCACCGCCGAGAACACCATCCAGATCGCGAACGCCAGCAGCAGGGCCGGGATCGAAATGGCCAGGTTGCGGTTGGCGATACGCTGGCCACGCTGCTTCCAGAACACAGGATCCTCGGGGCGCCAGTCGTCCAGAACGCGCGGACTAGCCGTGGGTCCTGGTCCGGTCGTCACCGTCATCGCGATTCTCCGTGCAGCCGGGGGCCTTGCGGGCCGTCGCTGGCGGGGCCAGCCGGACCGTGGATGCACAGCATAGGGAGGATTGGCGGGGCGGGCTTTGACTTGCGTCAATCCGGGCCCGTACCGGCCGCATGGGGGGGCAGCCGACGATGCGACGGCGTCAGCGATCGCCCCGGTTCCGCCGTCGCGGGCCGCGCGCCTGCAGGCTGTCGCGCACGTCGACTTCGAAACGAAGCGAGAGCATGCCGCCGTCCGACAGCGGCAGCTCGAATGCCAGCGCGTCGCGACACGGCAACCGCATCACATAGTCGTCCACCGCCGCACGCGGCAGCAGCAGCGTCCAGCGGCCGGCCTCGGTTTGCAGCGCCGGGGTCGCCGCCGCATGCAGGGACAGCGACTGGGAAAAAGCCTGGCCTGATCGGAGACACGTGGTATTGAGAATCGTTTCGGCGTCCAGCAGCCGCGCCAGTTCCGCCTCGTCAACGCGGAAACGCAGGGTCTGGCCCTGGATCTGCAGCTTCATCGGCGCATGCCGCGGTTTGCATTGCCGGCCGCATGCTGCGAAGGGTCGTCGGCCTGCGCGGACCGTGCATCCGGCCGCCCTGCGTCGCACAGCGAACAGCCTTCGCTCCAGGCGCTGTCGCCATCGACATAATGTTCCTGCTTCCAGATCGGCGCGGTGTGCTTGACCGCCTCGATCGCATCCCGGCATGCGCGGAAGGCTTGGTCGCGATGCGGGGTGCCGGCCGCCACCACCACGGCCAGGTCACCGATGCCCAGCCTGCCCATCGCATGGGCGATGTAAAGCTTCAGGCGCGGGCCGGATTCGCGCCGTAGATCCTCGGCGATTTCATTGAACCGGGCCAGCGCCAGCGGCCGGTACAGGTCGTAACTGATGCCGCTGACCCGGCGGCCGTGATTGAGGTCGCGGACGCGGCCGACGAAGATCGCGATGCCGCCAAAGCCGGGGTCGGAGACAAACTCCAGGGCCGCCGCCGGATCGAGGGCTTCCTGCGCGCGGTCGGCAACGTGCACGCGATGCGTCGCGGACATCGCTCAGCCTCCGCTGACCGGCGGCAGCACCGCCATGCGTCCGTCTTCGGGCAGCGGCTGGCCGTCGCGCAGGATTTCAGTCGGGGTGGCGAAGGCGCAGCTGGCCAGCAGCGATGCGCCGACCCGTGGCCAGTGGCCGGTCGCGTGCGCCACCAGCGCCGCGCGCAGGTCGGCGACCGATCCGCCCGCAACCGGAAGTCGCAGCCGGTCGCCAGGCTCGAGGTCGCGCAGCACGCCGAACAGCTCCAGGTCAATCTCCATCGGATCCCTCCATTGCGGATACCACGATGCCCCTTGCATCCAGGCCGTACACGTCGACAAGCGATCCTGCCGGAAGCCGCTCGACGCCTGCATCGAGCACGGCCCAGGCATTGGCATCGAGCATGGGACGGATGCGGAACGATTCCTGCCCGGGCAGCACCTGCACCTGCAGCCGTCCCCGCGCGTCCGGCAGCGCCCGGGCCTTCTGGAAATAGCACAATCCGGCTTTCTTGCGCACGGCGTGCGCCAGCGGAAGCCGCAGCGGCCGTTCCGGCGGCCGGCCCAGCAGCGCGCGCAGCGCCGGCTCGACGAAGAACCGCATCCCGACGGCCCCAGAAACCGGATTTCCGGGCAGCCCGAAATAAAGCTGCCCTCCGGCAAGGCGTGCGAACAGCAGCGGCTTGCCAGGCCGGATCGCGACCTTGTGGAAGACGATGTCCGCACCCAGCAGGCGCAGCGCATCGGGCACGAAATCATGGCGGCCCATCGAAACCGCCCCGGTGCTCAGCACGACGCGCGCACCAGCATCGAGACCGCGCGTGAGCGCCTCGGTGAACTCTTGGGCGTCGTCACCCACGGTTTCCCGCTGGACCACGCAGGCGCCGGCTTCGTGCAGACGATCGCTGAGATATGGGCCATTGCTGTTGCGGACCTGGCCCGACGCCAGCGGCTGGCGCGGATCGTCCACCAGTTCCCGGCCCGTCGTCAGCAGCATCGCCGATACCAGCGGTCGCACCACGACCTCGGCCACCCCGAGCGCGGCCAGCAGCATGCGCGCTGCTGGCGTCACCTGCGCGGCGGCAGCCAGAACGCACTGCCCGCGGGCCACGTCCTGGCCGCGATCGCGGACGTTCTCGCCAGGAGCGATGGCCGCGTCGAGGCGGATCCGCTGCGGCCGGCCGTCGGCATCGCGCGTCAGCACGCTCGCCCGTTCGACCGGCACCACCGCATCCAGGCCGGCCGGCGTGCAGGCGCCGGTCATGATCTCGTAGGCCTGTGCACCCGAATCCCTCGCGGCATCGCCGGCGGCCTGCGAGCCGACGATCGCGAATTCTCGGCCCGGTTCGAGTTCGCGTCCCTCGGTGGCTAGCGCAAAGCCGTCCATGGCGCTGTTGTCGAACGGCGGCAGGTCATCGCCCGCGGTCACGGCTTGCGCCAGCACCCGGTCAAGCGCCTGCGCCAGCGGCACCGTTTCCGGCGGCAGCGGCCGGCACGCTGCCAATATCCGCTGCAATGCCTGGTCGTAGTCGATCATGGATGCGCCCCGCCGGCCATCATTGCCCGCACGCTTGCAGTGCCAGGTGGATCAACGGGGCCGCATGCATCCAACTCAGCCTCCAACCGACGCCAGGTGCGGGGTGATGCCGGTGTTGCCTTCATGCAGGCCGTGCCCGGCTTTCTTCAGTCCGAGCTGCGCGTGCAACGCGGCGGTGAGTTCGTCGATGTTCTCGTCGGACTGCAGCAGCGGCCGCAGCGGGATCCCGAACTCGCCGAACAGGCACAGCCGCAGGTCCCCGGTGGCGGTGACGCGCAGGCGGTTGCAGCCGGCGCAGAAGTCGCGCGAGTACGGCGCGATGATGCCGATCCGGCCGAGGAAGTCGGGATGCGCGTATTCGCGCGCCGGACCGGCGTCGATCGCACGCGGAACCAGCGTCCAGCCTTCGTCCTGCAGCGACTGCTCCAGCGCGTCGGCGCGCAGGTGGTGGCGTCGGAAGTATTCGAGGTTGTCGCCGGTCTGCATCAGCTCGATGAAACGCAGCGTCAGTCGCCGGTTGCGAAGGTAGTCGCGCCACGTCGGCAGTTCGTCGTCGTTGAGTCCGCGCAGCAACACCGCGTTGAGCTTGACCGCGCGCAGGCCGCTGGCCAGCGCCAGCTCGACGCCTTCGAGGATGTCGGCGCCGCGGTCGTGCCCGGTGATGGCGTGGAAGCGGCCGGGGTCGAGGCTGTCGACGCTGACGTTGAGCGCGGCCAGCCCGGCCGCGCGCCACTGCGCGATGCGTCGGCGCAGCAGGACGCCATTGGTGGTCATGGCGACGGTTTCGATGCCCGGCGTGGCGGCGGCGTCGGCGATGATCCCGGCAAGATCGGTGCGCAGGCTCGGCTCGCCGCCGGTGATGCGCAGCTTGCGCATCCCGAGCGCGGAAAACCCGCGCAACAGGCGCCCGATCTCCGCGCGCGTGAGCCAGCGCGGACTGCCGCCGGGACCGGCGCGGTAGCCGTCCGGCAGGCAATAGCTGCAGCGGAAGTTGCACGCCTCCAGCAGCGACAGGCGCAGGTAGGGAAAACTCCGGCCATGGCGGTCGGCCAGCGCAACCATGTTGTTACTCCTTTCCAAAGGTCGGGAGGCGGCCGCGTTTCCACGTCCACCCTGCCGGCCACGGGCCTTCGCAACCCCTGGCCGAGGTCGGCTGGCCGTATTCATGCAAGGCTGCAGGAACCGCAGGCGCGCCGACTCGGAGTCGTGGTGCGCGCGTTCGCGCACCACGTCGTCATTTTAGCCGTTTCCGGAGACCGCACCATGCGCTGGATCAAGTCCGCGCTATTCGCCACGCGCGCGGCGCGTTCCCGTGGCGATCGGCAGGCCACGTTGCGTCGGGGATCGGCGAGCGCACCGGTCGTGCGTCCTGGCACGCCAGGACCGCCCTAGCCGCTGCAGCCGCCGCAGCAGATCGATGGCAGCTGCCGGACCTGTTCCGCCTGCACCGGATATCCGATGCGGCCGAGCAATGCGATCAGTTCGGCCGCGCTGGCGGCGGCCGCCACCCTGAGCATCGGGCCTGCGGGATCCAGGTCGACCACCGCCGCCGGATCGAGGGTGTGGACCGCGTCCTCGATCATCTCCAGGTTCGGGCGCATGCCCGTGGTGTCGACGTGGAATTCCATCGTGGGTTCCTTCAGGCCGGCGCCGGCAGGGCACCTTTTGCCGGCATGATCGCCGACGCACACGGCGATCGCATTGACGCTGGTCAAGCGCGGAGTCTGCGCCTCCCTATTTCGCGCCGGACCACTCCAGCTGCAGCCAGACCTTGGTGGTGTCCCTGGCGTAGCCGTCGCTGCGATAGTCGGCGAGCTTGACCAGGCCCTGCAGTCCCGCGGCAAGCGGGAATCCGAGCGAGGCATCCCATTCGCGGCCATAGTTCCTGGTGCGGGCCGTCGCCTTGTCCGCGCGGAAGTCGTGCCAGGCGACGGTCCATGCGAACTCGCCGCCGCGGACGCGGCCGAACTTGCCGCTTGCCGAGAGATAGCGATCTTCCAGGCCAGCGGCAGGCGTGGCCAGGAACTTGTCGGCCCAGCCGCCGAAGGCATGCAGGGTCGCCAATGGCGTCTGCAATGCATGCCTGCCATCGCCGCCCATGTGTTCCCAACCGGCCCTGAAGGTGGTGCCGCGCCATGCGTAGGCCGGTTCGACCAGCCAGTAGCCGTGCGTGAACTCGAGCGGATTGTTGCCATGGTCGTACTGGCGCGCGGCTTCCAGGGTCCAGCTCCAGCCACGGCCCTGCCCGGCCAGGTCGCCGGTCCAGCGCAGGCCATAGGTCGCGCTCGATGCGGTGGCGACATCGCGGTCGCGATGCAGGAGGGCGTAGCCGGTCCACTGCTGCCCGCCGCGCAGGTAACTCGCATTGAACAGGTGGCTGTCGAGCGATCGTTCGCGCGCCAGCCGGTCGCGCGCGTCGTCGCCGGAGACGCGATGCACGCGCCCCAGCCAGTCGTACTTCAGTACCAGTGCGCTGGTCGGCTTCCATTCCAGCGCCAGCGCATCGAAGGTCTGCTCGTTCTGCCGCCAGCCGACGTTGCCGACCCATCGCTGGTTGTCGACCAGGATGCGCTGCCTGCCCAGGGTGGCCGCGAAACGCGGGGCGCCCCAGCGCAGCCAGGCCTGGTTGAGTTCGGCACCGTCCGGATCGATCGCCGCGGGATACTGCGTGCGGCCGTTGGCGCCGCTGTTGTAGCGGTCGCCGCCGCTGGCGATGCCCTCGCCTTCGACCAGCGCCGACCAGCCATCGCCGAACGCAAGGCGCAATCCGGCACGCAGGCGCAGCGTGTCGGCGCGGGCATCGCGCGCGAAGGCATCGTCGTCGACCTGCTCATGCCGCAGGCGCAGGTTCCATTCCGGCGCGACGGCGCCGGAATGCGCCTGCGCCTGCAATGGCAGCCACAGCAAAGGCAGCAGGGCGCAGGCTCGCATGACTGTCATCGGGCTTTCCACTCGGGAATGACGCAAGCCTTCCGCAAACCCGGGTCGGCCGCACTGAGCCAGGTCAAGTCCGGAGCAGATGCATGCGATGCAGCGGATGGCGATGGTGGCAGCCATGCTTGATCCAAGTCAGTGCGTGCGCGATGCGGACCGTGGATGCTGACCGCATCGGCCGCCGTGGCCATGCCGGAACCCATGATGAAACGCACCCTCCCCTGCCTGATCGCGTCCGTGGCCCTCGTGCTCGGCGCCTGCAGCGCCGACCGTGAAGGCGGCAAGACGCCGGCCGCGGTCGCGGCAAGCGCTACCTCCGACACCGGCGGCTCGCTGAAGGGCGATTTCGGCCCGCCCCAGGGCAAGCCGATCGACGCGGTGCTGACTTCGCCTCCGCACGTACCGCCGCCGACCGGCCGCAACTATCCGGCCAAGGTCAACGTCACGCTGGAAGTCATCGAGAAGGAGATGCAGATCTCCGAAGGCGTCAGCTACACCTTCTGGACCTTCGGCGGCACCGTTCCGGGCAGCTTCATCCGCGTGCGCCAGGGCGACACGGTGGTGTTCCACCTGCGCAACATGCCCGACAGCAAGATGCCCCACAACATCGACCTGCACGGCGTGACCGGCCCTGGCGGCGGGGCGGCGTCGAGCTTCACCGCGCCCGGCCACGTCAGCCGCTTCACCTTCAAGGCGCTCAACGCCGGCCTGTACGTTTACCACTGCGCGACCGCACCGGTGGGCATGCACATCGCCAACGGCATGTACGGCCTGATCCTGGTCGAGCCGCCGGAGGGCCTGCCGCCGGTGGACAGGGAGTACTACGTGATGCAGGGCGACTTCTACACCACCGGCAAGTACCGAGAGAAGGGCCACCAGAACTTCGACATGCAGAAGGGCATCGACGAGAACCCGACCTACGTGCTGTTCAACGGCAGCGAGGGCGCGCTTACCGGCGACAAGGCACTGGCCGCCAACACCGGCGAGCACGTGCGACTGTTCGTCGGCAACGGCGGCCCCAACCTGGTGTCGAGCTTCCACGTCATCGGCGAGATCTTCGACAAGGTCTGGTTCGAGGGCGGCACCCGCTTCCAGGAGAACGTGCAGACCACGCTGATTCCCTCCGGCGGCGCGGCGATCATGGACTTCCACCTCGAGGTGCCGGGCAGCTACGTGCTGGTCGACCATTCGATCTTCCGCGCCTTCAACAAGGGCGCGCTGGCGATCCTCAAGGCCGACGGCCCGGAGAACAAGGAAATCTACTCCGGCAAGGAAGTCGACGCGATGTACATCGGCGACCGCGCGCAGCCCAACCTGGCCGCGGTCAGCGCCGCCGCCGCGGCGCATGCCAGCGGCGACCTCACCGTCGCCGAGCAGATCGCGGCCGGCAAGGACCTGTTCGCGGGTACCTGCTCGACCTGCCACCAGCCGAACGGCGAAGGCCTGGCCGGCGTATTCCCGCCGCTGGCCAGGTCCGACTACATCGCCGCCGATCCCGGGCGGGTGGCGCAGGTGATCCTGCACGGCATGCAGGGCCCGGTGAAGGTCAATGGCAAGGAGTACAACTCGATCATGCCGCCGATGAGCCAGCTCACCGACGACGAGGTCGCCAACATCTCGACCTACGTGCTCAACAGCTGGGGCAATCCGGGCGGCAGGGTCAGCAAGGAAGAAGCCGCGCAGATGCGCAGGCAGAAACCCGAAAACGCCTCGGAAGGCCACTGACCGATGCGCCGCCTCGCCGCCCTGCTGCTAGCCCTGCCCGTCGCCGCCGCGCTTGCCGCCGGCCCGACCGACTGGGTGCGGCTGCCGGGCGGCGGCTTCCGTTCCGCACTCAGGTACGAGGATGCGCCAACGACGAAGATCGCGCCGTTCGCGCTGCAGCGGCGGCCGGTGACCAATGCCGAGTTCCTCGCCTTCGTGCAGGCGCATCCGCAGTGGCGGCGCGACCGGGTCGCATCGGTGTTCGCCGAGCCGCGCTATCTCTCGCACTGGTCCGGGCCGGCGACACTCGGCGACCAGGCGCAGCCACGGCAGCCGGTGGTGCAGGTGAGCTGGTTCGCCGCCTCGGCCTATTGCCGCGCGCAGGGCGCGCGCCTGCCGACCTGGTCGCAGTGGGAATACGCAGCCGCGGCCGACGAGACCCGCCGCGACGCGCGCAAGGATCCGGTCTGGCGGGAACGCATCCTCGGCTGGTACGCGCGGCCGTCCAACACGGCACTGCCGCGCGCCGGGCTGCAGGCGCCGAACGCCTACGGCGTGCAGGACCTGCATGGCCTGGTCTGGGAATGGACCGACGACTACTCCTCGCTGCTGGTGTCCTCGGACAACCGCGACCAGGGCGACGCCGACAAGTTCAAGTTCTGCGGCGCCGGTGCATTGTCGATGGATGACCGCGAGAACTACGCCGTGCTGATGCGAGTGGCGATGCTCTCGTCCCTGCAGGGCCGCGACACGACCGCCAACCTTGGCTTCCGCTGTGCGAAGGACCTGGAATGAAACCCATGCGCTCCCTGCTTGCCTGCCTGGTGCTGGTCGCATTCGGTGCCCTTGGCACCAGCGCGATCGCCGCGCCTGCGAACGCGCCGCTGCCCATGGATTCCGCCTACCAGTTGCCGCTCGCGCTCACCGACCAGCACGGCAAGACCTGGGACTGGCGCGGCAAGCGCGGACGGCCGCAGCTGGTGGCGATGTTCTACACCTCCTGCCAGTATGTCTGCCCGCTGATCGTCGACAGCGGCAAGGCGGTCGAAAAATCGCTGGCGCCAGCCGAACGGGCGAAGCTCGGCATCCTGCTGATCAGCATGGACCCGGCCACCGACGATCCGGCGGCGCTGATGTCGGTCGCCAGCAAGCGCAGGCTCGACCCCGCGCACTGGTCCCTTGCCAGCCCGAAGCCGGGCGAGGTGCGCAGCGTGGCGGGCGTCCTTGGCGTGCGCTATCGCGAACTGGCCGACGGCAACTTCAACCACACCAGCGCGCTGGTGCTTCTGGACCGCGAGGGCCGCATCGTCGCCCGCACCGAGCAGGTCGGCAGCAGGGTCGATCCGGAGTTCCTCGCCCAGGTGCGCCGCACGCTGCGGTAGGCCGGGGTTTTACGTCCCCACATCAAGCGTCGTTCGGTAGCCGGGGCTATGCTCCCGACCATTGGTGCGCGCATAAGTAGCGTGCACGGATGGTCCCAATCTGCAGATGTTTGCCTCCGGCGTATCAGCAACTTACGCAGGTCGGGGCTTCGCCCCCGACTATTCGTACGCGCATCGAAAGCGCCCGGATCGTCCAGGGCCGCAGGCAGCCGTCGGGGACGTAGCCCCGACCTACGCCCCTGCAAGGAACCGCAGGGCGATGCCGGTGAGGTAGGCGCAGTAGGTTCCCAGCGCGTAGCCCAGCACCGCCAGCAACACGCCCACCGGCGCCAGCGAGGGATGGAATGCGCTGGCGACCACGGGGGCCGAGGCCGCGCCGCCGATATTGGCCTGCGAGCCGACCGCCATGAAGAACAGTGGCGCGCGGATCGCCTTGGCGACGACCAGCATGATGATGGCATGGACGCTGATCCAGGTCAGGCCCAGCAGGAACAGCCGCGGTCGTTCGAGCAGCGCGCCCAGGTCCATGTGCATGCCGATGGTGGCGACCAGGATGTACAGCGCCGCCGAACCGATCTTCGACGCGCCTGCGCCTTCAAGGTGCCGTGCGCGCGTGAAGCTCAACGCCAGGCCGATGGTGGTGGCGAACACCACGATCCAGAAGAATCCGGATGTCAGGCTGAAGCTTGCAAGCTGCGGCGCATTGGCCCCGATCCACGCGCCCAGCGGATTGCCCATCGCGTGCGACAGCCCGGTCGCACCGAGGCCGATGGCCAAGATCAGCATTAGCTCTGGCAGGCCGAGCACGCGCGCGTGTTCGGTCTGGTAGCTTTCGATGCGCTGCTTCATGTCCTCGATCGCGCTGGTGTCGGCGCCGGTCCAGCGGTCGAAGGCCTCGGCGCGGCCGGCGAGGAACAGCAGGATCGCCATCCAGACGTTGGCGACCAGCACATCCACCGCGACGAACTGGCCGAACAGGTCGTTGTCGACCTCGAACACTTCCTTCATCGCCGCCTGGTTGGCGCCGCCGCCGATCCAGCTGCCGGCCACCGTGGTCATCCCGCGCCAGGTGTCGCCGGCCACGGTCTGCGGCGAGATCGCCTCGAACAGCAGGAAGGCCACCACCGCGCCCAGCATCACGCCCAGCGTCGCGACCGCGAACATGATGATCGCCTTCGGCCCCAGCCGCACGATGCCCTTGAAGTCGATCGACAGGGTCAGCAGCACCAGTGCGGTCGGCAGCAGGTAGTCGCGCGCGACCGGGTAGAGGTTGCTGGTGCTGCCGTCGATGATGCCGAACGAATTGAATAGCGCAGGCACGAAATAGCACAGCAGCAGCGCCGGCACGTAGGTGTAGAAGCGCGCCCAGCCCCCCGAGGTGCGCGACGAGGTCCAGAAGATCAAGCCCAGGACCACGGCCAGCAGGCCGAGGACGACGGCGTCGTTGGTGATCAGTGCAGTGCTGGTGGCATCGGGCATGGCGATCGTTTCCAGGGGGGCGAAAAAAAGCACGCCGCATCGCTGCGGCGTGCCGGTGTCGCGGTTACTGCTGCGCCTGCTGGCCGATATGCTGTTCCAGCCAGCCGTTGACCGTGTCGTGCCACAGGATGCTGTTCTGCGGCTTGAGCACCCAGTGGTTCTCGTCCGGGAAGTACAGCAGCTTCGACTCGATGCCCTTGCGTTGCAGTGCGGTGAACGCGGCGATGCCCTGCTCGACCGGGATGCGGTAATCGAGCTGTCCATGCACCACCAGCATCGGCACGCGCCAGTTCTTGACGTGGTTGATCGGGTTGAACTTCTCGTAGCCCTTCGGGTTCTGCCACGGGGTGCCGCCGTTCTCCCACTCGCTGAACCACAGTTCCTCGGTGGCATAGCCCATCATGCGGTTGTCGAACACGCCGTCGTGGTCGACCAGGCATTTCCACGGCTGGCTCCAGTTGCCGGCGATCCAATAGACCATGTAGCCGCCGTACGACGCGCCCAGCGCGCAGGCCTTGTCGCCGTCGAGGAAGGGATACTGCTTCTGCGCCGCGGCCCAGCCCTTCTGCAGGTCTTCCAGCGGACGATCGCCCCAGTGCTGGCTGATCGAGTCGGTGAAGGCCTGGCCATAGCCGGTGGAGCCGTGGAAATCGATCATCACCACCGCATAGCCCTGGCCGGCGTAGGTCTGCGGATTCCAGCGGTAACTCCAGCCGTTGCCGAAGCTGCCCTGCGGGCCGCCATGGATCAGGAATGCGACCGGATAGGTCTTGCCCTGCTGGTAGTTCCACGGCTTGACCACGTAGCCGTGCACGGTTTCGTTGTTCCAGCCCTTGAACTTGAACTGCTCGAAATCGGCGAAGGTCGCATCCGGCACCATTTCGGCGGCGCTGGGCGTGATCGCGCGCAGCGGCGCGGCGGCTTCGGCGTCGGTGGTGTAAATCACGTCGCCGGACTGCATGCTGTTGCGGGCGAAGGCCAGGGTCGGGCCGGCGAGTTCGATCGCCGACACCGTGCCATCGCCGACCAGCTTGCTGACCGCGCCGCTGGCGATGTCGACCGCGAACAAGGGGTTCTCGCCCATGTCCTGGGCGGTGGTGTAGAGGGTCTTGCCGTCCTTCGACAAAACGATGCTGTCCGCGGAACGGTCCCACTTCGGATCGATTTCGCGCGTGGCGCCGCTGTCCAGATCCATCGCCATGATCGCGAAACGGTCGGCCTCGAAGCCAGGCCGCTTCATCGCACGGTAATACAGCGTCTTGCCGTCGGCGCTGAACACGGGACCGGCGTCCCAGGCCTTGTTGGCGGCGGTGAGGTTGCTGGCGGTACCGCTGCCGTCGGCGCTGACCTGGTAGAGGTCGAAGTTGGTCGACCACGGCTCGCTGCGGTTGGACAGGCGCGCGCTGAACACCAGCGACTGGCCGTCCGGTGCCCACGCCAGGTCGGCCAGATCCCCGAAGGGCTTGGACGGCACGTCGGCGATGACGTCGGCGCCGACCAGGGTGGCGGCCGAAACCGTCGCCATTCCCGCCTTCGCCTTGCGCTTGCCCTTGGCCTGCGCCGCCACCGCCGCCTTCGGCAGTTCGGCGACGAAGATGCGGTTCAGGCGGCCATCGTTCCAGGTATCCCAGTGGCGGATGAACAGGCGGTCGAAGACGATGCCGGTCGCCTTGCGCTTGCCGGCCGCGTCCAGCCGCTGCCTGGTGCATGCAAGCACGCCGGCATCGGCGCCGGTCTTGCACTCCGGGAACGCGCCGGCGCTGAAGGCGATGCGCATGCCGTCGGGAGAGAGCTTGAAGCCGTCGACATCGACCGGGAAGCCGGTGAGCTGTCGCGGCGTGCCGCCCGCCGCCGGCATCGCGTAGAGCTGCGAACTCCCGGACTTGGCGCTGAGGAAATAGACCGTGGTGCCATCGGGCGAGAACGCCGGCGAGTTGACGTTCCAGCCCTCCGGCGTCAGCCGCACCGGCGGCGCCGCATCGCGCGCGAACAGGTCCTCGATCCACAGCGAGCTGCTGCGCTTTTCAAGCTGGTCGTCGATGACGGACTTGGCGAACACCAGCTTGCGCCCGTCGGGCGACAGCGCCGGCGACGAATAACGGTCCAGCCTGACCATGTCGCGGACGTCGAAACCACGGGTGCCGGCCAGCGCCGGCAAGGCGACCAGCAGGCACAGCGGCAACAGCGCGGTTCGCAGCTTCATCGGGGTCTCCGGAACGGGGAAAGTCCCGATGGTATGCGCTAGCGGCGCCCGACGCCAAACTAAGGCTGCCACGCCGGCGCAGGACAGCGCGCTTGCCCCTTCTCTCGCGCGCGCAGCGCCCGACAGCTGTGTTGGCGGCCCCGAGGAGTTGCTCTCAGCGCAGCTCCGGCCCAGGCTTGACCGGCGTCGCCGTGGTGTCCTGCTTCGCCCCGCTGCGGTACAGCAGCCATGCGACCAAGGTCAGCACAGCCAAGCCGACCCACTGTGTTAATTGGAACTGTTTCGGCAGATTCAGGATATTTGCGTCTGTGAAATACCAGATTGGAACCGCCATCAGGATCCCCATCAACGCTTCACCGGTGATCAACCCGGCGGAGAACAGCGTGCCCGGACGATGGATGCGGTCGCGCGCGGTCTCGTCCTTGCCATCGAGCTTGTGCTTGCGTTCGACGAAGTGCGCGAGCAGGCCGCCCAGGAAGATCGGCACCATCAGCTCCAGCGGCAGGTAGATGCCGATCGCCGCGGCCAGCACCGGCACCCGGAACGTCGACTTTCGGGACTTCAGCCATTCGTCCATGGCGATGATCGCCGCGCCGATCCCGACCCCGATCGCCACCATCGTCCACGGCAGCTTGCCGCCGAACATGCCCTTGGCCACCGAGGCGATCAGCACCGCCTGCGGCGCGGGCAGCGGGTTGGGGTGCGCGGCGGTCGGGCTGCCCATGCCGTAGGCCGAGGCCAGCAGGCTCAGCACCGGGGCCATGATCAGCGCGCACGAGAACGCGCCGATCATCAGCATCAGCTGCTGCTTCCATGGCGTCGCGCCGACCAGGTAGCCGGCCTTGAGGTCCTGCAGGTTGTCGCCACCGACCGCCGCCGCGCAGCACACCACCGCACCGATCATGATCGCCGCCATCGGACCGATGGGCGAGGTGCGCCCGAGCAGGAACCACAGCACGAACGAGGCGAACAGGATGGTGGCGATGGTGATGCCGGAGACCGGGTTGTTGGAGGAGCCGACCAGGCCGGCAAGATAGGCCGACACCGACACGAACATGAAGCCGGCCACGATCATGATGATGGTCATCGGCACGCTGACGTGCCACTGCCCGACGATCGCCTGGTACAGCAGCCCCAGCGGCAGCACGAAGGCCACCAGCGCCACCAGCATCCACTTCATCGGCAGGTCACGCTCGGTTTCCGCGACCGCCACGCCATCCGTGCTCTTGCGCGCCGCCGCAAGCCCACTGCGGATGCCGGAAACCAGCGACTTGCGCAGCGAGAACAGCGTCCAGATGCCGCCGATCAGCATCGCGCCGACGCCGAAGTAGCGGATCTTGGCGTCCCAGATGGTGAACGCGGTGTCGGCCGCGCTCATGCCCGCGACCTGCGTCGCGAGCGCGGGATCGTGGTTCATGAAGAAGGCGTGGTAGATCGGGATCGCGAGGTGCCAGGACAGGATGCTGCCCGACACCACCACGATGCCGATGTTGAGGCCGACGATGTAACCGACGCCGAGCAGCGCAGGCGACAGGTTGGTGCCGAGGTAACCCAGGTACTTGCCGATGAAGCCGGCGCCGGCGGCCGAATCGGGCAGCAGCCGCAGGCCGCTGGCCGCCGACAGCTTGAACAGTGCGCCGATCGCGCCCGAGAACGCCAGGATCTTCAGCCCCGGTCCGGGGTTGTCGCCGGCCTTGAGCACTTCGGCCGCGGCCTTGCCCTCGGGGAAGGGCAGCGGGTTTTCGACGATCATCGTGCGCCGCAGCGGCACCGAGAACAGCACGCCGAGCAGGCCGCCGAGGCCGGCGATCGCCAGCACCCACGAGTAGCGGAAGTCCTGCCAGTAGCCCAGGATGATCAGTGCCGGCAGGGTGAAGATCACCCCCGCGGCGATCGACGAACCGGCCGAGGCGCCGGTCTGCACGATGTTGTTCTCGAGGATGGTGCCGCCGCCGAGCAGCCGCAGCACGCCCATCGATACCACCGCCGCCGGGATCGCGGTGGCGATGGTCAGGCCGGCGAACAGCCCCAGGTAGGCATTGGCGGCGGCGAGGATCATCGCCAGCACGATCGACAGCACGATGGCGCGGAAGGTGAGTTGCGGCACGGCCGGCTGGTGCATCGTCTGCCCCTGGTTCGCGGAAGCGCCCAAGCTAAGCGCAAGCCGGCGCCAAGTCCAGCGCCCTGCGACTCCGAACCCTCTGTGGGAGCGACGGGAGTCGCGACGCCGTCCCGGGCAGCCTGTCGCGACTTCCGTCGCTCCCACAAGGCCCTCCACGCGCATGGCTATACTCGCCGCGACCCGACCGGAGCCGCCCGTGACCGCCATCGCCTACAGCGACATCCCAGCGGGCGAGGATTTCCTCGGCCACCCCAAGGGCGTCTACGTCTGCTTCTTCACCGAGATGTGGGAGCGCTTCTCCTTCTACGGGATGAAGGCGCTGCTGCTGCTGTACCTGCTGAAATACCACCTGTTCTCCGACAACGCCGGACTCGACCTGCTCGGCGCCTACGGCGGCCTGGTCTACGCCATCCCGGTGATCGGCGGCGTGCTTGCCGACCGCTGGCTGGGGATGCGCAAGGCGGTGGTGTTCGGCGGCATCCTGCTGGTGCTGGGGCACCTGGGCATGGCGTTCGAAGGCAGCGCCGCGCGCAGCGTCGGCGGCGAGATCGTGCGCGATACCGGTGCGCTGCGCACCACCTACCTGTCGCTGGCGCTGATCATCATGGGCGTGGGTTTCCTCAAGCCCAACATCTCCACCATCGTCGGCAGGCTCTACGCGCAGAACGACCCGCGCCGCGACTCGGGCTTCTCGCTGTTCTACGCCGGCATCAACCTCGGCGCGCTGTTCGCCTCGCTGGTGTGCGGCTACATCGGCGAGGCCTACGGCTGGAAGTACGGCTTTGGCGCCGCCGGCATCGGCATGCTGGTCGGGCTTGGGATGTTCATCTGGGGACAGAAATACCTGCACGGCCATGCCGAGCCGTCGGCGCCTGAAACGCTGCGCGAACGGGTGCTCGGCCTGCCGCGCGAATGGCTGATCTACGGCGGCGCCGTGCTCGGCGTACTGCCCGTGGCCTGGCTGATGTGGGCCGCCGCCAACGGCGCCTTCGCGCTCGGGGGCGGGATTTCCCTGGCGCTGCTGCTGATGGTCGTGGTGCTGGGCGCGGTGCTGCTCTGGTTCGCATGGTTCACCGGCACCCGGTGCACGCCGGTGCAGCGCCAGCAGATGCTGGCGCTGATGGCGCTGATCTTCATGGCGCTGATTTTCTTCACCCTGTACGAGCAGACCTACGGTTCCTGGGTCACCTTCACCGACCGCCTGCTGACCAAGGACATCGTGCCGTCCATGGTCGTCACCAGCGGCACGCCGCTGCCGTGGTCGATCGCATCGCTGCTGCTGGCGCCGCTGTCGTTCGTGGTCGCGGCGACGCTGTCCGACCGCAACCCCGATTCCAGCGCGCCGCGCCTGCTGTTCATCGCCGTGGTCGCGCTGATGCTGCTGTTCCTGGTGCGCGACGTGGTGGTGCTGCCGCAGACCGCGGGCTCGCTGACCTATCTCGGCGCACTGTTCCTGGTGCTGCTGGCGCCGATCTTCGCCGCCCTGTGGGCGTGGCTGGACAAGCGCGGCGCGGATCCGTCGAAGCCGGTGAAGTCGGCGATCGGCCTGGTGTTCGCCGGCCTGTCGTTCATCCCGCTGGCCTGGGCCGCGCAGCAGGTCGGCATCAGCGGGCAGATGGCCAGCGTGTGGTGGCTGGTGCTGGCCTACTTCGTGCTGGAGATCGGCGAGATGTGCCTGTCGCCGGTCGGCCTGTCCGCGGTCACCCAGCTCGCGGTGCCGCGCGTGGTCAGCCTGATGATGGGCACCTGGTTCCTCGCCACCGCGTTCTCCGAGACCCTGGCGGCATTGTTCGGCAAGCTCGCCGCGATCGAGGTGCCCGAGGGCGAAACCATGGACATCGCGGCGGCCGCGGCGAAATACGAGCACCTGTTCTGGCTGATGACCTGGATCGGCCTGGGCTGCGCCGCCCTCGCCTTCATCGCCGCGCCGCTGCTGCGGCGGATGATGCACGGGGTGAAGTAGGCGATCCGGACGCCAGCGTACCGAGCACGTCCGCCATGCCGACGCGCCAGTCCGGCAGCGTGATGCCGAATTCCCGCTGCAGCTTCGCGGTTTCCAGCACGGACCAGGCTGGGCGCCGGGCGCGCGTCGGGAACTCGCTGCCCGCGATCGGCACCACACTTGGAATGCGCGGGATCAACCCGCGCTCGCAGGCCTGCTGCAGGATCGCTTCGGCGAAGCCGTGCCAGCTGGTGCTTCCGGTCGCGGTCAGGTGCCAAAGCCCGGAGGCCCCGGCATCCCTGGCGAGCGCGGCCGCCGTCGCATCGGCAATCAGGGCCGCCGACGTCGGGGTGCCGACCTGGTCCGCCACCACCCGCAGTTCGTCGCGCTCGCGCGCCAGACGCAGCATGGTCAGCAGGAAGTTCTTGCCGTGCGCGGCATGGACCCATGCCGTGCGGAAGATGAGGTGCCGGGCGCCGCTGGCCTGGATCGCCTGCTCGCCGGCCAGCTTGCTGGCGCCGTAGACGCCCAGCGGCGAGGTCGGGTCGTCCTCGCGGTACGGGCGCGTGGCGGTGCCGTCGAAGACATAGTCGGTGGAGTAATGCACCAGCAGCGCGTCACGGGCGGCGCATGCTTCGGCAATCGTGCGTGGGGCCTCGGCATTCGCACGGAACGCGGCTTCCGCCTCGTCCTCGGCGCGATCGACCGCGGTGTAGGCGGCGGCGTTGACGACGATGTCGGGCGCGATCCGTTCGATGATCGAGGGCAGGCTGTCGGGCTGGTCGAAGTCGGCCCGTTCGCAGGCCGGTCCGTCGTCGAGGCTCCCGCTGCGCGTGGTTGCGACGACCTGGCCGAGCGGTGCCAGGCTGCGGCGCAGTTCGGTGCCGACCTGGCCGTTGGCGCCGAACAGCAGGATCTTCATGGCGCGTAAACGGGCAGTCGCTCTTCAGCGACATCCGCCAGCAGCGGTGCACGCGCGTCCTTGTCGGACAGGACCGGGGCTGCGACCGGCCAGTCGATCGCCAGCCGCGCGTCGTCCCAGCGGATGCCGGCATCGGCCTCGCGGTCGTAGGTCTGCGTGCACAGGTAGGTGAAGATGGCGCGCTCGCTGAGCACGACGAAGCCATGGGCGAAGCCTTCGGGTATCCAGAAGTGGCGCTTGTTGTCGGCACTGAGCAGTGCTGCGGTCCATCTGCCGAAAGCAGGGGAACCACGGCGGATGTCGACGGCGACATCCCAGACCTCCCCCTCCAGCACGCTGACCAGCTTTCCCTGCGGCCTGGGCCACTGGTAGTGCAGGCCGCGCAGCACGCCGCGCGCGGACGACGATACGTTGCCCTGCACGAAATCCGGCGCTAAGCCGATGCCGGCGAGCTTGTCGCGGTTGAACGATTCGTAGAAGAAGCCACGATCGTCGCCGAACACCTGCGGCTCCAGCAGCAGGCAACCCGGCAGGTCAGTTTCGACGACCTTCATTGGACCCGCCCGTGATCAAGCAGGTCCAGCAGGTATCGACCGTAGCCGTTCTTGGCCAGTGGCGCAGCCAGTTCGCGCAGCTGGGCATCGTCGATCCAGCGGTTGAAGTAGGCGATTTCCTCGGGGCAGCAGACGCGCAGCCCTTGGCGCTTCTCGATGGTCTCGATATAGGTGGAGGCCTCGACCAGCGACTCGTGGGTGCCGGTATCGAGCCAGGCATAGCCGCGGCCAAGTTTTTCCAGACGCAGGTTGCCCTGCTGCAGGTAGCGTCGATTGAGGTCGGTAATTTCCAGCTCGCCACGCGGCGACGGCTTGAGCTGGGCGGCGTAATCGCTGGCATGGCCGTCGTAGAAATACAGGCCGGTCACGGCGTAGTGCGAGCGCGGCCTGGCCGGCTTTTCCTCGAGTCCGATCACCTTGCCATCGGCATCGAACTCGGCGACCCCATAGCGCTCCGGATCGCGCACCCAGTAGCCGAATACGGTCGCACCATCCTGTCGCGCCGACGTGCGCAGCAGCACGTCGGTCAGGCCATGGCCATAGAAGATGTTGTCGCCCAGCACCAGGCAGCTCGGCTGCCCGGCCAGGAACTCGCGGCCGATCAGGTACGCCTGCGCCAGCCCGTCGGGGCTGGGTTGCACGGCGTACTCGATGCGCATGCCCCACTGCGAGCCGTCGCCCAGCAATGCCTGGAACAGCGCTTGCTCATGCGGGGTGTTGATCACCAGCACCTCGCGGATCCCCGCCAGCATCAGCACGCTGAGCGGATAGTAGATCATCGGCTTGTCGTAGACGGGCAGCAGCTGCTTGCTGATCGCGCGGGTGATCGGATACAGGCGCGTGCCGGAGCCGCCGGCGAGGATGATGCCTTTGCGAACTCCGCTGGCGGCACTCATGCGGCGACCCCGCCGATCCGCTCGAGCCTGTAGCTGCCGTCGAGCACGCGTTGCACCCAGTGCTGGTTGTCCAGGTACCAGTCCACGGTTTCGGCGATGCCACGCCCGAAGTCGTGCGCCGGCGACCAGCCAAGCTCACGCTTGAGTTTGGAAGCGTCGATCGCGTAGCGACGATCGTGTCCGGGCCGGTCCCTGACGTAGGTGATCTGCGAATCGCGCGGCTTGCCGTCCTCGCGCGGACGGCGCTTGTCGAGCAATGAACAGATGGTGTTCACGACCTCGATGTTCTGCATCTCGGCGTCGCCGCCGACGTTGTAGACCTCGCCGATGCGACCGCCTCCCAGAACCGCGCGGATCGCGCTGCAATGGTCGCCGACATACAGCCAGTCGCGCACGTTCTTGCCGTCGCCGTAGATCGGCAGCGGCTCGCCTGCGATGGCTTTCGCGATGACCAGCGGAATCAGCTTCTCCGGGAACTGGTATGGCCCGTAGTTGTTGGAGCAGTTGGTGGTCAGTACCGGCAGGCCGTAGGTGTGGTGGAAGGCACGCACCAGGTGGTCGGATGCCGCCTTCGACGCCGAGTACGGTGAATTCGGCGCGTATGGGGTTTCCTCAGTGAACCTTCCGCTGTCGCCCAACGAACCATAGACTTCATCGGTGGAGACGTGCAGGAAGCGGAAGGCATCCTTGGCCCCGTCCTGCAACGACTTCCAGTAATCCCGGGCTGCTTCCAGCAAGGCCAGCGTGCCGACCACGTTGGTCTGCACGAACGCACCCGGTCCGTCGATTGAGCGATCGACGTGGCTCTCGGCCGCGAAATTGACGATTGCATCGGGCCGGTGTTCGGCCAGCAGCCGGGCGACCAGCGCGAGGTCGCCGATATCGCCATGCACGAAGACGTGGCGGTCGTCGCCTTCCAGCGGTGCCAGCGTGTCGCGGTTGCCGGCATAGGTCAGCGCATCGAGGTTGACGACGCGGATGCCGTCGGCGACGGCACCAAGCACGAAATTAGCGCCGATGAACCCGGCTCCTCCGGTGACTACCCAAGTCGGCACGCAGGCGACTCCCCGGTAAAAAAGAAAGATCTGGTTCGCAGCGGCCGGCTCAGAACGGAATATCGTCGTCCGAGAAATCATCCGCCGGCGCAGGCTGCTGCGACGGCGCCTGACGTCGTTGCGGGGCAGACTCCTGCCGCGGACGCGCACTGCCGCCGCCGCCGCCTTCGCCACGCCCGCCCAGCATCTGCATCTCGTTGGCGATGATGTCGGTGTAGTAGCGCTTCTGCCCGTCGTCGCCGGTGTGGTCGCTGTAGCGGATCTCGCCTTCCACGTAGACCTGTGAACCCTTGCGCAGGTACTCCCCGGCGATCTCGCCGAGCTTGCCGAAGAAGGTCACGCGGTGCCACTGCGTTTCCTCCTTCGTCTCGCCGTCCTTGGTCTTGCGTACGGAAGTGGTGGCCAGGCTGATCTTGGTGATCGCCATGCCGCCCTGGGTGTACTTGGTTTCCGGGTCGTTGCCGAGATTGCCGACCAGGATGGCCTTGTTGATGCCGCGTGCCATGGAGGATTCCTTGAATTTCGCCGGATTGGGCGACCAGTGTCGAATTATAGACGTTCGCGGGCCATCGGCCGGGGCCCCGGCGCCGTGTCGGATTTTCCCGCATTGCGGACGCGTCCTGCTCCGTATAATCGCGATTCGCCCCGGCCGGACCGCGTATGCCTTCCCCCGCAAGCCCCCGCAGCCCCGATCCCGCAAGCGGCACGGTGCCATCGCTGCCTGCCATCCAGTCGCTTGCTGCCGCCGACATGGCCGCGGTCGATGCCCTGATCCGCCGTCGCCTCGGCTCGGAAGTCGCCCTGGTCAACCAGATCGGCGAGCACATCGTCGCTGCGGGCGGCAAGCGGCTGCGGCCGATGATGCTGCTGCTGTCCGCGCGCGCACTCGGCCACCAGGGCAGCGATGCCCACCAGCTGGCCGCGGTGATCGAGTTCATCCACACCGCCACCCTGCTGCACGACGACGTGGTCGACGAATCCGACCTGCGCCGCGGCCGCGAGACCGCCAATGCGCTGTGGGGCAACGCGCCCAGCGTGCTGGTCGGCGACTTCCTGTATTCGCGCAGCTTCCAGCTGATGGTGGAGCTTGAGCGCATCGAGGTCATGCGCATCCTCGCCGACACCACCAACGCCATCGCCGAAGGCGAGGTGCTGCAGCTGCTGCATGTGCGCAACCCGGACGTGGACGAAGCGGCCTACCTGCGCGTGATCGAACGCAAGACCGCGGTGCTGTTCGCCGCCGCGACGCGACTGGGTGCGCTGCTGGCCGGTGCGGACGCCGCCACCCAGCAGGCGCTGCACGACTACGGTCTCAACCTCGGCCATGCCTTCCAGATCGCCGACGACGTGCTCGACTACAGTGCGGACGAGGCCGCACTGGGCAAGCACCTGGGCGACGACCTGGCCGAGGGCAAGGCCACGCTGCCGCTGATCCACGCCATGGCGCACTGCGACGCCGCGACGCGCACGCGGTTGCGGGACATCGTCGAGCACGGCGACATCAAGGCGCTGCCCGAAGCGATCGCGGCGATCCGCGCGCAACGCAGCCTCGACTACAGCCTCACGCGCGCCCGTGGCTATGCACGGGCCGCCGAGCGCGCACTGGATGCCATCGCGGACAGCGAGGCGACTGCCGCGCTGCGCGGCCTGGCGCGACACGCGATCGAGCGCGGGAATTAGCGTCGACTTTGCATGCAGGAGCGCCCATGCCGATATGAAGCATGGGCGCGATGGACATGACGGCAAACCCATCGCGCCCAAGGGGCGCTCCTGCAACACCATTCCCCGCTCACTGCTTGCCGAAGCGCTCGTCGAAGAATCCGAACATCATCCGGTACGCGCGCTTGGCCACGCGCGGGTTGTAGACGCAGCCGGGCGGGCGGTTCGCGGCTTTGAGCGCGAAGCAGTGCACGGCGCCGCTGAAGTTGACGAAGGTCCAGTCGGCGCCGGCCTGGTCCATTTCCTGCTCAAACGCGTCGATGTCGGATGCAGTGCTCTTGTCGTCGGCGCCGTTGAGCACCAGCAAGGGCGTCCTGACTGCCCCGGGTTTCGCCGGCGTCGTGGTGCCCAGGCCGCCGTGGAAGGTAACGATGCCTGCCAGCTGCGCGCCGCTGCGCGCAAGTTCCAGCACCGATGAGCCGCCGAAGCAGTAGCCGATCGCACCGACCCTCGACGCATCCAGCGGCGCCTTGCCTGCCTGCGCCTTGAGCACCTCGACCGCCTTGTTGACCCGAGCGCGCAGCGCGGGCACGTCGGCGTACAGCTTCTTGACCTGCGCCAGCGCCTGTTCCGGGCCATCCGGGCGGATGCCCTTGCCGTACACGTCGGCCACCAGGATCACGTAGCGGTCGCCGGCCACGTCCCTGGCCTGGGCCACCGCGTCCGCGGTCACGCCCAGCCAGTCGGGCACCATCACCAGGCCCGGGCGCCTGGCGTCGGTCGCATCGTCGTAGACGAGAAAACCGCTGAAGGCCTGCTTGCCGACGGTCCATTCGACCGGCTTGGCTTGCATCGCCGCGAGCGCAGGCGAACCCAGCAGCATCAGGGACAGGACCAGGATCGATCGACGCATGGCGGCCACCTCTTGAAAGTCCGCCGCAAGCCTACGACAGGCCTGTTTGCCTGTCGTGAAGCAGCACGCGGGCTATGCGATCCCGAGTCCCGGAATCCCGGCCATCGCGTCCTGCCCGAAGCCGGCCAGCCGCGCGAAGTGGCGGCCGCGTTCGGCGTAGTCGCGATAGGCGTCGAAGCTTGGCGCGCCTGGCGAGAGCAGGATCACCCCGTCGCCGGCAAGCGCCGCGCGCGCGCGCGCGACCGCCTCGCCGAGATCGCTGGCGCGATCCAGCCGGAAGCGGCCATCGCGCGCCAGCGGTTCGAGCAGGTCGTGGATGCGCTGCCCGTTCTGGCCCATGGTGACGATCGCAGCAGGAGGGTTTTCGCGCATGCCGGCTGCGAATGCGGACCAGTCGAGCCCGCGGTCATGGCCACCGGCCAGCAGGGCGACGCGTCGACCCCGAAACACCTCAAGCGCCGCGATGGTCGCGTGCGGCGTGGTGCTGATCGAATCGTCGACGTACGCGATGCCTGCGCGCGTGCCCAGCGCCTGCAGCCGGTGCGGCAGCGGCTGGAACGTGGCCGCATGCCGTGCCAGCGCGGCGGCATCCACCCCGAGCGCGTCGATGGCAGCCAGGGCGGCGCAAAGGTTGCCGCGATTGTGGCGGCCGGGCAGCGGCACCGGCGTGGTGTCGAGGACCAAGGCATCACCGCGATACAGGTCTTCACCGCGCAGGTGCCAGCCGTCGGCGTGGTTGAACCAGGCCACGTCGCCCTTGCAGGGGCGCCCCTTGGGCACGATGAGTTCGCCAGTAAATTCATCGCGCCCAAGGGGCGCTCCTGCAAGGGCCTGGAGGGTCTTGTCGGCGGCATTGAGCACGGCGGTGCGCGGCTGCGCTTCGGTGAGCAGCGCGAGCTTGTCATCGACGTAGCGCTGCTCGCTGCCATGCCAGTCCAGGTGCTCCGGGAACACGTTGCTGACCACGGCGACCTCCGGCCGCACGCCGCTGGCGGCAACATCGCGGGTCTGGTAGCTCGACAGCTCGATCGCCCAGAACTCGGCCTGTCCGTCGATCAGCTCCAGCAGCGGCAGCCCGATGTTGCCGGCCAGCGCGGTGCGGTGGCCCCCGGCGCGCAGCAGGTGCGCGACCAGCGCGGTCGTGGTGCTCTTGCCCTTGGTACCGGTGACGCAGACGGTGCGCGCATCCGGACGCTCGGCGAACCACAGCGCGGTGCCGCCGATGAAGCGCGTACCGCGTCCGGCGGCCGCCTGCGCGTCGGCGCGGTACGGGCTGATGCCGGGCGACTTGACCACCACTTCGAACGCGGACAGCCGTTCGGCGGAGACTTCGGTTTCGATCGCGAGCGCCGCATCGCCAAGCACGCCTGCCTCGTCCGCTTCCCCGCCGCTGCAGAACAGCGTCAACGGCAGCTGCGGCAGGCGCGTGCGCAACGCGCGATGCGCGGCGCGCCCTTCGCGCCCCCAGCCCCAGAGCGCAATGCGCCCGCCGCCGGCCGCGATCGCATCAAGCTGCGAAATGCGCACGCAGGCGGCTCCAGAGCGCATCGGGGATACGGTGTTCTTCATCTACCTGCATCAGCGGCGCGATGGCGAGCCCCGCCGCGTCGAGTTGCGGCAGGATTTCGCGCCGGAAACGCGCGACGATGGCATCCTCGCGCCATTCCGGACGCTCCGCCAACGCCGCCAGCGCCGCGCGCGACTCGCGCCCTTCGCCCACGCATTCGAAGGGCTTGTGGCCCTGGTATTCCAGCAGCGCGTCGTAGCCGCCGACCTGCTCCGGATCGTCGAGCAGGTTGCGGCCGAAGATGCCCACCAGGCGCGGCTTCGGCATGAACGGCGCCAGCGCAAGGAACACGAAGTGGCACTTGGGGCAGACCCCGCACCAGCGGTTCGCCGGGCGTTCGCCGAGCAGGTGGAAGTTGCGGTTGCAGCTGGAGAACCAGGCGTCGTAACGATCGGATCTGGCGAACTGCCGCGCGACCGCCAGTTCGCTCAGCGGCCGCAGCAGCGAGTAGTACCGCAGGTCGGCGGCGACCTGGCGCTGCAGATGCTCACCGAATGCGCGTTCGAATGCCCAGCCTTTCGACCACTGGTGGTTCACCTCGCCGGTTCCCTCGATCTGGCTGCCGTAGCTGGCCGAGCGCTCGTTGGAGAACACCACCTGGTCGACGCCCAGCAGCACCGCGGCGAACGCCAGGATCGCCGAATTGATCGCGGTGACCGGGATGTGCCCGTTCCATGCGCCCTGCCGGTTGTAGTCGAACAGCTGCGGCGCCAGCTGGCGGCCGATGTTGAGCGTCGGCAGGCCGGTGCGCTCGGCGCAGGCGCGGATCAGCTGCGAGTTGCCGATCCAGGCCACGGTCTGCGCGACGCCGGCCGTGCGCAGCGCCTCGATGCTGACCAGCGAATCCTTGCCGCCGCCGATCGCGGTGAGGGCGTGGGGACGAAGGGAAAGCGCGGGCGCCGACTTGCCCCCATCCCGACCTTCCCCCGCTTGCGGGGGAAGGTGCAAGGCAGGCTGGCCGCCCCCTCCCCCGCTTGCGGGGGAAGGCCGGGGTGGGGGCGCGTCCGCGACCGGAAACCGGATCCGTTCGTGCAGGTTCAGCCCGTTGCGATACGCAAATTCACCCAGTCCGTTGAGGTAAATTTCGCGCAGCAGCGCCGCGGTATCCGCATTGATCGCATACGAATCGATGCGGATTTCCCCAGGCACCGCCGCCTTGTAATAGCTGACGCCGGCGATCAGGTGCAGCAGCTGCAATGCCTGGGTCGCTGCGTGTCCGCGCGCGGCATCGAGCGCGAACGGGGCGTCGGGCACGCTGATCGTTTCGACCAGCTCGGGACCGTCGTCGAAGGCATAGACCAGTCGCGCGATGCCGCTCGCTGCATCGAAATCGCAGCGCACGAAGCGGAAACAGCGCACCGCGTCGCGGTCGAATGGCGTCTCAGGCGTCATCGACGATGTCCTCCAGCGGCAAGGCGCGCAGGTTGTAGCGGTTGGCCATCGCGTAGCCGTAGGCGCCGGCGTCGGCGACCAGCACCACGTCGCCCTCGCGCGTGCCCGCCGGCAGCATGCGCTGGCGCCCGAGCACGTCGCCGGATTCGCAGATCGGACCGACCACGTCACAGGCTGTGTCGGCCGGATCATCGAGGCGCGTCAGGTTGTGGATGTCGTGCCAGGCGTCGTACAGCGCCGGTCGCAGCAGCGCGTTCATGCCGGCATCGACGCCAACCCGGCGCACGCCCTGCTTGTCGACCACCTGGGTCACGCACGCAAGCAGCACGCCGCATTCGGCCACCAGGTAGCGGCCCGGCTCGATCGCCAGCGCATGGCGCGGATACGCGGCCTTGATCTCCGCGAGCCCCATGGCCCAGGCATGGAGGTCGAAATCCCGTGCATCAGGCTTGTACGGGACCGGCAGGCCGCCGCCGATGTCGATGCTGTCGACGGTCCCGATGCCTTCGGCGAAGCCGGCCAGTTCGGCATACACCTCCCGCCAGTGCGCAACCGTGTCGATGCCGCTGCCCAGGTGCGCATGGATGCCGGTGATGCGCGCACCGAGCGCGGCAGCCTCCGCCACGAAGGCGTCGAACGCGGCCATCGGCAGGCCGAACTTCGAGGCCACGCCGCCGGTGACCACCTTGGCGTGGTGGCCGTCGCCGCGCCCGAGGTCCAGCCGCAGCCACAGCGGGCGCTCGCGGAACAATTCCGGCCAGTTGCGCAGCGCCTCGACGTTGTCCAGCGTCACCACGACCCCGCGCGCATAGGCGGCCTCGTATTCGCCGCGCGGGGCGAAGCTCGGCGTGAACAGCACCCGCGCCGGGTCGATCCCCGGCAGCACCGAGAACACGTGCTCCATCTCGCCTTGCGACACGCACTCGAGGCCGAATCCTTCCGCCTCCAGCACGCGCAGCAGCGCGGGGTGCGGATTGGCCTTGATCGCGTAGTAGCGGCGATCGATCGCGGCGACGCGGTGCAATGCCTGCGCGCGCGCGCGCAATGTCGGCAGGTGGTAGGCGTAGCGTGGCGTGCCCTGGGACGCGATCCGCAGCAGGCGTTCGCGCCCTTGCCGCCACCAGGGCGGCGCGCGCTGCGGCTTGCCGTGCGTGATCTCTTCCCAGCTGGGCCCGAATACGCTCCCGTCCTGCACCGGCATCGCCCCGCTTTCGATCAGCTCGGCGTGCAGTACCGGCAACAGCCCGTCGGCGTCGGCTTCGTCGATGACGAAGGTCAGGTTGAGGTCGTTGGACGACTGCGAGATCAGGTGCACGCGCTCGCGACCGAACGTGGCCCAGACGTCGGACAGCTTGTGCAGCAGCGAGCGCATGCCGCGGCCCACCAGCGTGATCGCCGCGCACGGCGCGATCACCTTGACCCTGCACACCTGCGCCAGGTCGGCGGACAGTTCGGCCAGCACGTCGGTGCTGACCAGGTTCTCGCTGGGATCCAGCGACACGGTGACGTTGGTCTCCGACGATCCGATCAGGTCCACCGACAGGCCGTGGCGACGGAAGCGCTCGAAGATGTCGGCCAGGAAGCCGACCTGCTGCCACATGCCGACGCTTTCCATCGATACCAGCACGATGCCGTTGCGGCGGCTGATCGCCTTGACGCCCGGCACCGTTTCACCATTGCCGTCGATGCGCGTGCCGGGCAGGTCCGGGCGCGCGGTATCGAGGATCGCCATCGGCACGCCCGCGTCGCGACAGGGCTTGATCGAACGCGGGTGCAGCACCCGCGCACCGGTGGTGGCGATTTCCTGCGCCTCGGCGTAATCGAGGCGGGTGAGCAGGCGCGCATCGGGCACCTCGCGCGGATTGGCGCTGAACATGCCCGGTACGTCGGTCCAGATCTCCACGCGCCGCGCACCCAGCAGCGCGCCGAAGCAGGCGGCCGAAGTGTCCGATCCGCCGCGGCCGAGGATCGCCGTGCCGCCGTCTGGGTGGCGCGCGATGAAGCCCTGGGTCAGCACCATCGAGCTCGGTTGCGCGGCGAAGCAGGCGCGGAAATCCGGTGCCGGCTCGCGGTTGCAGGAAACCGACAGCCGCGTCGACCAGGCGTTCTGGTTGGGCAACGCCAGTGCGTCGAGCCAGTCGCGTGCATCGCACCAGCCGAAGTCCAGCCCCTGCGTCCGCAGGTAGGCCGCCCCCAGGGTCGAGGAAAGCAGTTCGCCCTGGCCGAGCAGTTCGGCCTGCCAGGCGAATTCGCGCGTGGCCGCGCGCGGATCGCTGGCCAGTGCCTGCACCGCTGCGAGTCGTGCGCCGAGAACGGCATCGGCGTCGAGACCGAGCTCGCCTGCGAACTCGCGATGGCGCGCGACCATCGCTGCGATGCGCGCATCCGCATCCGCCACGTCATCGGCGATCGCCTGCAGCGCGTTGGTCACGCCCGACAGCGCCGACACCACCACCAGGACACGCGCGCCTTCCTGCTGCGCACGCTGTCCCGCCAGCCGGCCGATGGTGTCCCAGCGGTGCCGGCTCGACACCGAAGTGCCGCCGAACTTGAGCACGATCCAGCGATCGGAAGATGGGGTGGAAGGCATAGAATGCAGCTTCGCCCGGGCATCGGGCGCGAATTCGCAATTCTAGTCGAATCCAGTCGACGCCAACGCCGGAATCCCATGCCCTCGCGTCGCTACCTGCAGCTCGATGTGTTCGCCGACCATCCCGGCGCCGGCAACCCGCTGGCCGTGGTGCTGGATGCCGAGGGCCTGGGCGACGCGACCATGCAGGCCATCGCACGCTGGACGCGGTTGCCGGAAACCACCTTCGTCCTGCCCGCCACGTCGGCCGATGCAAGCTACCGCCTGCGCATCTTCAGTCCACGCCACGAAGTGCCGTTCGCCGGGCATCCCAGCGTCGGCACGGCCCACGTCGCGATCGACGCCGGGCTGGCAACGCCGCGGGACGGCAGGCTGGTGCAGCAGGGCGTCGTCGGCGACCTGCCGCTGAAAATCGATGGCGCGGGGATCGGACGCACCATCGCCGTGCGCACGCCCAGGGCTTCGGTTGCCGAAGTCCCGGACCGGGACGATCCGCGCCTGCACGACGCCCTGCGCGGGATGCCGCCGGGGACATTGCCGCCGGTACTGATGGAAGGCGGTCGCCGCTGGTGGCTCGCCGAACTTGCCGATGAAGCCGCGCTGCGCAGCGCGGCGCCCGACTGGGACGCGATCGGCAGGCTCGCGCGCGACACCGACAGCATGGGCCTGTTCGCCTACGCCCGCAGCGACGACCCGGTGTACTACTACGCGGTGCGCGCCTTCGTCGGCGGCCCGGCGCAGTTCGAGGACGCCGCTTCGGGCGCGGCCAACGCCGTCCTCGCGGCATGGCTGTCCTCGCAGGGCGCGTTGCCCGGTGGCGGCCGAAGCGGCCGCTATCGCGTCAGCCAGGGCCGCGAGCTCGGCTTCGATGCCATCATCGAGCTCGAGGTCGATGCCGACGGCGAGGTCTGGTCCGGCGGCCGCGCCTGTTCCATCGTGCGCGGCAACATTGATTGGTAGCGATCGTCCGCTACCGCTTTTGTGCGAGCGACGGCAGTCGCGACGCTTTTCCGGGCATCCAGTCGCGACTGCCGTCGCCCCCACGCCAGCTCTGCACTCCCTTGCAACACACTCCCCGCACGATCACTCGACTTCGTACACCGGCTTGCCGTCGACCCAGGTCGAACGGATCTTCAGGTCGTCCAGCTGAGAAGCCGGTACCGCCAGCGGATCGGCATCGAGGACCACGAAGTCGGCACGCAGGCCTGGCGCGAGCCGGCCGACCTTGCCCTCGTCGAAACCAGCCCACGCCGCGTCGGCGGTGAAGCCGCGCAGGGCTTCTGGGGCAGACAGGCGCTGGTTCGGCAACCAGCCGCCGGGCGGATGGCCTTCACGATCCTGCCGCGTCGTCGCCGCATGCAGGCCCAGTCGCGGATCCGGCGATTCGACCGGGAAATCCGAACCCAGCGCCAGGCGCGCGCCGCTAGCGAGCAGGCGCCGCCAGACATAGGCGCCTGCGAGCCGCGTCTTGCCAAGGCGCTCTTCGGCCCATGGCATGTCCGAGGTCGCGTGGGTCGGCTGCATCGAGGCGATCACGCCGAGTCGCGCGAAACGCGGGATGTCGTCCGGCGCCAGGATCTGGGCGTGCTCGATGCGCCAGCGATGGTCGGTCTTCGCGTCGTCGCCCAGCACCCGCGCATAGGTATCGAGCACGAGGCGGTTGGCACGGTCGCCGATGGCGTGCGTGGCGACCTGCACGCCACAGCCCTTCGCCTTGCGCACCGCCGCCTCGAATGCATCCGGCGCGGTCACCAGCAGTCCGCGATTGCCTGGGTCGTCGCTATAGTCGGCCAGCAAGGCAGCGCCACGACTGCCAAGCGCACCATCCATGTACAGCTTGACGCCGTGCATCTCCAGGCGCCCGCCTGGATGCTGGTACGGGCCATGCGCGCAAAGGTCGGCCAACGCCTCGCGGTTGCCGTTGGCGTAGGCGTCGATGCGAAGAGGCAGGCGCCCTGCATCGGCGTAGCGGCGGTACAACGCGAGCGTTTCGCGCGAAACGCCCATGTCGTGCACGCCGGTCAGGCCATTGCTCACCAGCAGCGCCAACGCGCGGTTCAGCGCTTCCCCGGCGTGCCGGGCATCGAGCGCCGGCAGCACCGCGCGCATCGGTTCCATCGCCTCGTCGACCAGGATCCCACTGGGCTTGCCGTCGGCGCCGGGCACGACGCGGCCGCCTTCGATCTGGCCGCTGTCGAGCATGGCCTTGCCCGCCTGCGACTCCGCCAGCGCGCGCAGGGCAGCGGAATTGGCCCAGCCGGCATGGCCGTCGATGCGCTCCAGCCACACCGGGCGCGTCGGGAACGCCGCGTCGAGATCGGCGACGCCGGGGAATGATGTTCCAGGCCAGTCGTTCTGGTCCCATCCACCTCCGAGCAGCCAGTCGCCGGGAGCCAGCGTTTCCTCGTAGTCGCGCAGCCGCGCCAACACTTCGGCCTTGCTGCGGGTACCGACCAGGTCCACGCGCAGCAGTGACAGGCCCAGGTCCATGACGTGGCCGTGCGCGTCGATCATCCCGGGCACGACGATGACATCGCCGGCATCCATGCGCCGCGCATCGGGATAGCGCTCCGTCAGTTCTCCCGCTCCACCAACCGCCAGCAGGCGGCCGGATTCGTCCCATGCCATCGCCGTGGCGACCGGATGCTGCGGATCGGAGGTGTGGATACGGGCGGCGGTCAGCAGGTGCACGTCCGCTGCGTGCGCGGAAGCCGCGGCAAAGATGAAGCCCAGGAGCAGGCCCGCAGTCCTGCAGCCGGACATCGAATGGAAGGTGGACATGGCAAGTTCCGTGGCGCGGGCCTGCACTATGCCGCCGCCCGCCACGCGCGGCAATCAGGATGACCGTCGGGATCGCCCGGGGAGATCCTCTCCAGGCAAAAGGAAGGGGCCGCGCGGCCCCTTCGCAGGGATCGGATCGAATTGCACGCCAGGCTTATTCCGGCCGCACGTCGACGCGGACGCGAATGGTGCTGCCGGGGTTGTAGTCGGTGCGCGTGGTGTAGCGGCGGCCGGCGTACTCGTAGGTCACGTCATAGGCGGTGACGCGGGCATCGCTGGCCGGGTAATAACCGCTGTTGGCGGGCACCGGATCGCACACGGTGACCACGCCATTGCGCGGCTGCCGATAGCGGTGGTTGCTTTCGTAGATCTGGCGCCCGGCCATGCCGCCGACCATCGATCCGACTGCAGCCGTTGCGTAGCGCGCGGAGCCGCCGCCGACCTGGCTGCCGAGCGCGGCGCCGATCACGCCGCCGATCACGGTGGCGACGTTGCGGCCCGCATCGCTACCAGCGTAGCCACGAGCGGAGGAATAGCCGTCGTTGCGACTGTAGCCGTCGCTGCCATAGCCCGTGTTGTAGCCGTTGTCGTAGTAACCATCGTTGTAGCCGTTGCCACCCGCGTAATAGCCATCCTGGCGCGAGTAGCAGCGCTGCCGCTGCGAGGTGGAGTAGCCGTAGCCGCGGCCGGAATATCCGTACTCGATCACCGGATCCACGCGCACCACCCGTGCGTAGTCGTACTGCACGCCGTAGGCGTTGCCATGGCGGTCGACAGTGGGCTGCGGCCGGTATTCGGGGGCGTAATAGCCCGAGGACTGCGCGGATGCGCTGCCGACGGCGGCAGCCAGGCCGAGCGCGAGGATCGAGGCGGCGATGCGTTTCATGGAGCAGCTCCCTGCACGCGCCTGACCGGCGCAATACCACCCTACGCATGGCTGATTGACGCCGTGCTGAATCGTAACCGCTTACATCCGCCGTCGCGGCGGCCGGTTTAAGCTGCCGACAGCTGGCGCGCCGCTGCACGGCCACGACTGCCGTGCGGCGGCCGGGACGACGGATCAGCCGAGCAACTCCGCTTCCAGCGAAATCGGCACCGCACTGAGCGCCTTCGACACCGGGCAGTTCTTCTTGGCATCGTCGGCGATGCCGCGGAACGTCTTCTCGTCGATGCCCGGCACCTTCGCCTTTGTCTTGAGCCGGATCGCGCTGATGGTCGGGCCGCCCTCCATCGACAGGTCGACGTCCGCGCGCGTATCGACCGCATCCGGCGCATGCCCGGCTTCGGCGAGCGCGTTCGACAGCGCCATGCTGAAGCAGGCCGCGTGGGCGGCGGCGATGAGCTCTTCCGGATTGGTGCCCTGCTTGTCGCCGAAACGGGTATTGAAGCCATATGGCGTATCGGCCATCAGCCCGCTTTGTGGCGTGGCGATGCTGCCGCCGCCGCTCTTGAGATCGCCGGACCAGTGCGCGGTGGCGTGGCGTGAAATACCCATTGCAGACACTCCTTGGATGGTGGGGGAAGGTTGGAACGCACAGCCTAGGCGCTGCCGTGTGAGGCGGGCGTGGGTTTGCTGCGCTGCAACGGGACGCTGCCTTCGCCGGCGCGCTATCGTCGCGATCCCGCCATGGCCCGCCCGCCGAGCACCGTGCCAGATCGCAACGCTCCTTGCGCACGGCCATGGCGCACGCGGATCCCTCCGCAAGGGCCCGGCCACCCATGGCTGGACTTCCCAGGAAAAACAGGGAGAAACGGACTGATGTCCTACTCGACAGAGCAGATCCGCAACCTGGCCCTCGCCGGCCACCCCGGCGCCGGCAAGACCAGCCTGTTCGAAGCCCTGCTGCACGCAGGAGGCGCCATCCAGGCCGCGGGCAGCATCGAACGCGGCAGCACCGTCTCCGACTTCGATCCGATGGAGAAGGAGCGCGGCCATTCGATCGACGCCGCCATCGCCAGCACCGACCACGCCGCGGCTGGTCAACAACATGTGCACGTCAACCTGATCGACACCCCCGGCTATCCGGATTTCCGCGGCCCCGCACTCGCCGCGCTGGCCGCGGTCGAGACCGTCGCCATCGTGGTCGACGCCGGCCAGGGGGTCGAATACGGCACCCGCCGCATGCTGGCGCATGCCAAGGGGCGCGGGCTGTGCCGGGCCATCGTCGTCAACAAGATCGACCACGACGGCGCCGACTGCGAGCGCGTGCTGGAAGACCTACGCCGCGAGTTCGGTCCTGAAGTGTTGCCGCTGAACCTGCCGGCCGGCGGCGGCGGCAAGGTTGTCGATTGCTTCGGCCACGGCAGCGGCGACAGCGACCTCGGGCCGGTCTCCGACTGGCACCAGAAGATCATCGACCAGGTGGTCGAGATCAACGAGACGGTAATGGACCACTACCTGGACCTCGGCGAATCCGGCCTCGGCGACGGGGAGTTGCACGACGCCTTCGAGCAGTGCCTGCGCGAGGGCCACCTGGTGCCGGTGTGCTTCGTTTCCGCGAAGACCGGCGTCGGGGTGAAGCAGCTGCTGGAGATCGCCGAGAAGCTGTTCCCGCATCCTGGCGAGGCCAACCCCCCGCAATTCGTCAAGGGAAGCGGCGCCGACGCGCAGCCGATCACGGCCCGGCCGGACCCGAAGGCGCACGTCATCGCCGACGTGTTCCGCATCGTCAACGACCCTTTCGTCGGCAAGCTCGGCGTGTTCCGCGTCTACCAGGGCACGGTCAGGAAGGACAGCCAGCTGTTCGTCGACGACGGCAAGAAGCCGTTCAAGGTCGCGCACCTGTTCAAGCTCAAGGGCAAGGAACACGTCGAGATCGAACGGGCCGTGCCCGGCGACATCGCCGCGGTCGCCAAGGTCGACGACCTGCATTTCGACGCCGTGCTGCACGACAGCCACGACGAGGACCAGATCCACCTGGCGCCCCTCGACTTCCCGAAGCCGATGTTCGGCCTGGCCGTCGAGGCAGGCAGCCGCGGCCAGGAGCAGAAGCTCGCCGACGCCCTGCACAAGCTGGCCGAGGAGGACCCCTGCTTCCACGTCGAGCACGAGGCCGAGACCAACGAAACCGTGGTCCGCGGCCTGTCCGACCTGCACCTGCGCATCAACCTCGACCGCCTGCGGGACCGGTACGGCGTCGAAGTGAAGACGCGCCCGCCGCGGATCGCCTACCGCGAGACCATCGGCGCCAAGGCCGAGGGCCACCACCGCCACAAGAAACAGACCGGCGGCGCCGGCCAGTTCGGCGAGGTGTTCCTGCGCGTCGAACCGCTGCCGCGCGGCGGCGGCTTCGAGTTCGTCGACCAGGTCAAGGGGGGCACCATCCCGGGACAGCTGTTGCCGGCGGTCGAGAAAGGCGTGCGCCAAGTCCTCAGCCAGGGCGCCATCGCCGGCTATCCGATGCAGGACGTGCGCGTGATCGTCTACGACGGCAAGCACCATCCGGTCGACAGCAAGGAGGTTGCGTTCGTCGCCGCAGGCAAGAAGGCCTTCCTCGATGCGATTGCGAAGGCCAAGCCGCAGGTGCTCGAACCCATCGTCGACCTCGACGTGGCCGCGCCCGAACAGCACATGGGCGACATCAGCGGCGGCCTGGCCAGCAAGCGCGCCCGCATCAACGGCACCGCCGCCGCCAAGGGTGGCGAGATCGTGGTCAAGGCGCAGGTGCCGCTGTCGGAGCTGGAAGGCTACGCCGCGGAACTGAAGTCGATCACCGCCGGCCGCGGCCGCTATTCGCTGGATTTCAGCCATTACGAGCCGGTACCGGCGCCGGTGCAGCGCAAGCTGGTCGAGGCCTACAAGCCCAGGCAGGAGGAGGACTGAAGGCCGCGTGGCCCGACTGGCATGGGCGTCCCGGAAAGCTCCTGCATCACATCAACATCCGCGCATTCGCGCCTGCGTGGAAAGGACTATCGCGGAATCCGCCGCATGGAACGCGCGCTCGGACAGGCCTGCACGGGACGGCGCATGCGTGAGCCGCGGTCGCGATTGCAGCCCGGTTCGGGGTCCGCCGATCGCATCGACCGCTGAAAAAAAAGCCTGTTTCCCGCGAAAAGTACTTGGCGCAGCGTTTTTCTTGCCCTACATTGCGCATGCCGACGGGTTCGGCCCAACACTCCACCTACGAATACGGAAACACACAAACATGGCGAAGAAAGCGAAAAAAGCAGCCAAGAAGGCCGCACCGAAGAAGGCCGCCAAGCCGGCCGCGCAGAAGCCGATCAAGGAGGCCCTCAGCAAGTCGGGCCTGGTGGCGCACATCGCCAACGCCACCGGCGTTGCCGCGAAGGACGTGCGTGCCGTCATGGCGTCGCTGGAAGGCGCGGTGCAGGCTTCGGTCAGCAAGAAGGGCGCTGGTACGTTCACGCTGCCCGGGCTGCTGAAGATCACCGCCGTCAGCGTGCCGGCCAAGCCGCGCCGCAGGGGCATCAACCCCTTCACCAAGGAAGAGCAGTGGTTCGCCGCCAAGCCCGCCTCGGTCAAGGTCAAGGTGCGGCCGCTGAAGAAGCTCAAGGACGCCGCCGCCTGATCGCATGACCGGCATGCGGGCTGCCGCCGGCAGCTCGCGGCAGCAGATCGACGAGCAAGCCGGTTCCGCCAGCGGAGCCGGCTTTTTCGTTCCTGGCGGACTATCATCGCGACATGCTGCGTCCTGCGTCGCCACGGATTGCGCGCCGGCCACGGCCGTGCCGCATCGATGCGCGATCCATGCCTGCAGCACCCGGCCAACAGGAGGCCCTGGAATGGCCAAGGCACGCAATGCCGCCGCTGCGGCCCGATTGCTCGACCTGCCCAACATCGGCCCGGCCATGGCCGGGGATTTCCGCGACCTCGGCATCGAGCAGCCCGCGCAACTGGTCGGCAAGGATCCCTATGCCCTTTACGAGCGGTTGTGCCGGCTGACCGGCGTGCGCCACGATCCCTGCGTCCTCGACACCTTCATCAGTGCCGTGCGTTTCATGGAAGGCGCGCCACCGCGCCCATGGTGGCACTACACCGCCGAACGCAAGCAGCGTACGGACAAAGCCCGCGAGAGACGCTAGCATCGGCGGCAGGCGCCTGCCGAAGGGGAACACGCATGCAAAGCCGTATCCTGTGGCTGCTGTTCGCGGCCATCGTGCTTGTCGGTGCGACGCTCGGCCTGCGCGATTGCCAGCGGCAAGCACCGCCGGCGCACGCCACCGCGACGACTGCGCCGGCCGATGCCGGCAGCACCTCGCCGACGGACCCGGCGTCTGCCGCCGAAGCCGCGAAACTGCGTGCGCGCATGCAGCAGCGCGAAGATGCGATGTCCGTCGCGGTCGCGACCCTGCACCAGTACCTGGCGGCGCTGAGTGACGACGATCGCGCCAAGGCGGACGCGTTCTGGGCCAACGGGCATCCGCCCGCGGACTCCGGCGAAGCCGACCTGCGCACGCTCAAGGACGTGCTCAGCCTGCGCATCCAGAACCGCGCGCCGAAGCCGCTGGATTCGGAACCCGTCCCAGCCGCACTGGAAATCCCGGTCGAGCTGCGCGCCAGCGTCGAAGGCCAGGCGTTGCGGCGCTATCGCGGCTGGTACCGGATGCGCCACGCTGGCGGCGACCGCTGGAAGATCACGTCCGCGTCGATCGACCTCGAACAGCGCCCGGAGTAGCATCGCCGCGGCATCGGCGTCGGGCGCACGATGCATCACCATTTTGGAGGACCACGTCATGGACAAGCGTTTCTGGATCTGCGGGTTGGTGGTGTCCATCGCCGCGCTGCTGCTGGGCTTCGTCGTGCATGGGTGGCTGCTGGCGCCCGACTACGCCGCGCTGGGCACGATGTATCGCGGCGACAGCGAGAGCCAGGCCTATGCCCCCTGGATGGTGCTTGCCCATGCGCTGATCGGCTTCGCGATGACCTGGATCTACATGCAGGGTTTCTCCAGCGGCAAGGGCGCACTCGCGCAGGGCCTGCGCTTCGGCCTGGCGATGTCGCTGTTCTCGACCATTCCCGGCTACCTGATCTATTACGCGGTGCAGCCGCTGCCGGCATCGCTGGTGCTCAAGCAGGTCGCGTTGAGCACGCTGGCCATGCTGCTGCTGGGCCTGCTGGTGGCCTGGCTGCAGCCGCGCCGCAAGGTGCTCGCCGAACTGCCCTGACGCGGCGCCAAGGCCGCATTCACCGCATTCGCGTAGTGTGCGCGACTGCCGTCCGCTCACCGGAGTCCACATGCCTCGCGCCGCACATGCCTGCCTGCTGTTGACCGCCATGCTGCTGCTCGCCGCCTGTTCGACCATCGGCGCGCTCTCGGCCTGGCTCAACGACGAGGTGGCATTCACGCCTTCGCAGCTGCAGCATTCGCTGGACCGGCGCTTCCCGCGCGACTTCGACAAGCTCGGAGGACTGGTTTCGGTGCGGCTGGCCAACCCGCGCCTGTCGATTCCTCCGGGCGATTCGCGCCTGCGCCTGGAATTCGACATGGGCATCGGGGCGTTCGGCAGCGAGGGCGCCACCAGTGGCCACCTTGCCCTGGCCAGCGGCCTGCGCTACGACCCCGGCACCCTGGGCCTGCACCTGGACCACCCGGAGCTGCTGCAGTTCGACCTGCCGGGCTCCGGCTCGCTGCTCAAGGGCGGCGCCCGCGGCATCGTCAACAGCCTGCTTGCGGAATATGCGCGCAGCGAGCCGGTCTATCGCCTCGATCCCGCCCTGCTCGACAAGCTGCCGGCCGGCGCCCGCATCGGCAGGGTCGGCATCGCCAAGGGCGTGGTCGTCGTGCACCTGGACCGCTGAGATGGACGCATCGATCGCTGTGAAGTTGTCTACCCTGCTCTGCACCGCTGCCCTGCTGTGCGCCTGTGGCGGCGGCAAGCAGCCTGCCGACGCCTCGCTGGCAGGCGCCACGGACGCGGCGTTGCCGGAACCGGATGCGGGCGCCGGATCGGTCACCGGCATGTCGGGGCGGCCGGGTCCGGGTGACGTACCGCTGGCGGGTGCGCCGCCACCGCGGGCGGACGACCCAGCCGACCTGTTCAACCCCGAAACCGGCTTCCTGCCCGGCAGCGGCACGGCCCTGGCCGAAGGCGCGCCGGCAACAGCGGCGGCGGAACCGACGGTACAGGACGCGGTGGCAGTGATCCGCGAGTACTACGCCTCGATCGACAGCGGCAGCTTCGCCCGCGCCTACGCCCTGTGGGCCGACGGCGGCCGCGCCAGCGGCCAGACCCCGGCGCAGTTCAGCGATGGCTTCGCGGCCGTCGCCAGCCTCCAGGTCGAAATCGGCGTGCCTGGCGAAGTCGACGCCGGCGCCGGCCAGCGCCACGTCCAGGTGCCGGTCACCGTCACCGCGATCCGTCACGACGGCGAACGCCGCCGGTCCGTCGGCAGCTACACGCTGCAGCGCAGCGTGGTCGATGGCGCCAGCGCCGAACAGCGCGCGTGGCGGATCGCTTCGGCGGACCTGCGCGCCCTGGTTCCCTGAGCGATCCAGCGACTGCAGGCCGCGCATGGCGCGCGGCGATCCATGCATGCGGTCGCATCCCGAATGTCGCAGGCGCTTCCGCCTTGCGCCGCCTGCTACTGCATGTACCAGCCGTGGCTGACGACGATGCTCTGTCCGGTCAGTGCGTTGCTGGGAAACTCGCACAGGTAGCGCACGGTCTGCGCGACGTCGTCGACGGTGGTGAACTCGCCGTCCACCGTCTGGCCCAGCATGACCTTCCCCACCACGTCGTCCTCGCTGATGCCCAGCTCGCGGGCCTGTTCCGGGATCTGCTTGTCCACCAGCGGCGTGCGCACGAAGCCCGGGCAGACCACGTTCGCCCGCACGCCGTGCCTGCCACCCTCCTTGGCCAGCACCCGCGCCAGGCCGAGCAGGCCGTGCTTGGCGGTGACATAGGCCGACTTCAGCGGCGACGCCTCGTGCGAATGCACCGAGCCGGTATAGATCACGGTGCCGCCGCGGCTGCCGCCATTGCCGTCGTCGGCATACATGTGCGGCAGCACCGCCCTGGTGGTCAGGAAGGCGCCATCGAGGTGGATCGCAAGCATCTTCTTCCAGTCGGCGAAGGCGTATTGCTCGATCGGGTTGACGATCTGGATGCCGGCATTCGATACCAGGATGTCGACCGTGCCGTAGGCGCCGGCGACCTTCGCCACGCCCGCGTTGACCGCGTCCTCGCTGGTGACGTCCATGGCGACGGCCATGGCCGTGCCGCCGTTGCCGTCGATTTCGTCGGCGACCGCCTGCGCGCCGTCAAGGTTGAGGTCGGCGATGGCGACGCGCGCGCCGGCATTGGCCAGGACGTGGGCGATCTCCCTGCCGATGCCGCTGGCCGCACCGGTGACGATGGCCGACTGGCCCTTGATCGAACGCATGGACATGGGAGGCTCCTGGTGGGGGTGGAAGGATCGGACGACCTGTTCTGGCCGCGCATTCGCCACGAATCCGCCAAGCGCGACCCGGGCGCGCGGACTCAGCGCTTGGGCTGCAGCATCGTCCCGGTGCAGTTCTTCGCCCCGCACTTGCAGGCCCACAGTTTCTTGGCCTTGGCGGTATGCGGTTCGTCGAGGGTGATGCCGTAGTTGTAGGTCAGCTCCTCGCCGGGCTTGATGGGCCGGATCGCCTCGATGAAGACCTTGTCCTTGTGGCGCTTGCCCTTGTCGTTTTCCTCGATCACCGCCTCGCAGTTGGGCTTGCAGCTGTGGTTGATCCAGCGCGCGATGTTGCCCTTGACGTTGGCATCGACCACGTAATCGTCGTTGAGGGTGAACAGGAAGGTATGGCCGTCCTCGTCGAGGTCGCCGTATTCCTCGTCCACCTCGTCGTGGCTGCGCAGCTTGCCCTTGTAGCGGACGATGCGTTCGCCCTTGCGGATGGCCTCGGTGGCGAACACGCCGTTGCCGTGGATGGGCGACAGGCGCGCGGCGATCTTCTTGCGGGGCATGCGGGTGACCGTTGGATGGCGGGAGGATATTGTGCCCGGTCATGCGTCGCGCGTCACGACGCCGGGCGCGCGCATGGCCGCTCCTGCATGCGCCGACCGGGCCGTTCCCCGCTTGCGGCATGCATCGCGATGGGCGATGCTCGCCGCATGCAATCCGCCGCCGAATGCCGCGCATGGCAGGATCCGGGCGTACCCGGACGCCGGTTCGCATCGGCGTGAACGGGGTGATGGACAGGACCCGCAGCGGCGCCAACCGCGACCCGGCCGCGACCCCGGCGATCGGCTGGCGCGAATGGATCGCCCTGCCCGCGCTGCTGTCGGTGCCGATGAAGGCCAAGATCGACACCGGGGCGCGGACTTCCGCCGTGCACGCCTTCAATATCCGCCGGTTCGACGCCAACGGCCGCCCGCGGGTGGAGTTCTTCCTGCATCCCTTGCAGCGGAAGCGCACCCCGGAGATCCGGTGCGAAGCGGACGTCCACGACGAACGGGTCATCACCAGCTCCAGCGGCCACCGCGATCGCCGCATCGTGATCCTCGCCGAGGTTGCGCTCGGCGAGGTCCGCTGGCCGATCGAACTCACGCTTGCCGATCGCGACCAGATGGGGTTCCGCATGCTGCTTGGCCGCGAGGCCCTGCGCGGACGGTTCCTGGTCGATCCCGGGCGCTCGTTCCTGCAGTCCCGCACATTGCGCGCGAAGCGCACGCGCGCCTGACACGCCACGCAGGCTGGCCGCCCTCCGCCGCACGACAGCTATCGAGGAATCCATGAAGATCGCCCTGCTCTGCCGCAACGCCAACCTCTATTCGCACCGGCGCCTGATCCAGGCCGCCACCGACCGTGGCCACGAGATCGAGGCGATCAACCACATCCGCTGTTACATCGACATCGCCTCTCACCGGCCCGCGATCCACTACCACAAGCGCAAGCTCACCGGCTACGACGCGGTGATCCCGCGCATCGGCGCCTCCGTCACCTTCTTCGGCACGGCGGTGGTGCGCCAGTTCGAGATGATGGGCGTGTACTGCCTCAACGAGTCGGTCGGCATCTCGCGTTCGCGCGACAAGCTGCGCAGCCTGCAGCTGCTGTCGCGCCAGGGCATCGGCCTGCCGGTGACGCTGTTCGCGCACAAGACCTCCAACGCCGAGGAGATCCTCGAGCTGATCGGCGGTGCGCCGGTGGTGATCAAGCTGCTGGAAGGCACCCAGGGCATCGGCGTGGTGCTGGGCGAAACGCCCAAGGCCGCCGAAAGCATCATCCAGGCCTTCGGCGGCGTGAACACCAACATCCTGGTGCAGGAGTTCGTCAAGGAAGCCAAGGGCGAGGACATCCGTTGCCTGGTGATCGGCGATCGCGTGGTGGCGGCGATGATGCGCCGCGGCAAGGAAGGCGACTTCCGTTCCAACCTGCACCGCGGCGGTTCGGCGACATCGGTCAAGATCACGCCGCAGGAGCGCGCCACCGCGGTCGGCTCGGCCAAGGCGATGGGCCTGAACGTCTGCGGCGTCGACCTGCTTCGCTCCAACCACGGCCCGGTGGTGATGGAGGTCAACTCCTCGCCCGGGCTGGAAGGCCTGGAAAAAGCCACCGGCGTCGACGTCGCGGAACTGATCATCGAGTTCGTCGAGAAGAACGCCAGGCCGGGCAAGACCAAAACCCGGGGCAAGGGCTAGGACGTGGCGGGGCGAAGGGCATGACGAGGACGTCGTTCGAAATCGCCGGCATCACGGTCGCGCCGGGCAAGCGCGCCAACGTCCAGCTGCCGCTGAGCGTACTGTCCGACAGCACCCCGATCAGCATCCCGGTGCACGTGGTGCACGGCCGGCTCGAAGGGCCGACGATCTTCGTCTGCGCCGCGATCCACGGCGACGAGGTCGCGGGCGTGGAGATCGTCCGCCGCCTGCTGTCGAGCAATCTGCTCAACGGGATCGCCGGCACCGCGCTGCTGGTGCCGATCGTCAACGCCTTCGGCTTCATCGGCCAGAGCCGCTACCTGCCCGACCGCCGCGACCTCAATCGCTGCTTTCCCGGCAGCCCGGGCGGCTCGCTGGCCGCGCAGCTGGCGCACATGTTCATGACCGAGATCGTGGCGCGCGCCGACTACGGCATCGACCTGCATACCGCCGCGATCAACCGCTCCAACCTGCCGCAGATCCGGGTCGATACCGGCAACGACCCGGCCTGCATGCTCGCCGAGGCCTTCGGCTCGCCCATCATCCTGCACGCGACGCTGCGCGAGGGTTCGCTGCGGGCCGCGGCGGCCGCGAGCGGGGTGCCGGTGATCGTCTATGAATGCGGCGAGGCCCTGCGCTTCGACGAACTCTCGATCCGCATCGGCGTGCAGGGCGTGCTGCGCACGATGACCGCGCTGGGCATGCTCAGGCAGCGGCCGCGTGCAAAGCCCGCGCCCGCATCGGCGCTGTCCAGCGGCAGCCGCTGGCTGCGCGCCGCCGAGGGCGGCATCTTCCGTGCCCGCCGCACCATCGGGCACCGCGTGCAGGAGGACGAGCTGCTGGGCGTGATCTCGGATCCCTTCGGCAAGACCCAGGGCGAAGTGCGCGCGCACATGGCCGGCCTGATCATCGGCCGCACCAATGTCCCCGCGGTCAACCAGGGCGATGCCCTGTTCCACATCGCCGCCATCGCCAACGCCGGCGAGGTCCAGCGCGAATACGGACGGCTGGAACGCGAACTGGACCACGACCTGCTGCTGGACCAGGAAGAGATCCCCTGAGGTCCGGCCGGGAGCGCAGCCCGGCTGGCGGCAAGCCGGATTCGTGGGTCGGCTATCGACCGGGCTGCCATGGGCATCCTGGCGGGCGCTGCCCGATCCGGGCCGGTGGCCGCGTTTTGCTCCCACCGACTCCGTCCCGAGAGATCTGCCATGTGCCAGATCGCGCTCATGCTCGTCCTGCCCGCGGCCCTCGCGACCAGCGCCTGCAGCCAGACCACGCCGCCGCCAGCGTAAACCCCGACTGCCGGCTGACCGCAGCGCGGCCCACCGCAGCCCCTGCTTGGCTTGAAGGGCCTTAAATCGTACAATTCCAGTACGCTTTAGAGGCTACCCGCCGTGCTGCGCGTCACCAAACTCACCGATTACGCTACCGTCGTGCTGACCGCCCTCGCGGCGCAGCCCGACGACGTACTCAGCGCCGCCGGGCTGGCCGAGCAGGCCGGGCTGGAGGCGCCGACCGTCAGCAAGCTGCTCAAGCCGCTGGCCCGGGCCGGGCTGGTGGAAGGCTTTCGCGGCGTCAACGGCGGCTATCGCCTGGCCCGCGCGGCCGAGGCCATCAGCCTGGTCGAGATCGTCGAGGCGATCGAAGGCCCGCTGGGCATGACCGAATGCAGCGTGCATGCCGGTGTCTGCGGCATCGAGGATTCGTGCGGCGTGCGCGCCAACTGGCGCCGTATCAACGACGTGGTCGCCGAGGCCCTGGGGGCGGTGACCCTGGCCGACATGCTGGTGCCGCCGCCGCGCGCGCTGCCCTTCCCCTTCCGCCGCAAGATTCCCGCAACGCTGGCACCAGCGTAGGCCAAGATCCGATGACAGCAGCATCCGAAAACGTCGACCTGACGATCGAAGCACCCGTGCCGCAGAACGCGCAGGTGCTGGAGCAACTCGGCCGTCGCTACGACGCCGGGTTCATCACCGACATCGAGTCGGATTCCTTCCTGCCCGGGCTGGACGAGGACGTCGTGCGCGCCCTGTCGGCGAAGAAGGAAGAGCCGCAGTGGATGACCGACTGGCGCCTGGCCGCCTACCGCCACTGGCTGACGATGCCCGTGCCGCACTGGGCCAAGCTGAGGATCGCACCGATCGATTTCCAGGCGATCAGCTATTACTCCGCGCCCAAGGCCAAGTACAAGTCGCTGGACGAGGTGCCGCAGGAACTGATCGACACCTACGACAAGCTCGGCGTGCCGCTGCACGAGCGCGCCAAACTAGCCGGCGTCGCCGTCGACGCGGTGTTCGATTCGGTCAGCGTCGGCACCACCTTCCGCAAGGAGCTGGCCGAGAAGGGCATCGTCTTCTGCTCGATGTCCGAGGCGATCAAGGACCACCCGGACTTGGTGAAGCAGTATCTCGGCACCGTGGTGCCCACCGGCGACAATTATTTCGCCGCGCTCAACTCGGCGGTGTTCTCAGACGGCAGCTTCGTGTTCATCCCCAGGGGCGTGCGCTGCCCGATGGAGCTGAGCACCTACTTCCGCATCAACGCCGGCCACACCGGCCAGTTCGAGCGCACCCTGATCATCGCCGAGGACAAGTCCCACGTCTCGTACCTGGAAGGCTGCACCGCGCCGATGCGCGACGAAAACCAGCTGCATGCGGCGGTGGTCGAGCTGGTGGCGCTGGAAGACGCCGAGATCAAGTACTCCACGGTGCAGAACTGGTACCCAGGCGACGAGAACGGCGTCGGCGGCATCTACAACTTCGTCACCAAGCGCGCGCAGTGCCGCGGCGCACGCAGCAAGGTGACCTGGACCCAGGTCGAGACCGGCTCGGCGATCACCTGGAAGTATCCGTCCTGCGTGCTTCTGGGCGACGACTCCACCGGCGAATTCCACTCGGTCGCGCTGACCCACCACAGGCAGCAGGCCGATACCGGCACCAAGATGATCCACGTCGGCAAGCGCACCAAGTCCAAGATCGTGAGCAAGGGCATCAGCGCGGGGCACGGGCAGAATTCCTACCGCGGCCTGGTCAAGGTCGAGCGCTCGGCCGAAGGCGCGCGCAACCACACGCAATGCGACAGCCTGCTGATCGGGAAGCAATGCGGCGCGCACACCTTCCCGTACATCGAGGTCAAGCACCCGTCGGCGACGGTCGAGCACGAGGCCACCACTTCGAAGATCTCCGACGACCAGATGTTCTATTGCCGCAGCCGCGGCATCGCGCAGGAAGATGCCGTCAGCCTGATCGTCGACGGTTTCTGCAAGCAGGTCTTTCGCGAGCTGCCGATGGAGTTCGCGGTGGAAGCCAAGAAGCTGCTGGAAGTCAGCCTCGAAGGCGCCGTCGGCTGATGCAAGGCGGATCCTGGCCACCCACCATCACACGAATTCGGAATCGAAAAACGGCGGGTCAAGGCCTGCTCTACGGAAACCAAACATGCTGAAGATCGACAACCTGCACGTCCGCGTCGGCGGCCGCGAAATCCTCAAGGGCCTGAGCCTGGAACTGCAGCCTGGACAGGTGCACGCCATCATGGGCCCCAATGGCGCCGGCAAATCGACGCTCGGCAACGTGCTGGCCGGACGCGACGGCTATGAAGTCACCGCCGGTTCGGTAAGCTTCGAAGGCCGCGACCTGCTGGCGCGCGCGCCCGAGGAGCGCGCCGCCGACGGCGTCTTCCTCGCCTTCCAGTACCCGGTGGAGATTCCAGGCGTCAACAACACCTATTTCCTGCGCAGCGCGCTCAATGCGCAGCGCAAGGCGCGCGGCGATGTCGAGCTGGACTCGATGCAGTTCCTCAAGCTGGTGCGCGAGAAGCTGGCGGTGCTGCACCTGGACGACAAACTGCTGCAGCGCGGCCTCAACGAGGGGTTCTCCGGCGGCGAGAAGAAGCGCAACGAGATTTTCCAGCTCGCGGTGCTGGAACCGAAACTCGCGATCCTCGATGAAACCGACTCCGGCCTCGACATCGACGCGCTCAGGAACGTCGCCGAAGGCGTCAACACCCTGCGCTCGCCAGAACGTGCGTTCCTGCTGATCACCCACTACCAGCGCCTGCTCGACTACATCAAGCCCGACTTCGTCCACGTGCTGGCCGACGGCCGCATCGTCGAGAGCGGCGGCCCGGAACTGGCGCTGGAACTCGAAGCGCACGGCTACGCCTGGGTCAAGGATCGCATCGCTCCCGAGGCTGCCTGATGAGCGCCCTGCTCGATTCGCTGGCGGCGACGGCGCGGCACGACGCGCGTCGCAAAGTCCTCGATGCCGCCGTGCACGACGGCCTGCCCGGGCCGCGCAGCGAGGCCTGGAAATACACCTCGCTGCGCGCGCTGGACCGGCGCGAATTCGCCGTCGCCTCGCCCGCGCCCGCATTCGACGCCGTGCTGCTGTCCGACATCCCGGCGCCGCGCATGGTCTTCGTCAACGGCCGTTTCCATGCCGGCGCCTCGTCGCTGGACGAGCTCGGCGACGGCATCGACGTGTCGCCGCTGTCCGCCGTGCTCGCGTCCGGCGACGCACGCGCGGGCAATGTCCTGCAGCGCCGCTATGCCGGCGCGGACGCGGTGTTCGCACGCCTGAACGCGGCGCTGGCCGACGAGGGCGCGATCGTGCGGGTTGCCCAAGGCGCCAGCATCGACGCACCGCTGCACCTGGTCTTCATCGGCGCCGCGACCGGACAGGACGAGGCCTGGCACCTGCGCCACCTGGTCGAGTTGCGCGCGGGCGCGGCGCTGCGACTGGTCGAGCACCACCTCGGCGCCGGCGACCACGCCCACCTCGCCAATGCCGTCGCCCATGTCCATCTCGGACGCGGCGCGCGGCTCGAGCATGTCCGCACCCAGCACGACGCCGCCGGCGCGACCTCGATGCTGCGCAGCGACGCGGTGCTGGCGCGCGACGCGGACTACCGGCGCCTGGATCTTGAACTCGGCGCGGCGCTGTCGCGGCACGAGCTCAACGTCAGGCTCGAGGGTGACAATGCGCGCCTGCGCGCCAATGGCGTGCTGCTGGCCGACGGCCGGCGGCACGTCGATACCCGCCTTGGCATCGAACACATCGCCCGCGACACCGCCTGCGAGCTGGTGTGGCGCGGCGTCGGCGCCGGCCGCGGCCGCGCCGTGTTCCACGGCGGCATCACCATCCGCGAAGGCGCCGACGGCAGCGATGCCGACCTGTCGAACAAGAACCTGCTGCTGTCCGACGCCGCCGAGATCGATACCCAGCCGGTGCTGGAGATCTACGCCGACGAGGTCAAGGCCGCGCACGGCGCCACCGTCGGGCAACTCGACCCGATCGCGCTGTTCTACCTGCGCTCGCGCGGCCTGCCGCAGGCCCAGGCGCGCCGCCTGCTCACCGCCGCGTTCTGCCGCGAACCGCTGGCCTTGCTCGACGACGATGCCCTGCGCGAACGACTGCAGGCGCTGCTCGACACCGCACTCACGCGCCAGGCGTTGGCATGAACGCGCCGGGCGCGACGCACCCTCGCCCCAACCCCCTCCCGCAAGCGGGAGAGGGAGCTGGACCAGTCGACTGGACCCGCGTCCGCGGCGACTTCCCGCTGCTGGCGCGCGAAGTCCACGGCAAGCCGCTGGTGTATTTCGATTCGGCCAACACCGGACAGAAACCGACGACGGTGATCGCGGCCACCGACGACTTCTATCGTCGCCACAACGCCAACGTAAGCCGCGCGGTGCACCAGCTCGGCAACGAGGCCACCGAGGCCTACGAGTCCGCGCGCGCGAAGCTGGCGGCCCACCTCAATGTCCGCGGCGACGACATCGTGCTCACCAGCGGCACCACCTTCGCGATCAACCTGGTCGCGTACTCCTGGGCGCTGCCGCGTCTACAGCCCGGAGAGGCGATCCTGCTCACGCGCATGGAGCACCACGCCAACATCGTGCCCTGGCAACTCGTCGCCGAGCGCACCGGCGCCAGGATCAAGGTCGCCGAAATCAACCAGGACGGCACGCTGGACCTCGACGCGCTGTACCAGGCGATGACGCCCGAAGTGAAACTGCTCGGGGTCACCCACGTCAGCAACGTGCTCGGGACCATCAACCCGGTCGCCGCGATCTGCCGGGAGGCGCGCAAGCGCGGCATCGCCAGCCTCGTGGACGGCTCGCAGGCGCTGCCGCACATGGCGGTGGACATCAAGGCCGTCGGCTGCGACTTCTATGCCCTGACCGGGCACAAGATGTGCGGCCCGACCGGCACCGGCGCGCTGTGGGCCCGACGCGAGCACCTGGACGACATGCCGCCGTTCCTCGGCGGCGGCGAGATGATCCGCGAAGTGTCTTTCGACGGCACCGTGTTCAACGATCCGCCGCACCGCTTCGAGGCCGGCACCCCCAACATCGCCGGCCACGTCGGCCTCGGTGCCGCGATCGACTACCTCGACGCACTGGGCATGGACCGCGTCGCCGCGCGCGAGGCCGAACTGCTGGCGCACCTGGACGAGGAAATGCGCAAGATCGACGGCCTGCGCATCATCGGCACCGCGCCGGACAAGGCGGCGGTGGTGTCGTTCCTGGTCGACGGCGCGCATGCGCACGATCTGGCCACCCTGCTCGACCTGGAAGGCGTCGCCGTGCGTTCCGGCCACCACTGCGCGCATCCGCTGATGCGGTTCTACGGCGTCCCGGCCACCTGCCGCGCCTCGCTGGCGTTCTACAACACGCACGACGAGATCGAGCATTTCATCTCCGCTCTGCGCAAGGTCCGCACCCTGCTTTTGTAGGAGCGACGTAAGTCGCGAGCTGCGGGGCCACCCATCAGGAAAAGCTCGCGACTTACGTCGCTCCTACGAAAACCCGCCTCGACAATGCCCGACAACGATCTTGTTTTCCGCGATGCTACAGACGCCGACATTCCGGCGCTGGTCGCGCTGGTCACCTCCGCCTACCGCGGTGATGCCAGCCGCGCCGGCTGGACCACCGAGGCCGACGTGCTCGATGGCAACCGCATCGACCCGGACCTGCTGCGCCTGGACATCGAACGCCCGCGCAGCCGCGTGCTGGTCGCCGAACGCAGCGCCGGGATGGTTGCCTGTGCGCACGTCGCCGACGAGGGCGGCGCCGGCTATTTCGGCATGTTCGCGGTGCGGCCCGGGCTGCAGGGTGGCGGTATCGGCCATGTGGTGTTGGCGGAAGCCGAACGCATCGCGCGCGAGGACTGGCGGCTGCCGGTGATGCGCATGACCGTGATCGACCTGCGCAACGAACTGATCGCCTGGTACGAGCGCCGCGGCTACCGGCGCACCGGCGTGTACAAGCCGTTTCCGTACGGCGATGCGCGTTTTGGCATCCCGAAGCGCGACGACCTGCGCTTCGAGGTGCTGGAAAAGCCGCTGCTGGTGGGAGCAGCCCCCTAGGAGCGGCTTGCAGCCGCGAACTCTCGGCCTTTCGGAATCCGAACGAAAGTCTCGCGGCTGCAAGCCGCTCCTACAATTGACGCTCCGATCATCCTTGAGTTGACCGCCATGCCCGACTGGATCCGCGTTTGCGCCACCTCCGAACTGCTGCCCGGCGAATCCCGGGTCGCCTGGGATGGCGACACCGCCATCCTGGTGCTGAACTACGACGGCGACTTCTATGCGCTCGAGGACCGCTGCAGCCACGAGGACTTCGAACTGTCCGCCGGCAGTTTCGACGGCGACGAGGCCACCATCGAGTGCGTGCTGCACGGCTCGAAGTTCGACGTGCGCGACGGCCGCGCACTCAACCCTCCTGCCTATGCGCCGGTGGTGAAATTCCCGGTGAAGCTGGAGGACGACGCCGTCTGGACCCGGGACGACCGCTGACCCGCGGCGCATGACGCGCCGCTGCGGCCGCGGGCGCCAATTGACCCACGCCGTCGCAGCCTAGGCACTATTGCCTTGGCCAGCCATGGATGCGAAAGGTATTGCGAATCATTCGCATTTGCTGTTGAATGGCGACCCTGGATCTCCGCCTTGCAGGGCTCGCGCCCGTGCTTTCCGGGGTCTGCCTGGCATTCGGCCACCCGCCTGCCGGGCGAAAGCCGAACGCCTCCAGCCTGGATCAAACAGCCCCGATGCCCCATATCAAGAGCCGCAAGCACGCCCGCCCGCGTCCGTCCGTCGCGCCTTCCCTGGCCGCCGCCACCCTGCTGACCAGCCTGGCCGCCGCGCCCGGCGTCGCCGTCGCCCAGGTGGCGCCGGACGCGGTCGCACTCGCCCCTGCCACCGACCTCGACCGGATCGACGTCCGCGGCTATCGGGTCAAGCGCTACTCCGCAGACCAGCTGTCGTCGCCGAAATTCTCCCAGCCGCTGGTCGACACCACCCGCACCATCGACATCATCGGCAGCGACCTGTTCAACGAGCAGGGCGCGACCACGCTGACCGAGGCGCTGCGCAACAGTGCCGGCGTCGGAACGTTCTATGTCGGCGAGAACGGCAACACCAGCACCGGCGATGCGGTCTACATGCGCGGCTTCGACAGCGCCGCCAGCATTTTCGTCGATGGCGTGCGCGACCTTGGCTCGGTCTCGCGCGATGTCTTCAACATCGAACAGATCGAGGTCACCAAGGGCCCGGCCGGCACCGACTACGGCCGCAGCGCGCCGACCGGCGCGATCAACCTGGTCAGCAAGCAGCCGTTCCAGCGCGACCGCGTGACGGGCACGGCGACCTGGGGCAGCGCCGACCAGCGGCGCGTGACCGCCGACTGGAACCAGGTACTCGGCGAATCCTCCGGCAGCGCCCTGCGTCTAAACCTGATGGCCCAGGACAGCGGCGTACCGGGCCGCGCCGACATCGAACACAAGCGCTGGGGCGTCGCGCCGTCTCTGGCGTTCGGCCTGGATGGCGCAACCCGCGTCTACCTCGACCTGCTGCACGTGCGCCAGGACAACCTGCCCGACGGCGGCGTGCCGACGATCGGCCTGCCCGGCTATACGTCGCCGGATCCGGCACGGCCCGAAATCGGCGCAGCCCCGCGCGTGGATCCGTCCAACTTCTACGGCACCGACTCCGACCACGACGACGTCACCGTCGACATGGCCACCGCCATCGTCGAGCACGATTTTTCCGACGACCTGCGGCTGCAGAACACGACCCGCTGGGGCCGCAACGACCAGCAATACCTGCTGACGTCCTTCCGCGGGTCGGCGACGAACATCGCCACGCCCGAGATCGGCGACCCGTCGACCTGGACCATCACGCGCGACCTCCCGACCTTCAAGGACCAGCAGAACACCATACTCACCAACCAGACCAACCTGGTCGCGCGCTTCGACACCGCGGGCGCGCAGCACGCACTCAGCGCCGGCGTCGAATTCACCCGCGAGCAGCTGCAGACCCACGGCGTCGTCGCCCTCGACGGCAGCGCCTGGCCGGCCGCCAGCCTGTATCACCCTGACCCCGACGTCGTCGGCCTGCAGTGGGGGCGCAACGGCGCGCGTGGCAGCGGCCGCACCGACACCGCTGCCGCCTACGCCTTCGACACCGTCAGCTTCGGCCCGCGCTGGCAGCTCAATGGCGGTGTCCGCATCGACCGCTACCGGACAAAATTCGACAGCCTCGTCGCCTGCGGCAGCCGCGGCGCGCCTGTTTGCGACGCCCTGCCTGCAGGATCGATCGTGCCCGGCGTGGATGCCGACATCGCCGACACGCTCTTCAGCTGGAAACTAGGCGTGCTCTACAAGCCGAGCGGGCACGGCAGCCTGTACGCGAACTACGCCACCTCGCAGCAGCCGCCCGGCGGCGGCAGCCTGGAACTCAGCGCGCGTCCCAACAGCGCCGACAATCCGGCGTTCGACCCACAGCAGGCGCGCACGGCCGAGGTCGGCGCCAAGTGGAACCTGCTCGGGGACAGGCTGCTGCTGACCGCAGCGCTGTACGACACGCAGGTGCGCAACGAAGTGGCGCAAGACCCGGTGGACCAGCAGTACTACCAGACCGGCCGCAAGCGCGTGCGCGGCATCGAGCTGGGCGTCGTCGGCCAGGTCACCGACCACTGGTCGCTGTCGGCCGGCTACACCACGCTGGACGCGAAAGTCACCACGGGCCCGGACGTGGCCCATGACGGCTCGCGCGACCTCGCCTACACGCCCGACCACGCGTTCACCGCCTGGACCACCTATGAGTTCGGCAGTGGACTCACCCTCGGCGGCGGCGCGCGTTATTCGGGCGAGATGAAGCGCGGCACCGACGGCGCCGTCGGCACGCCGGACTACATCGACGGCTACTGGGTTTTCGACGCCGTCGCCGGCTACGCTTTCGGCGAGCACGCCGAGCTGCGCCTGAACGTGTACAACCTGTTCGACGAGGATTACGTGGCTGCGATCAACAAGAGCGGTTACCGCTATACGCCGGGACAGCCGCGCTCGGCGATGCTGACCCTCAACTTCCGCTTCTGACGCGCCATGCTGCTGCACGTTCCAGGCATCCTCGATACCACGCAGGTCGCACGCTTCCGGCAGGCGCTGGATGCCGCGCAGTGGACCGACGGCCGGGAAACCGTCGGCCCCCAGGGCGCTCAGGTCAAGCGCAACCAGCAGCTGGGCGAGGCCTCGACGCTGCGCCGGGAACTGGGAAACGAGGTGCTCGCGGCGCTGGCGAAAAATCCGCTCTACCACTCGGCGGTGTTGCCGCAGCGCACGCTGCCGCCGCGCTTCAACCGCTACCACGACGGCGGCCAGTACGGCTTCCACGTCGACGGTGCGGTGATGGCGCTGGCGGCGACGCCGGCGCAGCCGGCGGCGAACCTGCGCACCGACGTGTCCTGCACCCTGTTCCTGTGCGAACCCGACGAATACGACGGTGGCGAGCTGGTGGTCAGCGACACCTACGGCGAGCACGAGGTCAAGCTGCCTGCCGGCGACCTGATCGTCTATCCCTCCAGCAGCCTGCACCGCGTCACGCCGGTGACCCGCGGCGCCCGCCTGGCGGCGTTCTTCTGGGTGCAGAGCCTGGTGCGCGACGACGCGCAGCGGCAGCTGTTGTTCGAGCTGGATGCTTCGATCCAGGCATTGACGCAGTCGGACGCAGACCGCAGCGCGGTGCTGCAGCTGACCAACGTCTACCACAACCTGCTGCGCCGCTGGGCCGAGACCTGACCCGCCGTCGTGAGCCGCGTGCAGCCAAATCCCTCCCTCCCGCCGCGACCCCTGCCATGACGCCGACACCTGCCTCGACCCCTAGCCGACGACACGCCACCCACCGCTGGATCCGCCGCATCCACCTCTGGATCGGCGCATGGGGCGCGCTGGCGGCGATCGCCTACGGTTTCACCGGGCTGGTGATGAACCACCGCTTCGGCGACAACCCCTGGCCGCAGGGCGACAGCATCGAGGCCGGCAAGCGGGTGCTGGAAGTGCCGGTGCACGCACGTGGTTCCGCCGAGGTCCTGTCGCTTTGGCTGCTCCAGGATCATGGCCTGGACGCGCAGGCGATCCGCAAGGGCCCGCCGCGCGGTGCAGCTGAAGGCGCAGCGGAACAGTGGAGCCTATCCGGCGGCAATGCGCGCGATTCGTGGACGCTGCAATACCAGCCGGGCACCGGCAGCGCCGAGATCAGCCATCGCCACCAGTCCTGGCTGGCCGCACTCAACCGCCTGCACAAGGCCGTGGGTGGCGGCCTCGCGTGGGTGCTGCTTGCCGACAGCTTCGCGCTGGCGATGCTGCTGCTTGGCCTGTCCGGCATATGGATGTGGGCGCGCGGCCGCAGCCCGCGGCAGCTGGCGATGAGCGTGCTCGGGGTGTCGCTGCTGGTGCTGCTCGCGGTGCTGGGGCCGGCGCTGGCCTCCTGACCGCAGCCCTTCAGTCCTGCGTCGCGGCGGGTTCGGCGGCGAACGGCTGCAGCCGGATCACCAGGGCTTCGCCGGATCCGTCCAGCACATGGCGCAGCCGCGTGGTACCGGCCTGCAACAGCGCGGTATCTCCCGCGGCCATGTCCGGCAAAGCGGAATCGTCGGCGAAGCGCAGCTGCCCGGCCATCAGGTACACGGCCCAGGTGCTGGTGGGCTCGGCGAATACCAGCATCGGACCGACCAGCGGCCGGTGCCAGAGCCGTGCCTCGATCGCATCGCGGCGCCACATCAGGTTGAAGTCCTGCGTGGCACCATCCACCAGCCCGGCGGCCACTGCCCGCTCGCCCGCGAAGCGCAGGCGCCCGTGTGGCGGTTCGAGGACCCGGGTCTCGCCGTCGTCGAAACGCAGGTGCAGGCCATTGCCACCGAGCAGCACCAGTTCCCGGTCCACGCCAGGGAAGGTGGAGAAGTCCGCGGCCTGCTCGATTTCGGCGATCGACAGGCGCCAGTTCCAGTCATCACCCTGGCCGGGACCGGTTTGGATCTCCCTCGTCCATCCCAACCCGTTGCGCCAGCGTTCGCGGCGATATTCCCGGGCGGCAATCACCCGCGAGCTTGGCTGTGGCGCGACCATGCGGCAAGTGTAATGGCGCGCCTGCATGCGCGGTGGCGCGGGGCGCGGCAATCGTCGCGGAGCCTTTCGAAAAGCCGCCACCCACGCCGCGAATCCTTGCGGCGTGGGTGGCGATACATCCCTGTAGGGCGTCCTGCCCGTTCCGCCGGGGCTTCCCTGGCCCCCGACTGCCGGCACGCGCTTCCTGGCGCGACCGGCAGCGATCCATGCCGGCCGGTCAGCGCTTGGCGGGCATTGCCTTCATGGCGACCGGCTTGCGGGCCTGGGTCGAACGCGTCGGCGCAGCGCCGATCTCGATCCGCTCGCGATTCTTCTCCACCGTCTTCAGGCCGATGCCCTTGACCAGCGCCAGCTGCTCGACGCTCTTGAACGCGCCGTGGGCCTTGCGGTAGGCGACGATGGCCTCGGCCTTGGACGGACCGACGTTGAGCAGCACCCGGTCGAGCGTGGCCGCATCCGCGGTATTGATGTTCACCCTGTCGCCGGCCAGCGCGGAGCCGACCAGCATCAGCGACAGCAAGAGCGAGGCGAACAGGGTCTTGAAGGTATTCATGGCAACTCTCCTTGTGGTATTGGATTCCATTCCGCCGGGGTTTCCGCCGGTGGGAACAGTCTCCGCGACCACGTGCATCCAGCCTATCGCCGCATCCCACCGGGCGAAGCCGGGATTTGCCGCGCCAACGCGTAGGAAAACCCCTACTCCCGCAGGGCCTGCACGCGCGGGACGGTAGAATTGCCATATCCACGTTCCGAGGCCCGCCCATGCAAGCCAGCAAGTTCGATCCAGCCGCCGCCGACAGGTTCGTCGCCGGGAAGTGGGACGACGACATCGTTCCGCAGCTCGTCGAGTACATCCGCATCCCCAACAAGTCGCCGATGTTCGACGCCGACTGGGTCAAGCACGGTTACATGGACGACGCGGTCAGGCTGATGGAAACCTGGGCCAAGGCGCAGCCGATCCCCGGCATGCTGGTCGAGGTGGTGCGCCTTGAAGGCCGCACGCCGCTGATCTTCATCGAGGTCCCGGCGGCCAACGGCGGCAGCGACGACGATTGCGTGCTGCTCTACGGCCATCTCGACAAGCAACCGGAGATGACCGGCTGGGACGACGACCTGGGCCCATGGAAACCGGTGATCAAGGGCGACCGGCTGTACGGACGCGGCGGCGCCGACGACGGCTATGCGATCTTCGGTTCGCTGACCGCAATCCAGGCGCTGCACCAGCAAGGCGCGCCGCATGCGCGCTGCGTGGTGCTGATCGAGGCCTGCGAGGAATCGGGGAGCTACGACCTGCCCGCCTATGTCGACCACCTCGCCGACCGCATCGGCAAGCCCTCGCTGGTCGTCTGCCTGGATTCGGGCTGCGGCAACTACGACCAGCTGTGGTGCACCACCTCGCTGCGCGGCATGGCCGGCGGCAACTTCACCGTCGAGGTGCTGGAGGAAGGCGTGCACTCGGGCGACGCCTCGGGCATCGTGCCATCGAGTTTCCGCCTGCTGCGGCAGCTGCTGTCGCGGATCGAGGACGAGAACACCGGGCGCATCCTGCTCGAGGGCCTGCACGCGCAGGTACCGCCGGAACGCTTGGCGCAGGCGCGCAAGTGCGCCGAGGTGCTGGGCACCGCGGTCTACGACAAGTTCCCCTTGCTGCCCGGCATGACGCCGATGGCCGAGGACCTGACCGAACTGGTGCTCAACCGCACCTGGCGGCCGACGCTGTCGATCACCGGCATCGGCGGCATGCCGTCGCTGGACTCGGCCGGCAACGTGCTGCGGCCGGAGACCGCGGTCAAGCTGTCGTTGCGCCTGCCGCCGACGGTCGACGGCAAGCATGCCGGCGAACTGGTCAAACAGGCGCTGCTGCGCGATCCGCCCAACGGCGCCCGCGTCAGCGTGGAACTCGAGAAGGCCGCGACCGGCTGGAATGCGCCGACCATGGCGCCGTGGCTGCAGCAGGCGATCGACACCGCCAGCCGCGAGTTCTTCGATCAACCGGCGATGTACATGGGCGAAGGTGGCTCGATCCCGTTCATGGGCATGCTCGGCGAGAAGTTCCCGGGCGCCCAGTTCATGATCACCGGCGTGCTGGGTCCGCACTCGAACGCGCACGGACCCAACGAATTCCTGCACATCCCGATGGGCAAGCGGGTCACCGCCTGCGTGGCCAGGGTGATCGTCGAGCACCACGCCGCCAGCCTGCGCGGCGAGACCATCGGGGCCGCGGTCGCCGCCGACAGCGGCACCCGCCACGGCGACCACGGCTGCTGCTGAGGGACACGCGCGGGCGGGTCCCGACCCCCCTTTCCCCCGGTGCCACCGTCCCCTGTCGCATCGGCACGGGAGGAGCAAGGTGGGCCAAGCCCCCACCCTACGGGGGGGGTGCCTGTCGTCACTGGCGCCCGAAAACCCTCCTGTTAAGCTTGGCGGCGGTCTTTCACTGAAGGGGGCGCGGTATGGACGGACTGTTCGGCAGCAGCAACTGGCTCTACATCATCCTGATCGGCTTCATCGTCGGCGTGCTGGCACGCCTGCTCAAGCCCGGCAAGGACAACATGGGCATCATCCTGACCACGCTGCTGGGCATCGCCGGCGCGCTGCTTGCCGGGTGGATCGGCCAGCGTACCGGCTACTACGCGCCCGGCGAAGCAGCCGGCTTCATCGCTTCGCTGGTCGGCGCGATCGTGATCCTGCTCGTGGTCAGCCTGTTCCGGCGCAAGCGGCCGGGGCTGCCGCCGCGCTGAGCGGCATCGCCACTGCGCACAAGAAAAACCGGGCCGCGCGCCCGGTTTTTTGTGGCTACGCAACCGCTCCCCGTAGGAGCGCCCCTTGGGTGCGATGGCTTTTGTCGTAGCCGTCCATGGCGCAACATCACGACTCCGGATCGCCCGGCCCGGCCATCCTTGGCCGGGCGTTCACCGGTGCGGCCGATGCCGATAGGGCATCGGCCAAGCGCGCCGGCTCACCCCAGGTGCGCTCCTACAGACAAAGTCACGAGCGTCCGTAGGCGTCCTCATAACGTACGATGTCGTCCTCGCCGAGGTAGTCGCCCGACTGCACCTCGATCAATTCGAGCATGTCGGTACCAGGATTCTCCAGCCGGTGCTTCGCGCCCAGCGGGATGTAGGTCGACTGGTTGGCGTGCAGTTCGAACACGTCGTTGTCGCGGGTCACGCGCGCGGTGCCGCGGACCACGATCCAGTGCTCGGCGCGGTGCCGGTGCGATTGCAGCGACAGCCGCGCGCCCGGCTTGACCTTGATCCGCTTGACCTGGAAACCGTCGTCGGCGTCGATCGAATCGTAGCTGCCCCAGGGGCGGTGCACTTCGCGATGCAGCACGGCGTGGCTGCGCTGGTCGTCCTTCAGCTTCGCGACCACGTCCTTGACCTGCTGCACCTTGTCCTTGTGCGCGACCAGCACCGCATCGTCGGTCTCGACCACCACCAGGTCGTCGACCCCGACCAGCGCCACCAGCCGCCGTGCATAGGCATAGCTGTTGCGGGTATCGACCGCGATCACGTCGCCGTGGTGGGCATTGCCGTCGCCGTCCTGCTCGCTCACGTCCCACAGCGCCGACCACGAGCCGACATCGCTCCAACCGATATCGACCGGCAGCACCATCGCCCGGTCGGTCTTTTCCATCACCGCGTAGTCGATGGAATCGGACGGGCTGGCCTCGAAGGCCGCTTTGCCCAGGCGGATGAAATCGCCGTCGCGCGTCGCCTCGTCGAAGGCCTGGCGCACCGCCGCCAGGATCTCCGGACGGAACCTGGCCAGCTCCTGCAGATAACGCGTGGCACGGAACAGGAACATTCCGCTGTTCCAGAAATACCCGCCGGCATCAAGATAGGACTGCGCGGTCGGGGCGTCGGGCTTCTCGACGAAACGCAGTACCCGGCGCACGCCGGCTGTCCGCGCGCTTTCAGACTGGATGTAGCCGAATCCTGTTTCCGGCGCCGTCGGCACGATGCCGAAGGTCACCAGCGCCCCCTCGGCGGCGGCCGCGCTTGCGATCCGCACGGCGGCGCGGAAGGCCTCGTCGTCGCGCACCACATGGTCGGACGGCAGCACCAGCAGCAGCGGGTCATCCCCGTCGGCCATGGCCTGCAACGCCGCTGCCGCGATCGCAGGCGCGGTGTTGCGGCCGACCGGCTCCAGCACGATCGCCGCATGCGCCACGCCCAGCTGGCGCAGCTGCTCGGCGACCAGGAAGCGGTGTTCCTCGTTGGCGACCACGATCGGCATCGCTTCGGTCAGCGCCGCGACGCGCCGCCAGGTCTCCTGCAGCATGGTCCGCTCGCCGGCCAGCGCCAGGAACTGCTTGGGATAGGCCTCGCGCGACAGCGGCCACAGCCGCGTACCCGAGCCTCCCGAGAGCAGTACCGGTTGCACGCGTGTATTCGCGGATGTCATCGCAGTCTCGCCGGACAGGGTGCCGGGAGTTTACCCTGTGCCTCGAACTGCGATGACTGCAGGAGGGCGAATGCCAACCCACCCCGTGCCTTGCCGCTCGATGTCCGCGCCATGAAGGCCCTGGTCTTCGCGGCCGGCCTCGGCGAGCGCATGCGCCCGCTCACCGACACCACGCCCAAGCCACTGCTGCCGGCGGGCGGCAAGCCGCTGATCGCCTGGCACCTGGAGAAGCTGGCCGCATGCGGGGTACGCGACGTCGTCGTCAACACCTCGTGGCTGGCCGACCGGTTTCCGCAGGCGCTGGGCGACGGCTCGCGCTGGGGTCTGCGCCTGCATTACTCGTTCGAAGGCGACACGCCGCTGGAAACCGGCGGCGGCATGCTGCGCGCCCTGCCGCTGCTGCACGACGCTCCGGCTAGCGACAATGCCTTCATCGCCGTGAACGGCGATATCTGGACCGACTACGATTTCGCGCGCCTGCCGCTGGATCCGCCGGCAGTCGCGCACCTGGTGCTGGTGGACAACCCTAACCACAACCCCACCGGCGATTTCGCCCTGCGCAACGACGGCACGGTCACTTCACGTGGCGCACACCCACTGACGTTTTCGGGCATCGGCGTCTACCGGCCATCGCTGTTCAAAGACTGGCGCGCGGCGATCGTCAGCGATGCCCCGGGCGCCGATGCGACACCGCCACGCTTCAAGCTGGCGCCGTTGCTGCGCGCAGCCATGTCGCGGGCCTGCGTCGACGGCGAACACCACCACGGCCGCTGGACGGATGTCGGCACGCCGCAACGACTGCAACAACTCGATCGCGAACTTCGGAGCGACACCGGCAATCGACCTGCGGCTGATCCCGTCTGACCCGGTCATCCTCCGCACCGAACCCCGGCGACGCGTTCGCCGGCGCCCTACTCGACGATCGGCACTGGCTGCGCCACTTCACCGCGCCGGGCCGCCAGGTAAAGCATGCTGCCGGCCAGGATCAACGGAACGAGCAGGATGAAAGCGTCGCGCGGAACCTGCAGGCAGACGTAGACCACGAATCCCACGCCAACCGTCACGACAAGCATCCAGAATGGCGTGAGCCCGTTTTCCAGGCCCTCGCGCCTGCGCAATGCAAACAGGACGAAGGCGGCATACATGCTCAATGTCACGATTTGCGTGGCAAGCGCCAGCACGGCTGCAAGGAATTGGAACGCGCCGCTCAACGAAACGATCGCCACGATGGCCGTGAACGCCAGGATGGATCGGTCCGGCGTCAGGAATCGGGGCGAGATGTGGGCAAGGGTCGCCGGAAGCAGTCCGCGCCCGGCCATGCCGTAGAGCACGCGCGGGCCGGATATGAAGAAAGCCAGTGCATTCGTGGCGATCGAGAAGATCGCGGCAAGGGTCAGCACGATCACGCCGGGCTGGCCCACGAGTGCCCCGGCTGCAGCCGCCAGCGGCGTCGCATCGCCGGCGCTGCCCGGCGCGCCGGCGGCGGCATACGCCATTTGCACGGCCATGTACAACACGACGATCACCGCCAGCGACAACAGCATCGACAGCGGAATCATGCGTCGGGGATGCTTGACCTCGCCGGCAGAATAAGCGGCATTGGTCGCCCCCGAAAACGCGAAATAGACCAGCACCGCAACCGATTCGAAGGCGCTGAAGCCCGGTGGCTTGACGCTCACTGAAATGCCGCCCTGCGCGAATGCGACCAGGCACAGGGCAAGGATCGGCGCCAGCTTCAGGATCGTGCCCAGGCAAAGACCGCCGACGGCGTTGCGCATGCCCGAAAGCGTGAGGCCGCTGAAGGTACAAAGCAGCACCAGCACGGAGGCCGGCCGCGCAACCGGTCCATCGAGCGCGGGGAAAAAAACCGCGAGATAGGACACCATGACATGAAAGGTCGCCGCACGACCGACCGCCATCGCGATCACCAGCAGCCAGCCGACCTGGAATCCTACCGTCGAACCGAAGGCGGCTTGCGCGTACAGCTGGTGGCCGCCCGATGACCGGAACATCGCGGCCAGGCGTGCCGAGACAAGAACACTGCAGCTGAAGAACAGGCCGAACACGAGGAACATCCACGGCGCGAAATCGCCGGATTCGGCGTAGAGCAGCGCGGGCAAGGCGAAAATGCCGGCGCCGATCATCCCGTTGATGTTCATCAACGTCGCGCCGATCTTGCCGACAACTCTCGGCGGCTGGATGTGCTCGTCCACGCCTTTTCCCCGTGCGTCCGGATGAAAACACGGAAACCCGCCGGATCTCCGGCCAGCTTGCCGCCGCCGCGTCGTGCCCTGAGCCTTGCGCGAGCCACGGGCAAGGGCGGATCGCATCCACGATCGCTCGTACCTCTGCGACGTTCCGCCGCTCTCGCCCGTATCCTGACGCAATGCCGATCCGCGCCGATGCCGAGCAAGACGAAGCCCAGCTGGTCCGCCGTGCGCGCCGCGGGCAGGAGGCCGCGTTCGCCGAGCTGTACCGGCGGCATGCGCGCGCGGTGCATTCCCTGGCCCTGCGCCTCACCGGCAACGCCGCGGCGGCCGAGGACATCACCCAGGATTGCTTCCTGAAGCTGCTGCAGTTCCTCGGCGGCCTGCGCCGCGGCTCCCCGCTGCGGCCGTGGCTCAAGCGCGTGGCCGCCAATGCCGCCATCGACCGCATCCGCCGCGAGCGGCGCTACGCCGCCGCCGAAGACGAGACGGAACCGGCGGCGCCGGACGCCGGTCCCTCGCTGCACGCCGAAGCGCTGGGCGCGCTGCGACGATTGTCCCCCACCGTGCGTACCCTGGTATGGCTGCACACCATGGAAGGCTGGTCGCACCGCGAGCTTGGCGAACGCTTCGGACATAGCGAAAGCTGGTCGAAATCGGCCGTCTCGCGGGCACTGCTCCAGCTGCGCAGCGAACTTGAAGGAGAACCTCCCCATGACCACGGTTGACGACCCCGCCCCGGCCCCGTCGCTGCGCCGCCAGTGGCAGCAGCTGCCGGATGCTCCCTTGCCCGATGGCCTGTGGCAGCGCCTCAACGATGCGCGCGGCCGTCGCCTCCGGCGTCGCCGCATCGGGCTTGCCGCGGCCACCGTGGCCATCGTCGCAGTCGTTGCACTGCCATGGCGGTCGCCGCCCGATGGCACGACCACGCCTGCGCCCGCGGCTGTCGCCAGCGCCGCATCCGCAGCGCAAGCCCCGCCCGCGGACGTGGCCAGCCAGCTGCGCGCGCTCGATCGCGCATTGCAGGCCGGCTACGCGCGCAATGCCAGCGACGCGGAGCTGGCGCCGCTATGGGCGGCGCGCGCACGCCTGGTCGCCGACGAGGGCGCGCCGTCGCCGCCCATCGACATCCAGCACATCTGACCCGAGGACCACGCCCATGCCCACCCAGATCCGACACATGCTGGTCCGAAGCTGCCTGCTCGCGGCCTGCGTCCTGCCCGGCACGCTGCTGGCCGACGACAGCTCGCGCCAGGTCGCGGCCGAAGTCGAAGCCGCGCTGCACGACCTGTCTGCGCGCAACGCGCTCGGCCGTGCCGATGCGCCGCTCACCATTTCCAGGCCGGCCCAGGTGCGCTACGAACTCGGCGCGGTGGTGGATGTCCGCAGACCCGCGCCACAAGGCCTCGAAGTGCTCGCGATCAGCCCCGACAGCGCCGCCGCGCGTCTGGGCCTGAAGGCGGGCGACAGGCTGCTCGCGCTCAATGGCCGGCGGCTGGACGGGCGCGCCCCGGCCGGCGACGTCCTCAGGGAGGCCATGCAGGCGAGCAACGGCCAGCTCAAGGTGGTGGCGTCGCGCAACGGCGCCCGCATCGAGGCATCCGGCCGCGCCGACGTCGTCGGCCTGCCGGCGTATGCGCTGACGATCGGCAGCGCCGCCGGGCAGGCGCCGGGCTGCGGATTCGTCTCCTACAGCTACCTGCCGCCACGCAGCGAAAACGTGTTCCCGGCCATCATCACCACCGTCGACGGGCGCAGCACGCCGCTGGGCGAGGTCAACCGGCTGCGCGTGGACGGCGGCCGCCATGTGCTCACCGTCCAGGAATTCATCCCCGACCATCGCCTGAGCGCGACCCAGAACCGGCAGCGCTTCCTGGCAAAACGCGAGTTGTTGGCACGCGCCTACAAGCCACTGGTGCTGGAAATCAAACCCGGCATCAATTACCGCGTCGGCGCACGCCTGCGCAAGGACCGGCTGGACAACGCCAGCATCCGTGCCAACGAATACTGGGAACCTGTGGTCTGGGAGCAGGTCGAAGAGGCGTGTCGTTGAGCGCGACCCGTCATCCAGATGGTCGCTTGCCCCCGCTTCGGCGCGCACGACAAAATCCAATTGGCTGGAGGAAGCCCATGCGTAGCGTGTTCCTGTACCTCGCCTTGCCGTTCCTGCTGCTGCCAGCCTCCGCGCCCGCGCAGGACACCCAACCCGATGCACGGGTGCTGGAACAACAGCCGCCGCTGGAGCGCGAAGTCCGCGGCAACTACATCGGCGAACCGGGGATCCCGCCGGAGATGCTGACCAGCGGCTTCCTCACCGCGCATCCGGACATCCGCTGGCGCCGCGAAGCCTCGTATTCCTACAACCAGAAGGACTACGCATTGGCGATGACGCAGTTCCTGCGCGCCGCGCGCTACGCCGACAAGCCCTCGCAGGCGATGATCGCCGAGATGTACTGGAAGGGCCTGGGCGTGCCGCAGGACCGCGAACTCGGATACGCCTGGATGGACCTGGCCGCCGAGCGCCTGTATCCGAACTTCGTGATCAAGCGCGAAGCCTACTGGGAGCAGCTCGACGCCACCCAGCGCCAGGACGCCATCAAGCGCGGGCAGCCGCTGCTGGCCGAATACGGCGACGATGCCGCCAAGCCGCGGTTGGCCAAGGTCATGCGCCAGGAGGCGACCCGGATCACCGGCAGCCACGGCGGCTTCGTCAGCCCCTCGCTGCGGATCGTGCCGATGACCGGCCCGCTGGCCGGCACCGGCATCGACATCCCGGCGGAAAAATACTACGCGCCCGAATACTGGCGTCCGCAGCAATATTTCGCTGCCCAGGACGAGGTGTGGGCGGCGCCGGAGCGGCAGGGCCAGGTGCGCGTCGGCGAGCCGGAGCAGCAGGCCACGCAGCCGCCCGCCGAGGGCCTGCCGGAGCCCGCCACGCCACCCGAACACTGAGCGCGCAGCGGCAGGCCGGGGTCGGCTAGCTCCTTGGCGTTCCGCGATCCGAAGCGCCCAGCACCTGGCGCAGGAACGACACCGTGATCCGCCGCTGCGCGGCCAGCGAGGCGCGATCCAGCCGGTCCAGCAGTGCCGTCAGGCTGGACAGGTCGCGGCCGGTGCGGCTGAGCAGCCAGTCGATCGCGGCGTCCTCGACCACCAGCCCGCGACGCTGCGCGCGCAGGCGCAGCACCTCGCGACGACCGCGGTCGTCGAGCGCGGCCAACGCGATGCGCGCGGCCTGCGACAAGCGCGAGCGCAGGTCCGGCAGCAGCAGCGGCAGGTCCTGCGGCAGCGCACGCGCGGTGTACAGCACGGACTTGCCACCGTCGTGCACGCGATTGTGGAATTCGAACAGCGCGAGTTCGTCGTCGCGATCGCCGGCAACCGCATCGATGCCGTCGAGCGCGATGAAGTCGTTGCCGTGCAGCGCCTCGAGCGCATCGCGCAGGCGACCCGAGGCGCTCGCCAGGGGAAGGTAGGCGCCGCGGCGCGACGCGTCGGATTCGACCGCGGCGCAGGCGGCAAGCGCCAGGTGGGTCTTGCCGGTGCCGGCCGCGCCCAGCAGGTACAGCACGCCGGCCTGCCCGCCGGAGGCGGCGCGCAGCTGCGCCAGCGCGCCTTCGGGCGCGCCGACGAAGGTCTCGAAGCGCTGGTCGGGCGGATAGCGCAGCGCCAGCGGCAATTGGGCGGCCTGCCCCGGGCCCGGCGAACGGCTCACGACCCGCCGTTGTCCTTGCCCTGCCCGTCGTCGCCCCGGTCCCCGCTGGGAGTGACGATCACGCCTTCGCCGGCAAGTTCATCCGGGATCACGACGGCGGCCGCACGGCCCGCGTACAGCCGGCTCTGGGTATAGCGCTCGTGCGCGAAGCGCAGCAGCACGTTGACCACCGCCGCCACCGGCAGCGCCAGCAGCATGCCGAGGAAGCCGAACAGCTGGCCGCCGGCGAGCACCGCGAAGATCACCGCCACCGGATGCAGGCCGATGCGGTCGCCGACCAGCTTCGGCGTCAACCAGTAGCTCTCGATCACCTGGCCGATGCCGAACACCGCCAGCACGCCCGCGACGTGCTTCCAGTCGCCGAACTGCACCAGCGCCGCGATCACGCCGAACACCACGCCGCTGGCCGGGCCGAGATAGGGCACGAAGGTCAGCAGCCCCGCGACGATGCCGATCAGCAGGCCCAGGTCCAGGCCCACCGCCCACAGCCCGAAGCCGTACATCGCCCCCAGCACCAGCATCACCGTGAACTGTCCGCGCAGGAAGCCGCCGAGCATCGCGCTCGACTGCGTCGCCAGGCGCGTGACCACGCCGAGCCGGTCGCGCGGCACCAGCGCGGCGGCGCGCTCGATGAAACTGTCCCAGTCGCGCAGGAAGAAGAACGTCAGCACCGGGATCAGCACGATGTTCGCCACCCATGCGAACAGCGCGAACCCCGATCGCGACAGGAAGCCGAGCGCGGTGGTGGCGAAACCACCGGCCTTTTCCCAGTGCGTGCGCAGCTGTTCGACCAGGTAGTCCGGATCCAGCCAGGTCGCCAGGTGCAGGCCGGTGTGCCGTTCGACCCAGGGCAGCGCGGTGCCCATGAACCAGTCGCCGTAGTGCGGCAGGGATTCAGCCAGGATCAGCAGCTGGCGCTGGATCATCGGCACCAGCAACAGCAGCAGCAGCGCGACCAGCACCACCATCAGCGCGTACACCAGGATCACCGCGGTATTGCGCGAACGCCCGGCGCGCTGCAGCCGGTCCACCAGCGGGTCGCCGAGCCAGCCCAGCATCGCCGCGACCACGAACGGCGTCAGCACCGGGCCGAGCAGCCACACCAGCCAGCCGACAGCGAGCACCAGCAGCGCCCACTGCAGGCGCTTGAGGAACAGGGCGATGTCAGCCAGCGCCTCGCCGCTCATTGCAGCCGGAACACGGGTGGCGGCGCCTGCGACAGGCCGTCCTGCCCGCCCTCGCCGCCGACTTCCACCAGCTGCTGGTCATCGGCCATGCGGCGGAAGCCGACCATGCCGGTCAGCAGCTGCAGTTCGAGCTCGAGGCCCTCCGGCGCCGCGCGCAGCGGGACGATCCCGCGCACCACCGACATGCCCTGCAGGATGCCGGACAGGCGGATGTAGTCGGCGCTGCTGTCCAGCCCGGTGAACACCACGCGGTACTTGCCGGGCGGGCCGGCGGCGTTGCTCCTGGCATAGCGCTTGGTGAGGGCATCGGCGGCACCATCGGCACCGGCCGCCATGGCACGGCGCGCATTGCTGTCGCTGCTGCTCCACTTCGACAGCACCCGGCCGTCGTCGACGAAGATCCAGTCCGCGGTCCAGCCGCCCTGGTCGCGGTAGAGCTTGCCGATCAGCTGCATCGGCGGGCTGTAGCGCGAAGACACGCGCGCGATGGCGGCGGTGTCGCCGCGCCAGATGGCGCCTGCGACCGCCTGTTCGGCGGCATTGCCCGACGGCAGGCCGAGCTGGTAACCGCGCTCCTGCGCCCGGTCCAGGATCGACTTCGCGACCCTGTTCTGCTGCAGGCCGACCAGGCGCGGCCCGGAGCCGTCGTCGATCGCCAGCCACAGCACCGGCTTGGGCCGCGGCGCCGGCCACACCGGCAGGCCCAGCGCGGCGGCGATCGCGTCGACGTCGTCCTGCTTGAAGCGCACCACCAGGGTGGTGCGGTAACTGGGCGCACCGCCGGTCGACGTCACCTCGTCCTGGCGGTAATCGTAGCCGTCGACGTAGTCGGCAGCGCGGCGCAACTCCTTGCCGACCCCCGGCCTGGCGGCGGCGCTGCGGTCGCCCGACAGCTTGGCCAGCACCTGCGCCAGTCCGCGCGCGAACCCGGCCTTGCGCTCGGCTTCGCCCTGGTCGCGCACCGGGACTTCCGCCGCGTAGACGCCCTGCGCGACGGCACGATCGCCCTCCACGCGCTGCGCCTGCGCCGCGCCGGCCATGCAAAGCGTGCCCGCCAGCAGCCATCCCAGTGTCCCGGCGAAACGGATTGCCCGTCGCATCGTTCGTCCTTCAGCCTTCGATCAGGGGGGAAATGGTGCCATAGATGGGGATGCAGGACGGTAGAGGCAGTTGCGGGTTGTCGGTTGCGGGTTGCGGGCGGAGCAAAATCGCGGGTTGCCGCCGTAGCGCCGAGCTTGCTCGGCTCTACCGGTGCATAGGCACGTACCACGACCCGCAACCAACAACCCCCAACCAGCAACCACCCGCCCATGCGCTGCTAAAATTGCCGGCCCTGCGCCCCTGCGAGCCGCCGTGACCGCCCCTACCCCACTGACCTACCGCGACGCCGGCGTCGACATCGATGCCGGCAATGCCCTGGTCGAGCGCATCAAGCCGCTGGCCAGGCGCAGTTTCCGGCCGGAAGTGATGGGCGGCCTGGGCGGATTCGGCGCGCTGTTCGACCTCTCCGGCAAGTACCGCGAGCCGGTGCTGGTCTCCGGCACCGACGGCGTCGGCACCAAGCTCAAGCTGGCGCAGCAGCTGGGCCGCCACGACACCATCGGCATCGACCTGGTCGGCATGTGCGTGAACGACGTGCTGGTGCAGGGTGCCGAGCCGCTGTTCTTCCTCGACTACTTCGCCACCGGCAAGCTCGACGTCGACACCGCCGTGGCCGTGGTCGGCGGCATCGCGCGCGGCTGCGAGCTTTCCGGCTGCGCCCTGATCGGCGGCGAGACCGCGGAGATGCCCGACATGTATCCGCCGGGCGAATACGACCTGGCCGGCTTCTGCGTCGCCGCGGTGGAGAAATCCGAACTGCTCGACGGCAGCCAGGTGCGCGCCGGCGACGTGCTGCTCGGCATCGCCTCCAGCGGACCGCACTCCAACGGTTATTCGCTGATCCGCCGCATCTTCGACCGCGCCGGGCGTCCGGGCGACCTCGACCTCGACGGCGTGCGCCTGGAAGATGCGCTGATGGCGCCGACCGCGCTGTACGTGAAGCCGCTGCTCGAACTGCTGCGCGGCGGCAGCGGCAAGTCCATCCACGCCATGGCCCACGTCACCGGCGGCGGCCTGAGCGAAAACATCATCCGGGTGGTGCCAGACGGCCTCGGCCTGCAGGTCGATGCCGGTGCGTGGCCGCTGCCCCCGGTGTTCGACTGGCTGCAGCGCGAGGGCGCGGTGGCGCGCGAGGAGATGTGGCGCACCTTCAACTGCGGCATCGGCTTCGTGCTGATCGTGTCCGCCGGACATGCGTCGACGATCGCAGCCGACCTCACCGGCCTCGGCCTCGCGCACTGGCAGATCGGTGAAGTGGTGGCAGCCGGCGACAGCGAGCGCGTGCGCATCGGATGAACAGGCCGCCCGGACGCGCCGCCGAGCGCGATCTCCGCCCCTGCAGGAGCGCACCAGAGCGCGACAGGCTTTCCCTTCGAGACCAGGTCGCGCCCTGGTGCGTTTCTGCAGGATTGTGCTGATGCTGCGGCTTGCGGTCCTCGTCTCCGGGCGCGGCAGCAACCTGCAGGCGATCCTTGACGCCGGCGCGTCGGGTTCGCTGGCGGCGCGGGTGGCAGGCGTATTCTCCGACCGCGCCTCGGCGCCGGCGCTGCGGCGCGCGCGCGATGCCGGCATCGAAACGCTGGCAATGGATCCGAACGCATTCGCCACCCGCGCCGGCTTCGACCGCGCGCTGTTCGCCGAAGTCGATGCCTGCGCGCCAGACCTGGTCGTCTGCGCCGGCTACCTGCGCCTGATCGATGCCGCCGTGGTGGAAGCGCGCCGCGGCCGCATGGTCAACATCCACCCTTCGCTGCTGCCCGCGTTCAAGGGCCTGCACACGCACCGCCAGGCGCTGGACGCGCATGCCAGCGAGCACGGCGCCAGCGTGCACTACGTCACCGCCGATCTCGACGGCGGCCCGGTGATCTCGCAGGCGCGCGTGCCGGTTCTGGCCGGCGACACCGCGGGCACGCTGGCCGCGCGCGTGCTGGCGCGCGAGCACCCCCTGCTGGTCGAAACCCTGCGCTGGCTGGCCGCCGGGCGCATCGCGCTGGCTGAAGATCGCGTTCATGTCGACGGCTTGCCGCACGTCCCGCTTCAGCTGGCAGCCAACGACCGTTTTGCATGATGGCGCACCCATGAAATCCCTGGCCCTGCTGTCCACCCTGCTCCTCGCCGCGCTGCTGCCCGCCGCGCGCGGCAGCGATGCCGTGCCCGCGCCCGCCGGGGACGCGCCTGCACTGGCGCCGTTCACCGCGACCTACGAGGCCTGGCACGGCGGCAAGCCCGCCGGCACCGCGACCATGCAGCTGGTGCACAACGCCGGGCCGCAGTGGCGCATCGACCTGGGCATCCGCGGCAACCGCGGCTTCGCCGGCATCCTCGGCCTCAACCTGCAGCAGAGCACCGTGTTCGAAGTACTGGCCGGCGACCGCTTCCGCCCCCTGAGCCAGAGCACGGTGCGCAAGGGCCTGTTCCTGGGCAGGAAGAACGTCGGCATCTACGACTGGAACACCCGTACCGCGCAGTGGCGCGGCGACCTCAAGGACAGCCGCAAGCAGCCGATCGCGCTGCGCGAAGGCGACCTGAGCGGGCTGCTGATCGATCTGGCGGTGATCCGCGACGCCAAACCCGGCGCTCGCCTCGATTACCGCTTCGTCGACGGCGGCCGCGCCCGCGACCACGTCTACCAGGTCGCCGATGACAGCGAAACCGTCGGCGTCGGCGAGCTGAGCTATTCCGCGCTGCGCGTTTCACGCCTCAATGGCGGCAACGATGACACCATCTTCTGGGTCGCCGACGGCGTGCCCACCCCCGTGCGCATCCTGCAGCGGGAAGACGGCGGGGACGGCATCGAACTGCGCCTGACCGCCTACCAGGGAGTCGAACCATGAGCCATGCCCGGAAACCGGCCGTTGCCTGCAAGCTGTTCGCGGCCGCCCTGCTGGCCCTGGCCAGCCTGCCCGCGCTGGCGATCAAACCGTTCAGCGCCGACTACCAGGCCAGCTACATGGGCCTGAACAGCACCGGCAGGATGACCCTGCAGCCGCAGGGCGAGCATCGCTGGAAGTACAGCCTGAACATCGGCAGCGGCGGCATCCAGCTCAACCAGAGCACTGTGTTCGACGAACACGACGGCCAGTGGCGCCCGCTGTCGGGCAGCGACTCCTCGCTGCTGCTGATCAAGAAGACCGACAAGGGCGCCAGCTACGACTGGGGCAAGGGCGTGGCCACCTGGAGCGGCGACGTCAAGCCCGACCGCGCCGGCCCGGTGCAGCTGCAGCCCGGCGACGTCGATGCGCTGCTGCTCAACCTGGCCCTGGTCCGCGACGTCGCCGCCGGCAAGCCGCTGCACTACCGCATGGTCGACGACGGCCGCGCCAAGCAGCTCGACTTCAAGGTCGCCGGCAAGGAAACAGTCGATGTTGGCGGGAAATCCATGCAGGCCACCAGGGTCGAACAGGTCGCCGACGGCAGCAGGCAGATCATCGTCTGGGTCGTCGACGGCCTGCCGGTCCCGGCCCGCATCCTGCGGCGCAAGGACGGCAAGGACGACATCGATTTGCGGATCAAGTCGGTGAACTGACGCGGTTACGATCCGCGACCAACTCCTGCAACGCACAAGGCCCGCATCGTCGCGGGCCTTGTGCTTCATGGCTGCGGGTTAATTGTCCCTGACACCTTTATCGCTTTTCTGCATGGTACGGCTCGGCGGGGGCAGGTCAGATGGTCGTCGTCATCGTCGTGAGCGTGCGGTTTAATTCCCTCCGTCGCTTTGATCGCTTTGATCGAAGGCCCTCTGCTTACTTTGGCTGCAAGCTTTCAAGGGAAAAGCTCCTTGGCCGGCTGGAACCTCATGCACTTGCCATCTTTGAGCTAACGCTTGAATTACAGCGCGCTCGAATTTTTGCTCGTCGGCATTACTGGATCCCGCAGAGAACCCTATGGCCACCTCATACGCAGATAATCCTTGGTTACCAGCTGTCAGGCCAACATCATCCTTTCCGCTAATTCCAATATGGATCAGTTCGTACTCAGGATGCTGATTCATAGCCTTTAGCTTGCGTGCAGTACTGGTGCTTCCGTCAACGAATTCCATGCCCTTTTCATGAGCGACTGTCTGCATAACATGCTTAAAGTCGTCAACGCCTCGCTCGTCTTCTAGGCATAACTGAACAGCTCGGGATGGGTGCTTCCCTGAGCAACCACCAACCATCAAAAGAAACGTGATGAATAAAAAATTGCGCATTCTTAAGGCCTAAAAAAAATATTAACGGGGAATAGCGGCACACATTGCTGCAACAGCAGCCGCAGCAGAGCCAAAGAAGAGATGACCAACCGCTATGTTTTCCACTGAATGCAGACCTGTACCGATACCGGTAATGGTGATCATAGAACCAACACCGAAAGGACCTGGCTCCACTTGCCAAGTAACATCCCCGGGATAGTACCGATGGCCCGGGCGAGTTGTGTTGACTAGCGTTCTGCTCGCAAAATCTACATTTTGCGATATGTGGTTATTTCCCCATAGCGTTACATCGGCACTGAAGCCTGCATGTGCTTGCGGGGCACCCGGCGCACTAATCCCTAGCAATGTGATCCTGAGGAAGGCAGCTGCTGGTGAGCAAAGTGTGAATTGCTTTATGACGTATTTATGCTCTTCTTCGCAAAGCCCGAAAGGATCCACGAAACTGACCGGATTCCCCCCAACATAGGCATAGGTGTTGATGCCACCTCGAAGCCCAATCGGATCACTCTGCGCAGAACAGGGGTCAGAGCACGTTTTCCATTTCCGATCACCGGGAGTACTAACCCGGACGCCGAATCACCCATCCACCCGCCGGATCTTCGCCCCCAGCCCCGACAGCTTCTGCTCGATGCGCTCGTAGCCGCGGTCGAGGTGGTAGATGCGGTCGATGGTGGTGTCGCCGTCGGCGACCAGGCCGGCGAGGATAAGCGAGGCGGAGGCGCGCAGGTCGGTGGCCATCACCGGCGCGCCGCTGAGGCGTCCGACGCCGGTGACGGTGGCGCGGGGGCCCTCGACGTGGATCTCGGCGCCCAGGCGCGTGAGTTCCTGCACGTGCATGAAGCGGTTCTCGAAGATGGTCTCGTCGATCCTGGCGCTGCCTTCGGCGATGCAGTCCATGGCCATGAACTGCGCCTGCATGTCGGTCGGGAAGCCGGGGTGCGGCGCGGTGACGATGTTTACCGCCTTCGGCCGGCGCCCGCGCATGTCGACGGTGATGCGGTCGCCGTCGATGGCGACGTCAGCACCGGCCTCGGTCAGCTTGGCCAGCACCGCATCGAGCGTGGCGGGGCGCGCGTGGGTGGCGGTGACGCGGCCGCCGGTCATGGCCGCGGCGACCAGGAAGGTGCCGGTTTCGATGCGGTCGGCAACGACGCGGTGGCGGCCGCCGTGCAGGCGCTCGACGCCGTGCACGACGATGCGCGGGGTGCCGGCGCCCTCGATGTCGGCGCCCATCGCCACCAGGCAGTCGGCGAGGTCGACGATCTCCGGCTCCATCGCCGCGTTCTCGATCACCGTGGTGCCGCTGGCCAGGGTCGCGGCCATCAGCACGTTCTCTGTGGCGCCGACGCTGACCATCCCGAACGCGACCTTGCCGCCCTTGAGCCGCGAGGCCTGCGCCTTGATGAAGCCGTGCTCCAGCGTGATCCTCGCGCCCAGCGCCTCGAGCGCATGGATGTGCAGGTCGACCGGGCGCGAGCCGATCGCGCAGCCGCCGGGCAGCGAGACTTCGGCCGCGCCGTACTTGGCCAGCAGCGGCCCGAGCACCAGCACCGAGGCGCGCATGGTCTTGACCAGTTCGTAGGGCGCGACGTGGCTGTGCACCGTGCGCGGATCGACCTGCAGGTTGCCGTCCTCGTCGCCGGTCACGCCGGCGCCCAGCTCCTCCAGCACCCGGCGCGTGGTGCGCACGTCGTGCAGCGCGGGCACGTTGCCGATCTCGACCGGACCATCGGCCAGCAGGGTCGCGCACAGGATCGGCAGCACCGCGTTCTTGGCGCCGGAGATCGCGACTTCACCTTCGAGCGCGACCCCGCCGGTGACGATGATCTTCTGCATCAGGCGGCGCCGGCTTCGTCGGGCGTCAGCGTGCGCAGCGCCAGCGCATGGATCTCGCCGCCCATGCGCTCGCCGAGGGTGGCATAGACCAGGCGGTGGCGGGCGAGCGGCAGCTTGCCGCGGAAGGCCTCGGAGACGACCAGCGCCTCGAAGTGCACGCCGTCGGCGCCCTGCACCTCGACACGGGCGCCGGGCAGGCCGGCTTCGATCAGTTTGCGGATGGTCTCGGTGTCCAAGGTCTTCGGGGTCCTTTCTGGGTGCAGCTTCGCAAGCCCGCACGGTGATGTGCGGGCTTTTGCGCAGGAATGCGCACGACCGCGTAAAATGGCGCGATTAGCCTAACGGAAAGGCCCGGGCCGCACTATGGTCGCCAGCGCAGCAAGTCCCGTCGACGACGCCACGCTGGCCGCCAGCGGCCGGCGCGTGCTTGCCGTCGAGGCCTGTGGCCTGGAGGCGGTCGCCGCGCGCATCGACGGCAGCTTTTCCCAAGCCTGCCGCATCCTGCTGGCGTGCAGCGGCCGCGTGGTCTGCACCGGCATGGGCAAGTCGGGGCACGTCGCGCGCAAGATCGCCGCCACCCTCGCCTCCACCGGCACGCCCGCGTTCTACGTGCATCCGGGCGAAGCCGGGCACGGCGACCTGGGCATGATCACCGATGCCGACGTGGTGCTGGCGCTGTCGTATTCGGGCGAAACCGACGAGATCCTGATGCTGCTGCCGGTGCTCAAGCGCCAGGGCAACCCGCTGGTGGCCATGACCGGCCGCGCGCAGTCCACGCTTGCGCGCGAAGCCGACGTGCACCTCGACGTCGGGGTTCCCGAGGAGGCCTGTCCGCTGCACCTGGCCCCGACCTCCAGCACCACCGCGGCGATGGCGATGGGCGATGCGCTGGCGGTGGCGCTGCTCGATGCGCGCGGCTTCACCAGCGAGGACTTCGCGCGTTCGCATCCGGCCGGTGCGCTCGGCCGCCGGCTGCTGCTGCACATCCGCGACGTGATGCACGCCGGCGACGAGATCCCCGCGGTGCGCGAATCGGCCACGCTCGGCGACGTGCTGGTGGAAATGAGCCGCAAGCGCCTGGGCATGAGCGCGGTCGTCGACGCGCACGGGACCCTGCTGGGCCTGTACACCGACGGCGACCTGCGCCGCACCCTGGCCGACCCGGGCATCGACGTGCGCGACACCCGCATCGTCGAGGTGATGACGCGCGATCCGGTGACCATCGGCGCCGATGCGCTGGCGATCGAGGCGGCGCGCCTGATGGAAACCCGCAAGATCAATGCGCTGCTGGTGGTCGACGGACAGCGCCGCGTGGTCGGCGCACTCAATATTCACGACCTGTTGCGGGCGCGCGTGGTTTAGGGGCGGTTGCTGGTTGATGGTTGATGGTTGCCGGCCGGAGTCTTGCCGCATCCGGCCGCTCTACCAGCCCCCCCCCCCCACAACCCACAACCAGCAACCCACAACCACCAACCCGCCCCATTCCCCATGACCCAATCGCCCCCTCCCTACCCCGCCGACCTGCTCGCACGCGCCGCGAAGATCCGGCTGGCCTGTTTCGACGTCGACGGGACCCTGACCGACGGCCGCCTGTATTTCGACAGCGAGGGCCGCGAGTCCAAGGCCTTCCACGCCACCGATGGGCAGGGGCTGGCGCTGCTGCGCAAGGTCGGGATCGCGATCGCTTTCATCACCGCGCGCAAGGGCACGATCGTCCAGCACCGCGCCGCCGAACTCGGCGTCGAGGCCCACATCGGCGTCGCCGACAAACTGGCCTGCATGGACGCCATCCGCGCGCGCCTCGGCCTTGCCATCGACGAAGTCGCGTTCATGGGCGACGATCTTGCCGATCGCGCGCCGATGCGGGTCGCCGGTCTCGCGGTCGCGCCGGCCAACGCGCACGCGTGGATCCGCGAGGTCGCGCACTGGCAGACCGCGGCCTGCGGCGGCGAGGGCGCGGCACGCGAACTGTGCGACCTGCTGCTGCAGGCACAGTCGCGCGTAGAAGCCCTGCTCGCCGGGGTCGACGCGCGATGACCTGGCGCGGCGCGCTCACCCTGGTCCTGCTGCTTGCCGGCATCGTCACCGGCTGGTCGATCTGGCGGCTGCGCACGGCGTCGCCAGACGTGCTGGCGACCAGTACGCGGCCGAACTACCTGCTGCACGATTTCGAGCTGGTCGCGCTCGACGGCCAGGGCAAGGAGTCGTTCACCGTACGGGCGCCGCAGCTGGCGCAGGACGCGGTGGACAGGACGCTGTCGCTGGAGACGCCGCTGTTCCTGGTGCCCGACAAGGACGGCAAGCGCTGGCAGCTGCGCTCGCGGACCGGCTGGGTCGCCGCCGACAACAGCGTGCTGCGGCTGCGCGGCAGCGTGGTGGCCACCAGCCCGCCGGGCACGCCGGCGACCACCATGAAGACCGAGCAACTGAACGTATTCCCCGACAGGAACGAGGCCTCTTCCCCGACCCTGGTCGCCGTCACCCAGCCGGGCCTTACAATGCACGGTACCGGGATGCGCGTCGACCTGTCCGATAAGCGCGTCCGCCTCCTCTCCAAGGTGCGCATGACCTATGACCCGTAGCGCCAAGAGCCTGCTGCCGATCCTCGTCGCCATGGCATGCCTGTGCGCCGGCGGGGCGTGGGCCAAATCCTCCGACCGCAACCAGCGCACCAACATCGACGCCGGCAGCAGCGACTGCTCGCTGGACGAAGGCGCGCCCTGCCTGTTCACCGGCAACGTCAGGATCGTGCAGGGCACGCTCGACATCCAGGCGGCGAAGGCCGACGTGCGCCGGCGCAATGGCCAGCCCCAGACCATCAAGCTCAATGGCTCGCCGGTGAAACTGAAGCAGCAGACCGACGACGGCGGCTGGATGAACGCCACCGCGGCGCAGATCGACTACGACCTGTCCAGCGAAATCGTCGTGTTCTCCGGAAACGCGCGCCTGCTGCAGCCGGGCAAGGGCAGCATTTCCGGCGAGCGCATCGTCTACAACATGAAGACCGGCCAGATCCAGAGCGGCGCCGCCGCCGGCGGCGGACGCGTCAACATGACCTTCGAGCCCAAGAACCCGGCGCCGGCCAGCGACGCCAAGCCGCCCGCCAAGCCGCAGGACGGGAAGTAATGCTGGTCGCACGGGCGCTGCGCAAGCGCTACCGCTCGCGCGTGGTGGTGCACGATTTCGGCCTGACCCTGGATGCCGGCGAGGTCGTCGGCCTGCTCGGCCCCAACGGCGCCGGCAAGACCACCTGCTTCTACATGATCGTCGGCCTGGTGCCCGCGGACGAGGGCGAGATCGTGCTCGACGGCCGCGACATCACCGCCGAGCCGATGTATACCCGCGCCAGGCTGGGGGTCGGCTACCTGCCGCAGGAGCCGTCGGTGTTCCGCAAGCTCAGCGTCGCCGACAACATCCGCCTGGTGCTGGAACTGCGCCCGGACCTGGACCGCGCCGGCCGCGAGCGCGAACTGGCCAGCCTGATGGACGAGCTGCAGGTGAACCACGTCTGCGAACAGCTCGGCGCCAGCTTGTCCGGCGGCGAACGGCGCCGGGTCGAGATCGCCCGTGCGCTGGCGGCCAACCCGCGCCTGATGCTGCTCGACGAACCCTTCGCCGGGGTCGACCCGATTTCGGTCGGCGAGATCCAACGCATCGTCCGCCATCTCAAGAACCGCGGCATCGGCGTGCTGATCACGGACCACAACGTCCGCGAAACCCTCGGCATCTGCGATCGCGCGTATATTCTCAGCGAAGGCGGCGTGCTCGCGCAGGGGGCTCCGGACGCGCTGCTGGCCAATCCCGACGTGCGTCGTGTCTACTTGGGGGAATCCTTCCGCCTGTAAGCGCGGCCCGTCAGCAAGGACATGCCGGGGAAGATGAAGCCACGCCTCCAGACATCGATCGGTCAACAGCTCGTCCTGACGCCACAGCTGCGCCAGGCGCTGCACCTGTTGCAGCTGTCGGCGCTGGAGCTCGAGGCCGAAATCAACCTCGCCGTCGAAAGCAATCCTCTGCTGGACTGGGACGAATCCGAGCCCGTGCAGCTCGAGGACGGGAGCAGCGGCGACGACCCGGCCAAGGATGGCGACGACCGCCAGCAGGACGACTTCCGCGACGACGACTGGGAACCGGCCACCGAGGCCTTCCGCGATTCGCCAGGCTGGAGTGGCGGCGACGATGTCGAAGCCAGCGAGCGCGTGGCGCAGGCCGAGAGCCTGCAGGACCACCTGTCCTGGCAGCTGCACCTGAGCCAGCTGTCCGAACGCGACCAGCGCATCGGCCTGCTGCTGATCGATGCGATCGACGACGACGGCTACATGCGCGAGCCGCTCGAGGCGATCGTCGCGGCACTGCAACCCGACACCACCTGTTCGGTCGAGGAAGTGCAGGCGGTATTGCGGCAGGTCCAGTGCCTGGACCCCTGCGGCGTCGGCGCGCGCGACCTGGGCGAATGCCTGTCGCTGCAGCTCGATGCCCTGCCCGACGACACCCCGGGCAAGGCGCTGGCGCTGCGCATCGCCGCCGGACCGATCGAACGCCTGCCCAGGCTCGGGATCGAGGGCGTGGCCGGCGAACTCGGATGCGACACCGAATCGGCCGAGCTGGCGCTGCAGCTGCTGCGCACGCTCGATCCCCGGCCAGGCGCGCAGGTCGGCGAGTTGCCCAGCGGGACCTACGTGACTCCCGATTGCGTGGTCTCGCGGCAGAAGGGGATGTGGCGCGTGACGCTGACCGACGAACGCAGGACCCGGCTCACCATCCACCGCGGCTACGAGCAGATGATCAAGCACGCCACCGACGCCGATGCCGGCTACCTGCGCGGCCACCTGCAGGAAGCCCGCTGGCTGCTGAAGAACCTGGCGCAGCGCGGCGATACCCTGCTCAAGGTGATGGAGTGCCTGGTGCGCCAGCAATCGGGCTTCCTGGAATTCGGCGCCCAGGCCCTGCGTCCGCTGACCCTGCGCGAAGTCGCGGTCGAAGTCGGCCTGCACGAGTCGACGATTTCGCGCGCGGTCTCGCGCAAGTACGTGCGCACCCCGCGCGGGACCCTGCCGCTGCGCGCCTTCTTCGCCTCCGGCATCGGCACCGAGGGTGGTGGCGAGGCGTCGAGCACCGCCATCCAGGACATGATCAAGCGCCTGGTCGAGGCCGAGAACCCGCGCAAGCCGCTGTCCGATGCCCGCTTGGCCGAGACGCTCAAGGCGGCCGGCGTGCCCGTGGCGCGACGGACCGTGGCCAAATACCGCGAGGCGATGGGCATCGCATCGTCGCACCAGCGCATCAGGGTCGCCTGAGCCCGGAAAACCCCGGCCCGCCCGCCCGCAAGCGGCCGCTTGCGGACACCAGTTCCCGAGGCGGCCCGGCGTGGCGGGTCGCGGCCCATCGCGCACTGCGTTAACCTCTTCTTAGCCCTTTCAAACGTCATCCGGGCGATGCTGGAGGCCCGCAAAATCCAGGAGTCGACGGATGCGCATCGAAACCCATGGCCATGGAATCGACGTCACTCCCGCCTTGCGCGACTACGTCGAGGGCAAGTTCGATCGCTTGTCCCGGCATTTCGACCAGCCGCTGGAGATCCGCACCCAGCTCAACCTCGACAAGCCGCATCACCGCGTCGAGGCCACGCTCAACATCTCCGGCAGGACCCTGCATGCGGACGCCACCGCGATCGACATGTATGCCGCGATCGACCTGCTGGCAGACAAGCTCGACCGCCTGCTGCTCAAGCACAAGAAAAAGCTGTCGGATCTGCAGCGCCGCCACAGCACCATGCGAAGCGGAAGCCCGGGGTAAGCCACGGCACGCTTCGCGCGGCATGCCGTTCGGCGCAAGCGCACCCCCGGATGGCCGGGCCCGGGCGGCCGGCGCCCTGGTGCCACGCCAGGAATGGCAGACTAGGATGTCGCCAAGCCCTTCCTTCCCACTCCGATAGGACCCCATGCCCCTCGCCGACCTGCTCACCGCCGAGCGCATCGTGATCCTGACCGGGGCTGCCGACCGCGACAGCGTGCTGGATGCCGCCGCGCGCCTGCTGTCCGACGCTTCGCCATCCATGACCGCGACCATCGGCGCGGCGCTGCGCGATCGCGAGGAGCTAGGCAGTACCGTGATCGGCCACGGCGTGGCGGTGCCGCATGCGCGCAGCAACGCCTATGACGAGGCGCGCGGTGCCTTCCTGCGCCTGGATCCCCCGGTGGATTTCGGCAGCGGGAAGGCGGTTCAGGTGGACCTGGTGTTCGCGATGAACGTGCCACAGCATTCGACGCAATTGCACCTGCAGACGCTGTCGGAACTGGCCAGCCGGTTCTCGGACCGGGATTTCCGCGACACCCTGCGTGGCGCCGGCGACCTGGCCGCGCTGCGGCGCGTGCTGCTGGACCTGCCGCGCACGACCATGGCGATGTCGGGACCATGAACGCGAGCATCACCGCCCACGCCCTGTTCGAGCAGCTGCGCGAGCGACTCGACCTTCGCTGGATCGCCGGCCAGCGGGGAGAAGCGCGGGTGCTGGAGGCCGTGGAAACCGTGGCGCGGCGTCCGTCGCTGGCCGGCTACCTCAACATGATCTACCCGAACAAGGTGCAGATCCTCGGCACCGAGGAACTCACCTGGCTCGACGGGCTGGATTCGCGGCTGCGCTGGGAAACCATCCAGAAGCTGACCCAGTCCAAGCCGCTGGCGCTGGTGCTCAGCAAGAACCAGCCTTGCCCCGACGACCTGCGCGGCGCCGCCGAGGAATCGGACACGCCGCTGTGGAGTTCGCCCAAGCGCGGCCACGAACTGCTCAACCACGTGCAGTACCACCTGGCACGCACGCTTGCGCCGCGCGTGACCCTGCATGGCGTGTTCATGGAAATCTATTCGATCGGGGTACTGATCACCGGCGAATCGGGCGCCGGCAAGAGCGAGCTCGCGCTGGAACTGGTGACCCGGGGCCACCGGCTGGTGGCCGACGATGCGCCGGAATTCACCCAGATCGCACCGGACGTGCTCGATGGCACCTGTCCGGAAATGCTGCAGGACCTGCTGGAACTGCGCGGCCTGGGGGTGCTCAACATCCGCCAGATGTTCGGCGACACCGCGGTCAAGCGCAACAAGTACCTGCGCCTGGTCGTGCACCTCAGCCGGCCGGATGCCGTCTTCGGCGCCGGGACAGGCGACGGCATGCTGCGCCTGACCGGCGACCTCGGCGTGCGGCGGATACTCGACCTCGACGTGCCGATGATCACCCTGCCGGTCATGCCCGGCCGCAATCTCTCGGTATTGACCGAGGCCGCGACGCGCATGCACATGTTGCGCGCGAAGGGCGCCGACCCGGCGATGGCCTTCATGGCCCGCCATTCGCACTTCCTTGAGCGGGGAACGCCATGAACCCCGGCACCAAAGCGCCCGGGCACGGGCAACCAGGCATGAGCGACGATGAGGGCGGAACCGGGGCGCCTTCGCTGCTGCTGGTCAGCGGCATGTCCGGCAGCGGCAAATCGGTGGCCCTGCATACCTTCGAGGACCTGGGCTTCTACTGCGTCGACAACCTGCCGGCCGAGCTGCTGGCGGCGTTCGTACGCAGCGTGACCCGCGACGACGGCACGCCGCAGAGGCTCGCGGTCGCGATCGACGTGCGCAACCGACACAGCGACCTGGCCAATGTCCCGGAGTGGCTGTCGGAAGTCGGCGCCATGGGGCTGGACCCGAGGCTGGTGTTCTTCGACACCCGCGACGACGCGCTGCTCAAGCGCTACGCCGACACCCGCCGCCGGCACCCCTTGAGCCACCTCGGGCTCGCGCTGGCCGACGCCATCGCGCTGGAGCGCCAGGTACTCAAGCCGCTGCGTGCACTGGCCGACGTCATCATCGATACCAGCGACCTCAACGTGCACCAGCTGCGCCGGCAGGTAACCGCCGAACTCGGCCTGAATCGCGACGAATCGCTTTCGCTGCTGTTCGAATCCTTCGCCTACCGCCGCGGGGTCCCGCCCGACGCGGATTTCGTGTTCGACGCGCGGGTGCTGCCCAACCCGCACTGGGACGCGCGCCTGCGCCCGCTGTCGGGGCGCGACGCCGAGGTGCGCGATTACCTCGAGGCCCAGGCCGAGGTCGGCGAGTACGTCGCCCAGGTCAGCGGCTTCCTCGACACCTGGCTGCCACGCATGCGCTCGGATACCCGCAGCTACGTCACCATCGCTTTCGGCTGCACGGGTGGCCGTCACCGTTCGGTCTACCTCACCGAGCGGCTGGCCGCGCATGCACGCGAACTCGGCTGGCCGGACGTGGCCACCTATCATCGCGAGTTGGACTGACGTGCCAATATAATGTTGGCAGGCCGCCGAGTGCGGTGTTTTTCATGTTCCGACAGGGGGATTCGATGCAACAGCACACTGCCGGCCATGCGGCCGGCCCGGCCGCACGGCTGCTGGCCCGGCTGGTCTTCGTCGCCGGCCTGTGGTTGGCCGCGAGCGCACAAGCGGCCAACCTCGACCCGGAGGTTTTCCCGGGAATCCGCACGGCGACCTTCGAAGTGGTCGCGGCCAAGCCGGAAAACGATCCGCTGAGCTACGAGAAGCCGCTGCCGCTGGACCTGCTGCCCTACCAGGAGCGCACCGACAAGTACTATTCCATCGGCACTGCATTCTCCATCGGCGACAGCCGCTATGTCACCGCCGCGCACGTGCTGGCGATCGGCGTCAACAGCCTGTGGGGGCCGCCAGCGCTGCGCGACAACGGCGGTCGCGTCTATCCGATCGACAAGGTGCTGAAGTTCTCGCTGGACAAGGACTTCGTGGTCTTCAGCCTGGCCGGGCAGCCCGGCGGCGGCGCCCTCGGGCTCGATACCGGGCCGAAGCCGGGCCAGGTGGTCTATTCGGTGGGCAACGCCTACGGTACCGGCGTGGTGATCCGCGACGGCCTCTATACCTCCGATACGCCGGAGCAGCAGGACGGCCGCTGGAAGTGGATGCGCTTCTCGGCCGCCGCCTCGCCCGGCAACAGCGGGGGGCCGCTGGTGGACCAGGACGGCAAGGTCGTCGGCGTGGTGCTGGCCAAGTCGCCCAACGAGAACCTCAACTACGCCCTTCCCATCGCCATGGTGCTCGATGCGCCGGACACGGCGGAGATCGACCAGCGCGTGGGCTACCAGTTCGATGTCTTCGACAGCACCATCAGCAACACTTTCAAGGCCAGCTTCGCGCTGCCGCTGCCGCTCGAGGATTTCTACGCCGCCTTCGAGCAGCGCATGAACGACTACGTGGACGGCCAGCTCAAGGCACTGCTGGCGAAGGAGCCGCAGCGCCTGTTCCCCAACGGCGAAGGCTCCAGCGAACTGCTGCACAGCATCGCCAGCATGGGCGATTTCCCGAAAGTCGTCGCACGCGCCAGCAATGGCACCTGGGGCCTGGCCGGCGACGAGCGCGAAGACGTCCGCCTGCCTGCCAACGGCTACGTGACGCCCGGCAATTTCGGCAAGAACGGCCTGTTCCACCTGCGCAAGCCCGACGACGTGCCGGCCGAGCGCCTGTACCGGGATCCTTCCGTGCCGATGGACCTGATGCTCAAGACCGGCTTCATCAAGCGCGACATCGGATCGGACAGCGTCGCCGTGACGTCGCTGGGCAAGCCCAGCCTCGACACCGCCCACGTCGATGCCTGGGGCCGGCGCTGGCAGGTGTGGGAGTGGCCCCTGCCCTATGCCAACTCGGTGCTGATCGTGCTGGCGCTGCCGGTGCCGGACGGCTACGTGGGCGTGATGCGCTCCTCGGCCGCCATGCAGGAACACGACCAGCTGATCAACACCATCGCGCTGGCCGATTTCATGTACGTCAATTTCGACGGCACCCTGGCACAGTGGAAGGACTACCTGCGGCAGCCGGGCCTGCAGCCTGAGGCGCTCAAGGACGTCACGATCGATTTCGAATACGGCAAGCGGTTCCGCTACGCGTCCCGGCGCATGGGCTTCGATTTCACCCCGGAGCTGCAGGCGATCCAGCCCGACAGCGTGCTCACGCTCGGCTTCGCCTTCTTCGCCGACCAGGGCAAGCCAGTGTGGGACGTGGCCGAGGTCTGGCTGTCGGCCAAGGCCAACGACAACAACTACCTCATGGTCGTGCGCCAGCAGGCCCCGTCCCCCGACCTGAACGACGAGTACCGCAACGACTGGGACAGGATCCTGCATCGCCGCCACCCGAACAACGAGGTCGCGCGCGACGGCAACGACACCACCAAGATCACCGCCGTGGTCGGCGCCCCGGCCGAAGCCGCCCCCAAGGTGCTGTATACCGCCCAGTACGCCGCGGAAGGCAAGCAGCCGCAGGATGCGATGAAGGCCAAGCTCGACCTGCTGCTCAAGGACCTGCACACCGCGGAGCACTGACTGCCCCGGGAGTGGCCGGCCGCTTCCGGCCACTCCCGCCGGTCTGTTAACTTGGCGGCATGGCAGCCGGCATCCTCCTCGTCACCCATGAAGGCATTGGCAGCGCGCTGGTCGCGGTGGCGACCGCGCTGCTGCGCAACCTGCCGCTCAGGGTGGAAGCTTTCGAGGTGCCCTTCGACGCCGATCCCGAGGCCCTGCTGCCGCAGGCCAGCGCCGCGCTGCGGCGGGTCGACGGCGGCTTCGGCGTGCTGGTGCTCACCGACCTGTATGGCGCCACTCCGAGCAACCTGGCTGCCAGGCTCGCGCGCCTCGGCACCCCGGTGCGGCGGGTGTCGGCGCTCAACCTGCCGATGCTGCTGCGGGTGCTGAACTATCCCGAACTCGAACTCGACGAACTGCCGGCCGTGGCCGCGGCCGGCGCCCGCAACGGGGTGATCCATGACGACGCCTGAGGTGCCGGCATGATCGAACGCGAACTGCTGGTGGCCAACAAGCTCGGCCTGCATGCGCGCGCGACCGCCAAGCTGGTGCAGGTGCTGGCCGGCTACCGTTGCAACGCCACGCTCACCGCCAAGGGCCGCGAGGTCAACGCCAAGAGCATCATGGGCGTGATGCTGCTGGCCGCCGGCCACGGCACGCCGGTGGTGCTGCGCGTCGAAGGCGAGGACGAAGCCGCCGCCGCCGACGCGGTGGCGGCGCTGTTCGAGCGACGCTTCGACGAGGACGTCTAGAGCGGTGCCCGGCGAATGGATCGTCGAACTGGCGCCGTGGATTCGGCCCCGAGACAAGGCGCGAGGAGGAGGCATAGTGGGGCTATGGTGACGACGAGCAACGCAGGATCGGGGTCGAAGACCAGGCCAGTTTGGCGAGCCATTCGCCGGGCACCGCTCTAAGTGCGTCAGGTCCTGTCCGGCCAGGGGGCGTCGAAGGGCAATGCCCTGGGCCGGGCACGCGTTCGGCTTCCGCACGCGCTCGAGGTCGCCGAGGACCAGATCGCCGCGGAGGCGATCGAAGGCGAACTGGAACGCCTGCACGCGGCGATCGCCGTCGTGCGCGACGAAATGCAGGCGACGCGCGAACGCCTGCACGGCGCGCTGGCGCACGAGGTCGGCGAGTTCCTCGACATGCACGCGCTGCTGCTGGACGACCCGGAGCTGCTGCAGGGCCTGGACGAACTGATCCGAAAGGGGCGCTACAGCGCCGACTATGCGCTGCGCCTGCAGCGCGACCGCCTTGCAGGCGTGTTCGAGGGCATGGACGACCCTTACCTGCGCAGCCGCATCGAGGACATCGATCACGTCATCGGCCGCGTGCACGCCGCCCTGCACCAGCACGAGGCCGAACTGCAGGGCGTGGCCGGCGAGATCCTGGTCACCGACAGCATCGCGCCGTCCGAAATCGCGCAGCTGCATTCGCAAGGGGTGATGGCGATCGTCACCGCCGGCGGCAGCCTGCTCTCGCACAGCGCGATCCTCGCGCGCAGCCTGCACCTGCCGCTGATCGTGGGCGCACAGCAGGCGCTGCAGGCGGTGAACGACGGCAACGTGCTGGTCGTCGATGGCGGCAGCGGGCTGCTGGTGGTCGAGCCGGATGCCGACGACCTGCGTGCCCACCGCGCGCGCCTGCGCGAGGAGAAGCGCGAGCGCCGGCAGCTGCATCGCCTGCGGCGCGAACCGTCGCGCACGCTGGACGGCGTCGACATCCGCATCTCGGCGAACGCCGAATCGCGCGACGGCGTGGCCGAGGCGCACGCGCTGGGCGCGGCCGGCATCGGCCTGTACCGCACCGAGTTCCTGTTCCTGCAGCGCAACGAACTGCCGGACGAGGAAGAGCAGTTTCGCGCCTATCGCGACCTCGCCATCGGCATGACCGGGCGGCCGGTGACGATCCGCACGCTCGACGTCGGTGCCGACAAGGCCGACGGCAGCGGGCTGGCGCTGGCCAACGAGGACAACCCCGCGCTCGGACTCCGCGGCGTGCGCCTGTCGCTGTCGCGTGCGGACGTGTTCGAGACCCAGATGCGCGCGATCGTGCGCGCATCCGGCTATGGGCAGGTGAAGGTACTGGTGCCGATGGTCAGCAGCCGCGACGAGATCGCCGCGGTCGCCGCCCTGCTCAAGCGCGTGATGCGCGACCTGCGCAGCGAGGGCCACGAGATCGCCGAGCACATCCCGCTTGGCGCGATGATCGAAGTGCCGGCCGCCGCCATCACCCTGCCCGACTTCATCGATGCGATCGACTTCCTCTCGATCGGCACCAACGACATGATCCAGTACCTGCTGGCCGTCGACCGCAACAACGAAGCGCTCGGCGATCTGTATACGCCGCTGCATCCGGCCCTGCTGCGGATGATCGAACGCGTCATCCGCATTGCCAGGCGGCGCGGGAAATCCGTCGCGGTGTGCGGCGAAATGGCCGGCGACGCCGCGTTCGCGCCGCTGCTGCTGGCGCTGGGGCTGGAAGAGTTCAGCCTGCACCCGGGCGGACTGCTGGAACTGCGTCGCGCCATCCGCGCCTGCGACCTGGGCGTCCTGCGCGCGAAGGCGCCGGCGTTGCTGCGCGCACGCGACCGCGCCGGCATCGAGAAGTGGCTGCGGGCGAATACGCCCGTACCGACCGATTCGTAGCCAGCCCCGACCGCTTTTCGTAGGAGCGCACCTGGGCGCGACAGGGTTTACCGGTAAACCCTGTCGCGCCCAGGTGCGCTCCTACGGGAATCCGCAGGACGGGTGTGCAGGCGCGGCGTCGCAGGCGATAATGCGCGCATGAACGCCTGATCCTGTCGCGGAATCCTGTCGCGACGCGCCACCGGAAATCCCCAATGGCCGAAGCCGTCCGCCACGACAAGACCGCGCGCCAGCTGCGCCTGCTGTCGGACGCGCTCGACAGCGGCCGCCTCGGCCCGGTGCGGCGGCTGGTCAACACCCTGGCGCCGGCCGAGATCGGCAACCTGCTCGAATCGCTGCCGCCGGCCAAGCGCCAGGTGGTCTGGGGCCTGGTCGACGCCGAGGACGACGGCGAGGTGCTGGTCCACGTCGGCGACGAGGTGCGCGAGAGCCTGCTGGCGGACATGGATCCGGACGAGATCGTCGCCGCGGTCGAGGACCTCGACATCGACGACCTCGCCGACCTGGCCGAGGACCTGCCGGACACGGTCATCGACGAAGTACTCAAGTCGATGGACCGCGAGAACCGCGAGCGCCTCGAGCAGGTGCTGTCCTACGACGAGGACACCGCCGGCCGCCTGATGAACCCGGACGTGGTGACGGTGCGCACCGACACCACCGTCGACGTGGTGCTGCGCTACCTGCGCCTGCGCGGCGAGCTGCCGGAACATACCGACCACCTGTACGTCGTCAGCCGCCGCCACCAGTACCTCGGCCGGATCGCGCTGCAGGCGCTGTTGACGCACGAGGCCAACACGCCGATCAACCAGCTGCTCGACGACGAGCAGCCGGCGATCGACGTGCTCGAGTCCGCCGACGAGGTCGCGCGCCAGTTCTCCGACCACGACTGGATCAGCGCGCCGGTGGTCGACGACAGCAACATCCTGCTCGGCCGCATCACCATCGACGACGTGGTCGACATCATCCGCGAACAGGCCGAGCACCAGGCCCTGAGCGCCGCCGGCCTCGACGAGGACGAGGACATGTTCAGCCCGGTGCGGCGCGCGTTCCGTCGCCGCATGCTGTGGCTGAGCGTCAACCTGGCCACGGCCTTCATCGCCGCCAGCGTGGTCGGCGAGTTCGAGGGCACGATCCAGCGCCTGGTGGCGCTGGCGGTGCTGATGCCGATCGTGGCCGGCATGGGCGGCAACGCCGGCACCCAGGTACTGGCGTTGATGATCCGCGGCCTGGCGCTGGGCCAGATCGGGCGATCGAATGCGCGCGTCCTGCTGTGGAAGGAAGTGCGGGTGGCACTGATCAATGGCCTGGTGCTCGGCACGCTGCTGGGCGTCATCGTGTTCGTCTGGTACCGCGACCTGCCGCTGTCGCTGGTCATCGCCAGCGCGCTAACCATCAACCTGTGCTCGGCCGCGCTCGGAGGCGTGCTGGTGCCGCTGACGCTCAAGCGCATGGGCTTCGACCCGGCGCTCGCCGGCGGCGTGATCCTGACCACCGTGACCGACGTGATGGGCTTCTTCAGCTTCCTGGGACTGGCGACCCTGGTCCTGCTGCGTTGAACCCGTGGCCACTGCGCGCGATCGGATCCCGGCAAGGTTGGACAGGAGCGAGTGGCGGATGGAAGATCGGCCTCCACGTCCTGGAAACGATGACATGGTCCTGCATTTCCTGCGCACCGCACCGCGACTGATGCTGTATGGCCTGGTCGCAACGCTCGCTGCCTGTGCCAGCCCCGGTGGCGGACGCACCGAAACCGGCAGCTTCATCCCGCGAACGGTCGTGGTCGATGGTGCCATTCATCGCTACCAGGTCTTCGTGCCGTCGCGCGCGGCCGGCGGCCGGCATCCGCCCGTGATCCTGTTCCTGCACGGCTCTGGCGAGCGCGGCGATGATGGTGTCAAGCCAACGCAGTCGGGCCTCGGCCCCTACCTGCGCGACCAGGCCGGCAGCTTCCCTGCCATCGTCGTGTTCCCGCAGGTGCCTGAGAACGGCGAGTGGCAAGGCCAGAACGCCAAGGTCGCGTTCGCGGCGCTGGACGCCGCGACCCGCGAGTTCCACGGCGACGCCAGCCGCACCTACCTCACCGGCATGTCGATGGGCGGCTATGGGGTGTGGGAGCTGGCGCTGATGCAGCCACGGCGCTTCGCCGCGCTGGTGCCGGTCTGCGGCGCGGTCAGGCAGGCGCGCGACGAGCGCGCGCTTTACGTCACCGAAGTCGTCGACGAAGCCGACCCCTACGCCGCCATCGCCCGGCAGCTGCGCGAAGTGCCGGTATGGATCTTCCACGGCGCCAGGGACGACCTGGTGCCGCCGGGCGACGACCGCAAGCTGATCGCCGCCTTCCACGCCGCAGGGGCCGCGGACGCCCGCTACACCGAGTTCCCGGACGCCAACCACAACGCCTGGGACCCGGCTTATGCGCAGACGCCGGAACTGTGGACATGGCTGTTCGCGCAGCGGCAACGTTGACGGCAGGTCTGGTTCGGCGACTTGCAGGCTCGGCAAGATTTGCACGGGTGGCCTGCACCACGGTTTTCCGCGCGCGGAAAACCCAGGGCCGTGACGGGTACGCTTGGCCCCTCCCCGTAATCAGGGTCCCAGCAGCGCCTCCAGCACCGCCATGCGCACGGCGACGCCGTTGGCAACCTGGGCAAGGATCAGCGACTGCGGGCCGTCGGCCACGGCATCGTCGATCTCGACGCCTCGGTTCAGCGGCCCGGGGTGCATGACAACCGCATCGACGGCGGCGCGGCGCAGGCGCGCGGCAGTGAGCCCGTAATCGCGGTGGTAATCGTCCAGCGAGGGCACCAGGCCTTCGACCATCCGCTCGCGCTGCAGGCGCAGCATCATCACCGCATCCACGCCCTCCAGCGCCGCGTCGAGATCGTGCGTCGCCGCGCAGCCGTCCAGCGTGCCGTCGTCTTCCGGCAGGAGGGCGGCGGGTCCGCAGACGCGGATTTCCCCCGCGCGCAGCGCGCGCAGGGCCTGCAGGTCGGAGCGCGCGACGCGCGAATGGCGGATGTCGCCGACGATCAGCACCTTGAGCTTGCGGAAATCCGCGCCCTTGGCCTGGCGCAGCGTGAGCATGTCCAGCAGGCCCTGGGTGGGGTGGGCGCTGCGGCCGTCGCCGCCGTTGAGCAGCGCGGTGCCTGGGTTCGCGGCCGCGGCCAGTGCCGCGACCGCGCCATCGGCGTGGTGGCGGACGACGAAGCCGCGCACGCCCATCGCCTCGATGGTCTTGAGCGTATCGAGCGCGGTCTCGCCCTTGGACGTGGACGAGGTCGAGGCGTCGAAGTTCAGCACGTCGGCGCCGAGCCGCTGCGCGGCGCGCTGGAAGCCCAGGCGCGTGCGCGTGGAATGCTCGAAGAACAGCGTGCAAACGGCAATACCGGCCAGCGTGTCCCGTGAGGCACCCCGGTCGACGATGGCCTGGGCACGATCAAGCAGGGCAGCCATGGTTTCCCGCGGCATGCCTTCGAGGGTGAGCAGGTGGCGCAGGCGGCCCATGGGGTCGAGTTGTGCTGTCATTGCGGTTGCAGGCATGTGATCCATTCCGAAAGCATCGATCCGTTGCAGGAGCACCCCTTGGGCGCGATGGCTCCCCGATGCAGCGCAATCGCGCCCAAGGGGCGCTCCTACAAGGCCGTGGCGTCATCCGGCGCGGCGAGGTAGCGCTCGACGATCACCGCTGCGGCCACCGCATCCAGCGCCGCGGCGTCGCGGCGTCGCCTGCGTCCGGCGGCGCGATCGACCGCGAAACGCTGCGCTGCCTCGATCGAACTGGCGCGTTCGTCCATCAGCACCACCGGCAGCGCGTAGCGCGACTGCAATTCGCGTGCGAAGGCCTGCGCGCGCCTGCGGATCGGCTGGTCGCCGCCGTCGAGCGTCATCGGATCGCCGACGACGAAGCCATCGGGGCGCCATTCCTCGTGCAGCCGGTCGATCGCCGGCCAGTCGGTGTGCTCGCCATGCACGTCGATCACCGCCAATGCCCGCGCGCCGTGGCCGAAGGCGCTGCCAACCGCAACGCCGATGCGGCGCGCGCCGACATCGAAGCCGAGCACGGTGCCGTCGGCCTTGATGGGGGTGCTGCTCATGCGTGGCCGGCATAGTCGGTCATGCGCGCCATGTCGACGCCGATGCGGCCGGCCGCCGCCTGCCAGCGCGTATCCAGCGGCGTGGCGAACAACAGCTCCGCATCCGCCGGCACCGTCAACCAGCTGTTCTCGGTAAGCTCGTATTCGAGCTGGCCCGCGCCCCATCCGGCGCAGCCCAGCGCCACCGACGCGCGCTCCGGCCCCTCGCCCGCGGCCATGGCCTCGAGGACATCGCGCGAAGTGGTGACGTACAGGCCCCCGGCGATGGCCATGCTGGAGTCCCACGCGCGGCCGCCGTCGTGGATGACGAAGCCACGCTCCGGATGCACCGGGCCGCCCGCCAGCACCACCTGCTCCCGCAGCGCATCGCTTCCCGCCTCGATACCCATCTGTTCGAAGACATCGCCCAGGGTGTACTCCGAGGCGCGGTTCACGACCACGCCCATCGCGCCGTCCGCGTCGTGCTGGCAGATCAGGGCCACCGCGCGCGCGAAATTCGGGTCGGCCAGCGATGGCAGCGCGACCAGCAGCTGGTTGGTGAGCGGGGTCGGGGCGGTCGCGGACATGGCCCTCATTCTAGGGCCTGCCATCCGCGCAGGCCACGCAGCCGTCAGGGCTTGGCCACGCCCACGCAAAGCCCCACCCAGCGCAGGCCGCGCGGAACAGGAGGGAAATTCAAGCCGCCGCGGGCAGGATCAGCCGACAGCCGCCTGGTAGCGGCGCTCGACTTCCTTCCAGTCGATCACCTTGTAGAACGCGGCGATGTAGTCCGGGCGGCGGTTCTGGTACTTCAGGTAATAGGCGTGTTCCCAGACGTCCAAGCCCAGGATCGGCGTCCTGCCGGAACCGATGCCCTTCATCAGCGGGTTGTCCTGGTTGGCGCTGTCCTCGACCGCGAGCTTGCCGGTCTTGGTGGTCGTCAGCCACGCCCAGCCGCTGCCGAAACGGCTCACCGCGGCATTGGTGAAGGCTTCCTTGAACGCGTCGAAGCCGCCGAGGTCGCCGTCGATGCGCCTGGCCACGTCGCCCGAAGGCTTGCCGCCGCCCTTGGGCGACATCACGGTCCAGAACAGCGAGTGGTTGGCGTGCCCGCCGCCGTTGTTGCGCACTGCGCTCTGGATCTTCTTGGGCAGCGCCTCGATGTCGCGGATCAGCTTCTCGACCGGTTCGTCGGCGAGCTTGCTGCCTTCCAGCGCCTTGTTGAGCTTGTCCACGTAGCCCTGGTGGTGCTTGGTGTAGTGGATCTCCATCGTCCTGGCGTCGATGTTCGGCTCCAGCGCGTCGTAGGCGTAGGGCAGCTTGGGAAGGGTGTGGGCCACGTCGGTCTCCAAGGGCGGGAAAACGCCATTGTCCGCCGGACGAAGTAAAGATGGCGACAAGACAAAGGGCGCCGGGGCGCCCTTTGCCTGGAACGGGTGGAGTGGCGCGGCGACGCCGTCAGTTCGTCTCCGCGACCTCGACCCCGTCCAGCCCCTGCGACAGCGTGCGCGCGTCGCCGCCCTGCGCCAGCTTGATGCGCAGGCGCACCTCGTTGGCCGAGTCGGCGTAGCGCAGCGCGTCCTCGTAGCTGATCTCGCCGGCCTGGTAGAGCTCGAACAGGCTCTGGTCGAAGGTCTTCATGCCCAGGTTGGTCGATTCCTTCATCACTTCCTTGAGCTTGTGGATCTCGCCGTCGCGGATGTAGTCCTGCACCAGCGGGGTGCCGAGCATGATCTCCATCGCCACCCGGCGGCCCTTGCCGTCCGGGGTCGGGATCAGCTGCTGCGCGACCACGCCCTTGAGGTTGAGCGACAGGTCCATCAGCAGCTGGCCGCGGCGGTCCTCGGGGAAGAAGTTGATGATGCGGTCCATCGCCTGGTTGGCGTTGTTGGCGTGCAGGGTGCACAGCACCAGGTGGCCGGTCTCGGCGAAGGCGATGGCGTGGTCCATGCCCTCGCGCGTGCGCACCTCGCCGATCATGATCACGTCCGGCGCCTGGCGCAGGGTGTTCTTGAGCGCGTTCTCCCAGCTGTCGGTGTCGATGCCGACCTCGCGCTGGGTGATGATGCAGCCCTCGTGCTTGTGCACGAACTCGATCGGATCCTCGATGGTGATGATGTGTCCGGTGGAGTTGAGGTTGCGGTAGCCGATCATCGACGCCAGCGAGGTGGACTTGCCGGTGCCGGTGGCACCGACGAAGATGATGATGCCGCGTTTGGTCATCGCCAGGGTCTTGATGATCGGCGGCAGGTTGAGCTCCTCGATCGACGGGATCTTGGTCTCGATCCGGCGCAGCACCATGCCGACCTGGTTGCGCTGGTAGAAGCACGACACGCGGAAGCGACCGACGCCGGACACGCCGATGGCGAAGTTGCACTCGTGGGTGCGCTCGAACTCCTCGCGCTGAGGCGGCGACATCACGTTGAGCACCAGCTCGCGCGCCTGCTGCGGGGTCAAGGGGTTCTGGGTGATGGGCGAGATCTTGCCGTGCACCTTCATCGACGGCGGCATGCCGGCGGTAATGAACAGGTCCGACGCCTTCTGGTGCGCCATCAGCTTGAGGAACGAGGTGAAATCGATGCTGCTCATGGTGGTGCTCCGGCAATTCTCTGGTTGTCATTGCGGGCGCGGCGGGAATCCGGTGCTGGCCGGGATCCTGCGAAGCAGGTCCCTGCCCTGCCCACGATGACGGGTTCGGTTATTCGAACAGGCGCTTGTCCTTGGCGTAATCCTTGGCCTGCGGGCGCGTGACCATGCCGCGCTTGACCAGGTCCTGCAGGTGCTGGTCGAGGGTCATCATGCCGTACTGCTGGCCGGTCTGGATTGAGGAATACATCTGCGCCACCTTGTCCTCGCGGATCAGGTTGCGGATCGCCGGGATGCCGACCATGATTTCCCAGGCCGCGGTGCGACCGCCACCGACCTTCTTCAGCAGCGCCTGCGAGATCACCGCGCGCAGGCTTTCGGACAGCATCGAGCGCACCATCGGTTTCTCGCCGGCGGGGAACACGTCGATGATGCGGTCGATCGTCTTCGCCGCCGAACTGGTGTGCACGGTGGCGAACACCAGGTGCCCGGTCTCGGCGGCGGTCAGCGCCAGCCGGATGGTCTCGAGGTCGCGCAGCTCGCCGACCAGGATGTAATCCGGGTCCTCGCGCAATGCCGAGCGCAGGGCCTCGTTGAAGCCGTGGGTGTCGCGATGCACTTCGCGCTGGTTGATCAGGCACTTCTGCGCGGTGTGCACGAACTCGATCGGATCCTCGATGGTGAGGATGTGCCCGTATTCGTTCTTGTTGATGTGGTCGACCATCGCCGCCAGCGTCGTCGACTTGCCCGAACCGGTCGGGCCGGTGACCAGGATCAGGCCCTGCGGCTGGTCGATCAGTTCCTTGAAGATGCGCGGGCAACCCAGGTCTTCCAGGGTCAGCACCTCGGAAGGAATGGTGCGGAACACCACGCCCGCGCCGCGGTTCTGGTTGAAGGCGTTGACGCGGAAGCGCGCCAGGCCGGTGATCTCGAACGAGAAATCGACCTCGAGGAATTCCTCGTAGTCGCGCCGCTGCTTGTCCGACATGATGTCGTACACCAGCGCGTGCACCTGCTTGTGGTCGAGCGCCGGGATGTTGATCCGGCGCACGTCGCCATCGACGCGGATCATCGGCGGCAAGCCCGCCGAAAGATGCAGGTCCGATGCCTTGTTCTTGACCGAGAACGCCAACAGTTCGGCGATATCCATGCGTGCTCCCCTGCACTGCCATTGGAAATAAGTTGCTCCGGCGGCAGTATAGCCCCGGATTCCGGGCAAAAATCCACCCCTTTATCAACAGGATCGGCCCACTTGCTCGCGCAGGCCCTGCAACACGTCATGCAACGACTCGCCGCGGCGGCTACTGACGCGCAGCGGCCACGACCGCGCCTGCTCGCGGCCTCCAAGACCCAGCCTGCGACGGCCATCGCAGATTTGGCCGACGCACTGCGCGCGGCGCATCCCGGCGCGATTCCCGCATTCGGCGAAAATTACGTGCAGGAGGCGCTCGCCAAACAGGCGGCCCTGAACGGATTGACGTTGGAATGGCACCTGATCGGCCACCTGCAGTCGAACAAGGCCCGCGACGCGGCGACCGCCTTCGACTGGGTGCAGACCGTCGATCGCGCCAAGCTGGTCCACGCCCTTGCCCGCCACCGCCCCGCGAACAAGCCGCCGCTGAACGTGCTGGTCCAGGTCAACATCGATGACGAAGCCAGCAAGCATGGCTGCACCGCGGACGAACTGCCGGCGCTCGCCGCTGCCATCGCCGCGCAGCCGCGCCTGGCCTTGCGCGGCCTGATGGCGATCCCGGCGCCGCACCCGGATCCGGACCGGCGCCGCACGGCGTTCCGGCGCATGCGCGCGCTGTTCGACGCGCTGGCGGCGCAGTACCCGCAGGTCGACACGCTGTCGATGGGCATGAGCGACGACCTCGAACTCGCCGTGGCCGAAGGTGCGACCATGGTGCGGGTCGGCACCGCACTGTTCGGCGCACGACCCGGCCCAGGCAAGGAACCCGCATGAGCAGCATCGACAGCATCGCCTTCATCGGCGGCGGCAACATGGCGCGCAGCCTGGTCGGCGGACTGATCGCCCGCGGCACGCCGCCGGCGTCGATCCACGTCGCCGACCCGGTCGCGGACGCGCGGCAGGCGCTGCAACGGGATTTCGGCGTCGCCACGCATGCCGACAACGCCGAGGCCGCTCGCGGGGCCGGCACCTGGGTGCTGGCGGTCAAGCCGCAGATGATGCGCGCGGTCTGCGCGGGGCTGGCGCAGCTGGCGCAGGCTTCGCGGCCGCTGGTGGTCTCGATCGCCGCCGGCATCACCTCCGCCCAGCTGCAGCGCTGGCTGGGCGGCAGCGCCGCGGTCGTGCGCTGCATGCCCAACACCCCCGCCCTGCTGGGCGCCGGCGTCACCGGCCTGTTCGCCAGTGCCGGGGTCGACGCCGCGGGGCGCGGGCGCGCCGAAGCGCTGCTGGCAAGCGCGGGGGAAACCGTCTGGATCGACCACGAGGCGCAAATGGACGCGGTGACCGCGGTCTCCGGCAGCGGCCCCGCCTATGTCTTCCTGCTGGCCGAGGCGATGGAGGCCGCCGGCACCGCCGAAGGCCTGCCGGCCGCGACCGCGCGCAGCCTGGCGCTGCAGACCGTGCTCGGCGCCGCGCGCATGCTCACCGAATCCGGCGAACCGCCGGCGGAACTGCGCCGCCGCGTCACCTCGCCCGGCGGCACCACCCAGGCCGCGATCGAGACCTTCGAAGCCGGCGGCCTGCGCGCCCTGGTCGCCAAGGCCGTCGGCAACGCCGCCGAGCGCGGGCGCGAGCTGTCGCGGGCCAATGACGAAGACGCCTAGGCGCGCGGGCACCGGCCTGCTGCTGGCCGCGGCCGGCCTGGTTGCCGCCTGCGGGGGCACCCCGCAGCCCGCATCGCACGAATCCGCGGATGCGGCGCCGCGGGAGGCCAGCGCGCGCCTGGGCGACGTCGTGGTCCGCGCCACCGCCATTCCCACCACCACCCTGGGCGAGGCGGTCGCCGGGCAGTACGGCATCGTCCGCGACAACAAGACAGTGATGCTGCTGGTCGGCGTGCGACGCGACGGCGGAGCGCAGGAAACGGCGCTGCCGGCGCAGGTCACGGCCAGCGCCACCGACCTGCTCGGCAAGCGCCAGGCCATCGCCATGCGCGCGGTGCGGACCGGTGGGCTGGTGGATTACGTCGGGGTCGCCACGGTGATCCCGCCGGACACCCTGCGCTTCGACATCGATGCACTGCCCGAAGGCGGGCAGCGGATGACGCTGAGGTTCAACCGCGATTTCTTCGCGCAGTGAGCCGCACCGCGCATCCCCGCGCCCGGGCTGCCGGCCGGCCGCGCCGGCGGCAGGCTAGCGGGCGTTGATCGCGTAGCGGCCCGGGCCCAGCAGCGCGATCGCCACCGCCGTCGCCAGGAACATCCCCTGCAGCTCCAGCGCCCAACCGCCCTGCGCGTTGAGCTGGCCCAGCTGCCCGAAGTGCGCGAGAGCGAAGGCAAACAGCATGTTGATCGCGACCAGCACCGCACCGATGCGGGCGTAGAAGCCCGCCAGCAGCAGCAGTGGAGCCAGCACCTCACCGACCAGGCTGCCATAGGCGAGCGCGGCGGGCAGGCCGTGCGCCTGCAGCATGCCTTCGATCGGCCCGAGCCCGTGCTTCAGCTTGGCGATGCCGTGCAGCAGGATGAGCGCGCCCAGCGCCACCCGCAGCAGCAGCTTGCCGAAATCCTGCGATGCCGCCTGGTTCATGCCCCGTCTCCCGGATTGGACCAGCCGATGATCGCAGGAATCCACGCCGGCGGCACGCAGGCCCGCCGCAACGCAGCGCGGACAGCCCCGAACCCGCCTTCCTAGCCGTCCACCCGCTGTCGCGCCGACCATCGATGCACGATCGCGGCGATCGCGCGCACGCCGTCGGTCAGCGCGGCCGGCCCCGGCTGCAGGATCAGCGGCGACTTGATCTCGTGCAGCTCGCCGTCGCGCACCGCCGGGATCGCGCCCCAGCCCGGCCGCGCCGCGACTTTTTCCGCGCGGAATTTCTTGCCGCACCAGGAACCCAGCACGATGTCCGGCGCGCGTCGCACCACTTCCGAGGCGTCGGCGAGGATGCGCTGCTTCGCCAGCGGCTCGGCCGCCAGCTCCGGGAACACGTCGTCGCCGCCGGCGATCCGGACCAGCTCGGCGACCCAGCGGATGCCGGTGATCGGCGGATCGTCCCATTCCTCGAAATACACGCGCGGGCGCCGCGGCAACGCCGCCGCCTCGCGTTGGATCGCATCGAGCCCGCGACGCAGGCTGTCGGCATAGGCATCGGCCTTCGCCGCGGCGCCGACCAGCGCCCCGAGGCGACGTATGTAGTCGAGGATGCCGTCGACGCTGCGATGGTTGCTGATCCAGACCTCGATGCCCTGCCCGATCAACTCGGCGGCGATGCCGGCCTGGATGTCGGAGAACCCGACCACGAAATCCGGCCGCAATTCCAGGATCTCGCCGATCTTCGCGCTGGTGAACGCGCTGACCTTCGGCTTTTCCTTGCGCGCCCGCGGCGGCCGCACGGTGAACCCGCTGATGCCGACGATGCGCGCCTGCTCACCCAGCGCGTACAGGGTTTCGGTCGGCTCCTCGGTCAGGCAGACGATGCGCTGTGGCCCCGTCACCGTGGAGGCCTGCCCGCGTGCGTCGCGAGTTTTTCGTCATTTCCCCCGAACAAGGCGAAAAGCTCGCGACTCACGTCGCTCCTACGGATGCCGCCTGCCTGAAGCCTCACGGGTAAAGCATCCGCTTGGTCCACTTGCCCGTGCAGTCGCCTTCGTACAGGAACCGCTGGTGCAGGCGGTGGTCGGCGCCATACCAGAACTCGATGCTGTCGGGCCTGACCCGCAGCCCGGTCCAGCGCGGCGGACGCGGGACATCGCGGCCTTCGAATTCGCGCTCGGCCTCGGCGATGCGTCCTGCCAGCGTCTCCTGCGATTCCAGCGTCTGCGATTGCTTCGAGGCCCAGGCGCCGAGCTGGCTGCCGCGCGGACGGGTGGCGAAATAGGCATCGGCCTCGGCATCGGCGACCGTCTCCACGTCGCCCTCGATGCGCACCTGCACGCCGTGCCGCACGCGCGGCCAGTGGAACAGCAGCGCGGCACGCGGGTTGGCCTGCAGTTCCCGGCCCTTGCGGCCATCGAGGTGGGTGTAGAACACGAACCCGCGCGCGTCGTGCGCCTTGAGCAGCACCGTGCGCAGCGACGGGCAGCCGCCGATCGCGGTGGCGACCGCCATCGCGGTGCGGTCGGGTTCGCCTGCCGCCTGCGCCTCCTGGAACAGCTGCTCGAACGTGGCCAGGGCCTCGGCGTAAAGGTCGGTCATTGCACGCTGTCTCCGCGGTTGACGGCTGGGTTATTGTGGCCCGATGTCGACACGCACGCACCCACCCTCCGCGCAAGGCTATCCCGGGGACTTCGTCGCCGACGTGCTTGACGATGCCACCAGCAGCGGCAGTCGCGTCTACGCGCTGGCCGGCCTGCAAGGCACCGGGAAGACGACGCTGTCGGCGCAGCTGGTGGCGCTCGCGGCGCAACGCGGCCTGCGCATCGAGGTGCTGTCGGTCGACGACGTCTACCTGGACCACGACGCGCGCGCGCGGCTCGGGCGCGAAGTGCATCCGCTGCTGGCCACGCGCGGCCCGCCCGGCACCCACGATGTCGCATTGGCCTGCGCCACGCTTGATGCATTGCGCGACGGCAACACCGCGCCGCTGCCGCGCTTCGACAAGATCGCCGACCGGCGCCTGCCGGTGGCCGACTGGCCGTGGGCCGGGCCGGCCGACCTGACGATCCTGGAGGGCTGGTTCCTGAAGACGCCGGCCGAATCCGGCGCCGCGCTCGCCACGCCGATCAACGCGCTGGAGCGCGACGAGGACGGCGACGGCACCTGGCGCCGCTATTGCAACGATGCCCTGGCGCGCGATTATCCGCCGCTATGGCAGCGGATCGACCGCATGCTGTTCCTGCAGGGCCCGGGCTTCGACGTGGTGCCGGGCTGGCGCTGGCAGCAGGAACAAACCTTGCAGGCGGCCAATCCCGACAGGCATGCGATGACCCGCCCGCAGGTCGAGCGCTTCGTGCAGTTCTTCGAACGCGTCAGCCGGCAGGCGCTGCGCACCCTGCCCGGCATCGCCGAGCGGACCGTCCGCATCGATGCGCAACGCAACCCGATCATGTAGGCCGGGGTTACATCCCCGGCGACCGAACGCCACAGGCGTCGGGCGCATGGGCCCGACCTACGGGAACGGGCAGCGCGCCTAGCTCACCACGAAGGTGATGCGCAGGTTGACCCGCCACTCGGTGATGTCGCCGGTATCGTTGGTCACGGCCTTGATCTCGTTGACCCAGACGCCCTTGATGCCCTTGACCGTCTCGGCGGTCTTCTTGAGGCCGTGCCTGACGGCGTCCTCCATGCTGGTTTTCGACGACGCATTGACTTCGATGACCTTGGCCACTGACATGGCGCGCTCCTGGGGTAAGGCATTCCTGCCGGAGATGCCAAGGTAGGGCCCTGCGCGTGAAGGCAACGCAGGCGCGGCGACGCTGTTAGCATTCCTCCATGCGATCCGCCCCCAATCTCGTGCTGGTCGGCCCGATGGGCTCGGGCAAGTCGTGCATCGGCAAACGCCTGGCCGAGCGCTTCGGCCTGGATTTCGTCGACGCCGACCGCGAGATCGAGCGCCGCACCGGCGCCGATGTCGGCACGATCTTCGACTGCGAGGGCGAAGCCGGCTTCCGCGAGCGCGAACACGCGGTCATGGCCGACCTGCTGGCCGCGCATGGAACGGTGATCGCCAGCGGCGGCGGCGCGGTACTCGATGCCCGGACGCGCCAGCAGCTGCGCGAACGCGGCTTCGTGGTGCACCTGCATATCGACATCGACCAGCAGCTGGCCCGGCTGGCGCGCGACCGGACACGACCGCTGCTGGCCAGCGACGACCGCGAGGCCGTGCTGCGCCGGCTGGCCCGAAGCCGCGAGCCGCTGTATGCCGAGGTCGCCGATTTGCGCTTCGAAACCGGCTCGCTGTCGGCGGCTGAAACCACCGCCAGGCTCGGCCACCTGCTGGAACAGCGTTGGCAGGCAGCGGCGCCCGGCCCGCGCACACCGGCACCAGGGGAGGCGCGGGCATGAGCACGGCGACGAAGGCGATCGAAGTCGGCGGCCCGCGGCCCTACTGGATCACGATCGGGCCGCAGCTGCTGCAGGACGGCGAGGCGCTGGCCGGGCAACTGCGCGGCCGCCATGGCCTGATCGTCAGCGACAACAACGTCGCGCCGCTGTATGCACGCCAGCTCGCCGAGACCATCCGCCGCGCGCGCCCCGACGCCCGCATCAACCTCTACACCATGCCGGCGGGCGAGCGCGCCAAGACGCTGGGTTATTTCGCCGAGGCCGTGGATGCGCTGGCCACGCTCGGCGCCCGCCGCGACGCCTGCGTCTTCGCGCTGGGCGGAGGCGTGGTCGGCGACCTGGCCGGCTTCGCCGCGGCCTGCTGGATGCGCGGCATCGACTGCGTGCAACTGCCGACCTCGCTGCTGGCGATGGTGGATTCCTCGGTCGGAGGCAAGACCGCGATCGACCTGCCGCAGGGCAAGAACCTGGTCGGCGCCTTCCACCCGCCGCGCGCGGTGTTCGCCGACACCGCCGCCCTGCGCACCCTGCCGCGGCGCGAACTCCAGGCCGGCTTCGCCGAGGTCGTCAAGTACGGCGCGATCATCGATCGCGACCTGCTCGCCTGGCTCGACCAGCATGCCGACGCGCTGATGCAGGACGACGACGAGGCGCTGGCGGAGGCGATCGCGCGCAGCTGCACGCACAAGGCGGCGATCGTCGAGCGCGATCCATACGAGCGAGGCGAACGCGCACTGCTCAACTTCGGCCACACCTTCGCCCACGCCGTGGAAGCCGCGCAGGGCTATGGCGGCGGCAACGGACAGGGCATGAACCACGGCGAGGCGGTCGCCGCCGGCATGGTGCTGGCGGCGAGGCTGTCGAGCACGCTCGGACTGGCCAGTGCGGCCGACACGGGCATCCTGCGCAGGCTGCTGCAGCGCTTCGGACTGCCGGTGGCGCTGCCCGACAGCCTCGATGCCGAAGTCCTGCTCGCGCACATGCGGCTGGACAAGAAAGCCGATGCCGCGGGCATGCGTTTCGTCCTCTGGGACGGCATCGGCCGCGCGCGGGTGGTGTCCGGCGTGCCGGAAGAGGCTGTGCTGGCGGTGTTGCGGGGAGATTGAGGGTTGCGGGTTGCTGGTTGATGGTTGCTGGACGGGTTGACTGTCCCGGTGGAGATACCCGCAACCCAAAACCATCAACCCACAACCGCCACCCCCGCCGGCCTACAATGCCCGCCCCATGCGCCTGCTCCTGCAACAACGGCCCGACGGCCGCGAAGCCCCACGCTTCGTGCAACTGATGCTGCAGCCCGACCTGCTGGGCGGCTGGACGCTGCTGCGCGAAACCGGCCTGATCGGCGGCCGCAGCCAGGTCCGTCGCGAGCTGTTCCCCGACCAGGCCAGCGCCGAGGCCGCCTTGCAGCGTGCGCGCGACCTGCAGCTGAAGAAAGGCTTCCAGCTGATGTTCGTGCAGGGCGCGGATGCGCCCAGGTAGTGGCGGGTTGTTGGCCGCCGGTTGCCGGTGGCGGCAAACGACTCCCGCGCAAGCGATTCACCAACAACCAACAACCAGCAACCCATATCATTGAGACCACCCGCTTGTCTGCCACGAATGCTCCCTTGAAAAACGACCGCCTCCTGCGCGCCCTGCGCCGCGAACCCGTGGACTGCACGCCGGTCTGGCTGATGCGCCAGGCCGGGCGCTACCTGCCCGAGTACCGCGCCACCCGCCAGCGCGCGGGCAGTTTCCTGGCGATGGCCAAGAATCCGGAGCTGGCCTGCGAGGTCACGCTGCAGCCGCTGGCGCGCTTCGACCTGGACGCCGCGATCCTGTTCTCCGACATCCTGACCATTCCCGACGCGATGGGGCTGGAGCTGTTCTTCGTCGACGGCGAAGGCCCGAAGTTCCGCCGCCCGGTCCGCGACGCCGCCGCGATCGCCAAGCTCGGCGTGCCGGACATGGAAACCGAACTGCGCTACGTGATGGATGCAGTCCGCACCATCCGCCGCGAACTCGACGGCAAGGTGCCGCTGATCGGTTTTTCCGGCAGCCCGTGGACCCTGGCCTGCTACATGGTCGAAGGCGGCGGCAGCAAGGATTTCGCGCGCATCAAGGCGATGGCGCTGAACGACCCGGAGGCGCTGCACGCGCTGCTCTCGGTCAACGCCGACGCGGTGATCGCCTACCTGTCGGCGCAGCGCGCGGCCGGGGCGCAGGTACTGCAGGTATTCGACACCTGGGGCGGCGTGCTCGGCCCCGCGATGTACCGCGAGTTCTCGTTGCCCTATTTGATGCGCATCGCCAGGGAGCTCGAACGCGGCAAGGACGGTGATCGCACGCCGCTGATCCTGTTCGGCAAGGGCAACGCGCCGCACCTCGAAGCGCTTGCCGACGCCGGCGCCGAAGGCGTCGGCGTCGACTGGCTGGTGGAGCTGTCCGAGGCCGCGCGCCGCACGCAGGGCAAGGTCGCGCTGCAGGGCAACCTCGACCCGGCAACCCTGTACGGCTCGCCGGACGCGATCCGCGCGCAGGTGCGCGCGGTGCTCGACAGCTACGCCGACGGCAACGGCGGTTCGCGCGACGGCCACGTCTTCAATCTCGGCCACGGCATGTCGCCGGACATGGACCCGGGGCACGTCGCGGTACTCGTCGAAGAAGTACACGCGTACAGCGCGCGCGCATAAGCGATCGCCCGCGGATCCCCGGCCAGGCCAGGTTCCCGATGCCTCGTTCTCCCGTCGTCGCAAGACCCGCCATCCCGGGCACGATCTGGGCGCTCGGGCTGGTCAGCCTGTTCACCGACATGGGCTCGGAGATGGTGCACAGCCTGCTGCCGGTACTGCTGACCGGGCTGGGCGCCAGCGCGCTGGTGATCGGCCTGATCGAGGGCACGGCCGAGGCGCTGGTGCTGGTGACCAAGGTGTTCTCCGGCTATCTGAGCGACGCGCTCGGCCGGCGCAAGCCGCTGGTGCTGCTCGGCTACGGGCTGGCGACCCTGTCCAAGCCGCTGTTCCCGCTGGCCGGCTCGGTGGCGATGGTCGCCGGCGCGCGTTTCGTGGACCGTTTCGGCAAGGGCATCCGCGGCGCGCCGCGCGATGCGCTGGTCAGTGAGCTGGCGCCGCCGTCGATCCGCGGCGCCTGCTTCGGCCTGCGGCAGTCGCTGGACACGGTGGGTGCGGTGCTCGGGCCGCTGTGCGCAGTCGCACTGCTGTGGTGGTTCGCCGACGACATCCGCACCGTGCTGTGGTTCGCGGTGGCTCCTGGCGTCGTCGCGGTGCTGCTGCTGTTGCGGGTACGCGAACCGGCCGATGCCGCCGCGCGCAGCGCGCGCCTGCCGATCAGCCGTGCCGGCCTGGCGCGCCTGGGCGCGCCGTTCTGGCGATTGGCCGTACTCGGCATGCTGGTCTCGCTCGCGCGTTTCAGCGAAGCCTTCCTGGTGCTGCGCGCTTCGGAACGCAGCCTGCCGCTGACCCTGGTTCCGCTGGTGCTGGTGGTGATGAGCGTGGTCTACGCCCTGACCGCCTATCCCATGGGCCAGCTGTCCGACCGGCTGGCGCGCTGGAAACTGCTGGCCATCGGCATGCTGGTGCTCGCGTTCGCCGACGCTGTGCTGGCGTCGGCGAATGGGTTCACGCTGCTGTTCGCCGGCATCGCCCTGTGGGGACTGCACATGGGCCTGACCCAGGGCATCCTGTCGACGCTGATCGCCGACGTCGCGCCGGATTCGCATCGCGCGACCGCCTTCGGCGTGTTCAACCTGCTGTCCGGCGCCGGCCTGCTGGCCGCCAGCGCACTGGCAGGATGGCTGTGGGACCGGCACGGCCCGGCGGCGACGTTCTGGATCGGCGCTGCCGTTGCGCTGCTTGCGGCGGCCTGCACGCCAATGCTGTCGCGGGGCAGGCAAGCGTTGGGCACGTAGGCCCGACCTACCGTCGTAGGTCGGGGTTACACCCCCGGCAACGGTATCGACAGGCGTCAGGCGCGCGGAGCCAAGCTAGGGCGGCTGCGCTCCTACGACGATGTTGTCCGATTGCCGCCCTCAGGCACCAGCGACTCGATCGCCTCGGCCAGCATCCTGCCGGTCAGCGGCTTGCGCAGGAAACCGTCGAAACTCGCCTCGCGGGCCTGCGATTCCGCCTCGGCGTCGGCGCGGGCGGTGACGGCCAGCAGCGGCCGCGCGAAGCCTTGCGCACGCAGCTGCCGCGCCAGCGCGAAACCGTCGATGCCCGGCAGGTCGAGATCGAGCAGCGCCAGATCGAACCGGGTGCCGGCAACTTCCGCCAGGGCGCCCAAGCCGTGCGCCACATGCACGACGCGATGTCCCTGCGCCTGCAGCAGGCCGGTGATGACCTCGGCGATGGTCGCATCGTCCTCGACCAGCAACAGGTCCAGTGCGGCGCGGGGCGGCGGCGTTGCGTCGGGGTGCGCGACCGCGGCCGCGGTCGTCGCGGATGCGGTCGCGAGCGGCAGCTCGACGATGAAACGCGTGCCCTTGCCGGGCTGGCTTTCGACCTCGATGCGGCCGCCCATGCTCGCGGCCAGCTCCTGGCATATCGCCAGGCCCAGTCCGCTGCCGCCGTAACGCGCCGCGGTGCGCGCGCCTTCGGCCTGCTCGAAGCGGCGGAACAGGCGCTGCTTCTGCTCGGCGTTGAGGCCCGGACCGGTGTCGGCGACGATCATGCGGATGCCAGGCGGCGTCGGCGCTTCGACCCGCAGCGTGACTTCGCCCTGGTCGGTGAACTTGATCGCGTTGCCGAGCAGGTTGAGCAGGATCTGGCGGATGCGCACCGCGTCGCCGCACAGCCAGCCCGGCGTGCCCGCTGCGATGGCATGCTCGAATGCGAGCCCGCGTTGCCGGGCAATCGGCGCCATCAATCCCGCGACATCATGCACCAGCGCTTGCAGGTCGAACGGTTGCAAGTCCAGTTCGAGCTTGCCGGCCTCGATCCGCGCCAGGTCCAGCGCGTCGTTGACCAGGCGCATCAGGTGGTCGCCAGCGCGGCGGATCGACTCGGTATAGCCGCGCTGCCTGAGGTCAAGGTCGGTCGCCAGCAGCAGCTCGCTCATGCCCAGCACCCCGGTCATCGGCGTGCGTACCTCGTGTCCGAGCGTGGCCAGGAAGCGGGTCTTGGCCAGCGATGCCTGTTCGGCGAGCTCGCGCTTGTGCACGTTGAGCTGCCACGCGCTGCGACGCTTCAATCGCTGCCGGTAACCGTTCGCGAGCCACCACAGCATGGCGATCGCGGCCAGCGTGAAGGCCAGGCGCGCCCACAGCGTGCGCCACCACGGCGGCATCACCGTTAAGCGCAGCCGCCTTTCGGCCGAGGCGTTGCCGGCCGCGTCGGTCGCGCGCTGGTGCAGGACGTAGCGCCCCGAGGGCAGCCCGGTGAAGCTGCGTTCGCCGCTGGCGCCCTGCTGCACCCAGTCGCTGTCGAAGCCTTCCAGCCGCGACCAGTAGTGGTTCGAAGTCGGATCGTCGAAGGCGAGCAGCCGTGCGCTAACGCGGAATTCGTGGTCGCCGGGCGACAGCATCATCGCGTCGTGCAGGGGCAGGTCCTGCCAGCGACCCTCGCGGCGTACGGCGAAGGAGTCGAAGCGCAGCGTGGGCGTGGTGCCGGGCGGATCCGGGGCGACCGTGTCCACCAGCACCACGCCGCCGTCGGCGGTGCCGGCGGCGAGCATGCCGTCGCTGGTCAGGGCGATGGCGCGATCGACGAATTCCTGGCTGCTCAGGCCCTGCTGCACGCCGTAGTGGCGCAGCTGCTTTTTCGCCGGATCCCAGCGGAACAGGCCGCGCGGCGTCGACATCCAGACGCGGTGCCGGCCATCCACGCGCACCCCGCCGGCGCCAACCGACGGCAGGCCCTCGCGCACGCCGGCCATTGCGCTGCGCCGCCAGCCTTCGGCGCCGCGTTCGTAGCGTTCCAGCCCGCCCAGCCGCTGCAGCCAGACCGCATCAGGGCCGTCGAACGCGAAGCCGAAGACGCGCTCGCCGCGCATCGCTTCGATCGGCACGAAGCGCGTTTGCGTCGCGTCCAGGCGCGCGATGCCGGTTGCGCCAGCGATCCACAGCGCGCCGCCGGGCGTGAACTCCATCGCCTCGGTATCGCCCAGTCCAAGCCCGGTCTCGTCGCTGGCGGCGATGGTCCGCAAGACCTTGCCGCTGGCCGGGTCCCGCTGCTGGATGCCACCGCCCTGGCTCGAGAGCCACAGCGTGCCGTCGGGGGCGATGCGCAGCTGGTCGATCCAGCCCGATGGAACCGGGTCGAGGGCATCGTCTTCCGCCCATTCCTCGACGGTTCCGTCGATGCCCACGCGCACCACGCTGGTTTGCTGGCCCAGCCAGAGGTTGCCGGAATGGTCCTCGACGATTGCGTACAGGCGCGCGTCCTTGAGCCGCTCGCGCTCGGCGTCGTCGAGGCGCTCGATCCTGCCCCCGCTGCCCAGGTGTTCGACCGCCCCGTTGTAGCCGCCCAGCCAGACGCCGCCGCGGCGCGCCGGTGCCAGCGCGCGGTACAGGTCGCCCTCGAGTCCGCCGGGTGCGCGCGAGAACTGGGCGATGCGGCGCCAGTCCGAGCGCAGGTAGCCCAACCCCTTGCCGGCCACCGGCACCCACAGCGCGCCGTCGGGCTGTTGCAGCATCGCCGAAATCGGCTTGGGAATGTCGGTACCGAGCGCGACCGGCGCCGGCACCTGGCCCGGAAGCACCCGCCACAAACCGCGCTGGCTGCCCAGCCAGTACGCACCCTCGCGGTCGCGCGCGACCTTCACGAGGGCATTGGGCCGCTCGAACATCGGCGACCACCCGGGGCTGCTCCAGCGGCCGTCGGCGCCGAGGCGATGGATGCCGTCCGAGGCGCCGATCCACAGCGCGTCGCCAACCAGGGACACCGAATACAGCCGCGGCGCAGGATCCGCGCCGGGCATGGCGACGCGGTGCAGGCCGCTGCGATCGAAGCGCGCCAGTCCCCTGGCGGTCCCGATCCATAGCGTGCCGGCGGCGTCGAACACCAGCGACATGATGGTGTCCGACGGCAGGCTGTCGGCATCGCCGTCGTCGTGGCCGAAGTGGGTGATGGTGCCGTCGGCGGCCATCCGGTGCAGGCCACCGTCGTAGTTGCCGAACCAAAGGGTGTCGCCGCGGCTGGCGATCGCCCAGACGTCGTCGCTGCCCATTTCCGGGTGTTCGGCCTTGCGGAAATGACGCCAGTGCCGGCGCTCGCGATCGAGCACGCTCAGGCCGCCGTTCTCGGTCGCTACCCAGACCCGGTCCCGCGCATCGATGTGCACGAACTGCACGTTGTTGCCGGGCAGCGAGTCCGGATCTTCGGGATCATGCCGCCACACCTGCATGCCCAGTCCGTCGTAGCGCGCCAGGCCATCGCCGGTGGCGATCCAGACATAGCCGTCCTGGTCGCGCGCAAGCCCGTAGAAATCGGTCGAAGGCAGGCCCTGCTCCGCGCCGATGATGCGGAACCGCGGGGTTTCCGGCACGACGGCATGCGCCAAGCCGGATGCCGTGGCCAACAGCAGGACCGGCACGATCCAGGCGACCAGCGCGCGCGTCACGGCATCCTGCTGCATGGCTCCCTCCCCCGAACGCGCCTCTCCCGCGCCTGCCGAATCCTCGCAACGCTGCGTTGCGCGCGCAAGTCCGCATGCGACGGCGCGATTCAGGCGTCTCCGCCTAGAATCACCGGGACTACCTCCCCAGGCGGACACCCGATGATGCCCTGCCCTGCGATGCGAAGGTCCGGCTTGCGCCTCGCGGCCTTGCTGGCGGCAGCCACGCTGCTGCCGCCAGCCGCGCTCGCCGAGCCCGCGCGGTACGCGATCGACCCGGTACATACGCGGGTGGTGTTCTCGCTGTCGCACGCCGGCTATTCGCAGGCCATCGGCACCGTCTCAGGCAGCACCGGCAGCCTGGTGTTCGACCCGGACGACTGGGGCAGCGCGCGGCTGCAGGTCGAAGTGCCCCTGGCGCGGCTGGATCTTGGCGACGAAAAGTGGAACGCGGCCGCGCTCGGCCGGGGCCTGCTCGACGGCAAGGACCACCCGGTCGCGAGCTTCGTCTCGACCCGGATCGAAGCAGTCGATGCCACCCACGCCTCCGTCTACGGCATCCTGACCCTGCGCGGCGTGGCCCGCGAAGTGAAGCTCGACGTGACCCTCAACCAGGTCAAGCGCTATCCGTTGCCGCCGTTCCGGCACGTGGCCGGTTTCTCGGCGACCGCCACCATCGATCGTCGCGACTTCGGCATCGACGCCTGGTCGAACCGGGTGATCGGCGATCGCGTCGAACTGCGGATCGAGGCCGAAGCGACGCGGGAAGACGGCCCGCCCATTCCTGCGCAAGCGCCGATCGAGCCCACCTCGCCGCCCGCGGTCGACGACATCCCTCCAGCTTCCGCGCCAGCAGGCTCCGGCACGCCCCAAGACACGCCCCCCGCCAGCGTCGAACCCGTGGAGCAGGTCACGCCATGATCCTCACCAACACATCCGACCGCTGGGGCGCCGTCAGCCAGGCCCTGCACTGGCTGGTCGTGTTGCTGATCCTGGCCCTGGTCATCGTCGGCCTGACCATGACCGAACTGCCCAAGACGCCGAAGTGGTTCTGGGTGTACACGATGCACAAATCGCTCGGCATCACCGTGCTGGCGTTGATGCTGCTGCGGCTGGGCTGGCGCCTGTACGCGGGCAGGCCGAACCCGGTCCCGGGAACGCCGGCCTGGCAGCAGCGGATCGCATCGACCACGCATTTCCTGCTGTACGCGCTGGTCCTCGCGCAGCCGATCTCGGGTTGGATTTACGACTCGGCCAGCGGCCTGCGTCCGTTCAGGCTGTTCGGCCTGTTCGCGATGCCCAAGCTGGTGGCGGCCGACGACTCGGTGCGCGACCTCGCGCTGGAAGCGCACGAATGGGGGATCTGGATACTGCTGGCGCTGGTCGCCTTGCACGCCGGCGCAGCGTTCCACCACCACCTGTTCCGCAACGACGCCACCCTCGCGCGCATGCTCCCGCGCGGTTGGCTGAGCGCGGGCGCGAAGGAGGCCGACCGTGCCGCATGAGCTGCGCAATCCCCTCGCCGTTGCCGGCGCGCTGGTCGCGATGATGGCGACCCCGGCGTTCGCCACCGACTACCTGCAGTCACCGGGCTCGACGCTGGTGTTCGCCAGCCAGTACGACGGCGAGGTCTTCACCGGCAGCTTCCCGGGGTTCGCGACCAGGCTCCGTTTCGACCCCGCGAAGCTGGCCGAGGCGCGGCTGGACGTAACCATCCCGCTGGCCGCTGCGCAGACCGGCAACGACGACCGCGATGCGACCCTGCGCGGCAGCGATTTCTTCGACGTGGCGAAGTTCGCCCAGGCCCGCTACTCCGCGACCCGCTTCCACAGCCTCGGCGGCAACCGCTATGCCGCCAACGGCACGCTGGAACTGCACGGCATCAAGAAACCGGTCACCCTCACCTTCACCTGGACGCCGGGCGCGCAGCCGGTCCTGGCGGGCAAGGCCAGCGTGAAGCGACTGGCGTTCAACATCGGCGTCGGCGACTGGGCCGATACCCGGATGATCCCGGACGAAGTCGCGATCAGTACCAAGGTCATCCTGCAGCCCACGAAGTAGCCCCCTGTAGGAGCGGCTTGCAGCCGCGAGCTTCTGATCTTGTGGGAGCGACGGGAGTCGCGACTTCCGTCGCTCCCACAAAAGCATCGTAAAAAGCTCGCGGCTACAAGCCGCTCCTACGGGCCGAGCCAGGCGCGCAGCCGGTCCGGATCGAACGGCCAGTCCAGCTCCACCCCGCTCGCCGCGTCGCGCAGCACCGGCACGCGTTCGCCGTAGCGCGCTTCCAGCACGTCGTCGTCGTCGATGAACACGCTTTCGAACTCGGGCGCGCGTGCTTGCGCCAGCAATGCGAGGGCCTCATCGCAAAGCTGGCAGTCGTCGCGCTGGTAGAGGATCAGGTTCGGCATCGGCGGTTCGCAGGCGTTGGGCGGGCATGGACACGGGCCGGCGTAGAATAGCCGCATGGCCGTCAGCACCTTCGACCTGTACAAGATCGGCATCGGGCCGAGCTCCTCGCACACCGTCGGACCGATGCGCGCCGCGGCGCGTTTCGTCGATCGCTGGCTGGTCGAACCCGGCCGCCTGCAGGACGTGGCGCGCGTCCGCGCCGAGGTGTTCGGCTCGCTGGCGCTGACCGGACGCGGCCACGGCACCGACAAGGCGGTGCTGATGGGGCTGGAGGGCCACCTGCCCAACAGGATCGACCCCGACCTCATCCCCGCTGCGCTGCAGCGCATCCGGGCGGACAGGCAGGTCGTGCTCGGCGGCAGCCACGCGATCGCCTTCGACGAGAAGACCGACCTGGTGATGAACAAGCGCCAGAAGCTGCCGCACCACACCAACGGCATGCGCTTCAGCGCCTACGACGCCAACGGCGACGAGATCGCCAGCCGCGACTACTACTCGGTCGGCGGCGGTTTCGTGGTCAACCAGGACGAGGCCGCGGAAGACCGCATCGTCGCCGACACCACGAAGGTGAAATATCCGTTCGATTCCGGCGACCAGCTGATCGCGCAGTGCAACGAGCACGGCATCAGCATCGCCGAATTAATGTACGCCAACGAACAGGCCTGGCGCACGCGGGAAGAAATCGATGCCGGCCTCGACGAACTGTGGGCGGCGATGCGCGCCTGCGTCGAGCGCGGCATCAACTCCCCCGGCACCCTGCCGGGCGGCCTGCACGTCTCACGGCGCGCGCCGCGATTGCACGCCGAACTGGAAGCCCGCCCGGATGCCGCGACCGAAGATCCGCTGACCACGCTCGACTGGGTCAACCTGTTCGCGCTCGCCGTGAACGAGGAAAACGCCGCCGGCGGACGCGTCGTCACCGCACCGACCAACGGCGCGGCCGGCATCGTGCCGGCGGTGCTGCACTACTACCAGCGCTTCATCCCCGGCAGCACCCTGCAGGGCGTGCGCGACTTCCTGCTGACGGCCGCGGCGATCGGCATCCTGTACAAGGAGAATGCCTCGATCTCCGGCGCCGAGGTCGGCTGCCAGGGCGAGGTCGGCGTCGCCTGCTCGATGGCCGCCGGCGGCCTGACCGCGGCGCTGGGCGGCAGTCCGGGCCAGGTCGAGAACGCCGCCGAGATCGGCATGGAGCACAACCTTGGCCTGACCTGCGACCCGATCGGCGGCCTGGTGCAGATCCCCTGCATCGAGCGCAACGCAATGGGTTCGGTCAAGGCCATCAACGCCTCGCGCATGGCCATGCGCGGCGACGGCAAGCACAAGGTCAGCCTGGACAAGGTCATCAGGACCATGCGCGACACCGGCCGCGACATGCGCGACAAGTACAAGGAAACCAGCCGCGGCGGGCTGGCCGTGAATGTCATCGAGTGCTGACGGACGCCCCGGCCGCGGCTGGCCGATGACTGCGCTTCGAACTCGACCGGACTCCATCCCCTCGCGCATACTTGCCCGATGCTGAAACCTGCCCTGGCCTGCCTCGCCGTACTGGCCCTCGCTTCCTGCGCGACCGCGCCTGCCACCCACCCCCTTGACGCCACTGCCGCCAGCCCGGACCGGATCATCGTCGTCGTGCCGGAGCGCTATGTGTCGGCCGACGACCCGACCCTGGAACTCGACTCGCTCGCCACCTGGCCGACCGAGGATGGCCATACCTGGCTGATCGCCACCGCCAAGTCGGTGCACAGGCTGGTGGTGTTCGATGCCGACAGCGGCCACCAGCTGCAGAGCATCGGCGCCAGGGGATCCGGCCCGGGGCAGTTCCTGCGCCCCAACGGCGTCGCGGTGTTCGGCGACCGGCTGTTCGTCACCGAGCGCGACAACCATCGCGTGCAGGTGCTGTCGCTGCCGGACTTCGCCCCGCTCGGGACGTTCGGCGCCGACGTCCTGCGCAGCCCCTATGGCCTGTGGATCGACGAAACCGCGCCGGACGAATACGAGGTCTACGTCACCGACAGCTTCATGGATGGCGCGCGCCACGACGTGGTGCCGCCGCTGGACCAGCTCGACCGCCGCGTGCACCGCTTCCACTTGAATTTCGACGACGACGGCCGGCTGGCGCCGGTGCGCGACGACGGCGCGTTCGGCGACACCAGCCCCGCAGGCGCATTGCGCATGGTCGAATCGATCGCCGGGGATCCTGCGCAGCGGCGGCTGCTGATCGCCGACGAGTACACCGGCCGCGACGGAGAACATCGCGAGTCGACCGTGCGCGAATACGATTTCGACGGCTGGCCGACCGGGCGGCAGCTGCCGCCCGGCAGCTTCCAGGCCGAAGCCGAAGGCGTGGCGCTTTGGGCCTGCACCGCGGACACGGGCTACTGGGTCGCGGTCGACCAGACCCGGCCGCTGACGCGCTTCCTGCTGTTCGACCGCGCCACGCTGGCGCCGCGCGGAAGCTTCACCGGGGAAACGACGGCCTACACCGACGGCATCGTCCTGCACGCGGCCACCATGGCCGCGTTCGCCTCCGGCGCGCTGTTCGCGGTGCACGACGACCAGGCGGTGGCGGCCTTCGACCTGGGCGACATCGTCCGCGCGCTGGCCCTGGATCCGCGCTGCGTGGAATGAGCGCGAACACGCCGCGCGATCACCAGCACGGCGTATCGATGCGCGCATGGCGGTGGCTGGCCGCCGCCATGCTCGGCCTGCGCATCGTGACCCAGCCGACGTTCGCTGCATCCACCGACGACGTCCGCCTGCGGCTGGAAACCGCCGACGGCGGCTGGCAGGCCTGGGCCGACAACCATCTCGCCGGGCCGGTGGAGGTCCGGCTGGCATCGGCCAATGGCGATGTCATCGGCAGCCCTGCCCTGCCCGCGCGTGCCACGGTGTCGGCAGGCAGCAGCGTGCTGGTGGCGCGCCTGCAGCTTGCGACCGGTTCCCGCGGCCATCCGCTAGCGCTGCGCCTGGATACGGTGCCCGGCAGCGTCAATGCCAGGCCGCGCGACTACGAATACGCCTTCCCGCTGCAATCGCGCGACCTGCGCGTGGAACAGGGCTGGGGCGGCAGCTACAGCCATGCCGACCCCGAAAACCATTACGCGGTCGATTTCGCCGCGCAGCCCGGCACCCCGGTGCTCGCGGCGCGCGACGGCGTCGTGATGCAGGTCGAACGCGACACCCGCGAGGCCGACGGCAACGCGAACGGCGGACCCGATCGCAACGGAACCCTCATCCGCATCCTGCACGGCGACGGCAGCATGGCGGTGTATGCGCACCTGCAGGCGGCAGACGTACAGATCGGCACACGCATCAATCGCGGCCAGCGGATCGGAATGTCCGGGAACAGCGGCTTCAGTACAGGCCCCCACCTGCATTTCGCCGTGCAGGTCAACCGCGGCATGCGGCTGGAATCGATCCCGTTCCGCATGTTCAGCGATGCCGGCATCCTGCGGTTCGCGGAACCAGGCAGCCCCTTGTAGGTCGGGCCTGCGCGCCCGACGCCCGGGCCATATGTCCCGGGCCGCAGGTGTCGGGCGCGTAGGCCCGACCTACGACTGCGCTTCCGGGAACCGGCCGACGCCGGGCCGTAGCCGCGACCCGCTCCCGTATAATCCGCGCCTTCCCCGACCGCTTCCGCACGTACCCGCGTGCACTTACGCATGCCCGACGTCGCCACCGAAGCCGCCCGCCGCCGCACCTTCGCGATCATCTCGCATCCCGACGCCGGCAAGACCACCCTGACCGAGAAGCTGCTGCTGTTCGGCGGCGCGATCCAGATGGCCGGGTCGGTGAAGTCGCGCAAGACCAGCCGCCATGCGACGTCCGACTGGATGGCGCTGGAGAAGGAACGCGGCATCTCGGTGACCTCGTCGGTGATGCAGTTCCCCTACGACGGCCGCGTCGTCAACCTGCTCGACACCCCCGGCCATGCCGACTTCGGCGAGGACACCTACCGGGTGCTGACCGCGGTGGATTCGGCGCTGATGGTGATCGACGTCGCCAAGGGCGTCGAGGAGCGCACCATCAAGCTGATGGAGGTGTGCCGCATGCGCGACACGCCGATCATGACCTTCATCAACAAGCTCGACCGCGAGGGCCGCGAGCCGATCGAGCTGCTGGACGAAGTGGAATCCGTGCTCGGCATCCAGTGCGCGCCGGTGACCTGGCCGATCGGCATGGGCAAGCGCCTCAAGGGCGTCGTCCACCTGGTGAGCGGCGAGGTGCACCTGTACGAGCCCGGCCGCAACTTCACCCGCCAGGATTCGACCATCTTCGCCTCGCTCGACGATCCGCAGGTCGAGGCGCGCATCGGCGCCGGCATGCTGGCCGAACTGCGCGACGAGCTGGAGCTGGTGCAGGGCGCCTCGCATCCCTTCGACGAAGCCGCCTACCTGGCCGGCACGCAGACGCCGGTGTTCTTCGGTTCGGCGGTCAACAACTTCGGCGTGCAGCCGCTGCTGGATTTCTTCGTCAGGCATGCGCCCTCGCCACAGCCGCGCGAAACCACCACCCGCGACGTCGCACCGGCCGAGGACAGGCTTTCGGGCTTCGTGTTCAAGATCCAGGCCAACATGGATCCGCAGCACCGCGACCGGGTCGCCTTCATGCGCGTGTGCTCGGGGAAATTCAGCGCCGGGATGAAGGCCTTCCACGTGCGCAGCGGCAAGGAGGTCAAGCTGGCCGGCGCATTGACCTTCATGGCCAGCGATCGCGAACTCGCGGTCGAGGCCTGGCCCGGCGACGTGATCGGCATCCACAACCACGGCACCATCTCGATCGGCGACACCTTCACCGAGGGCGAGGCGCTGGCCTTCACCGGCATCCCCAACTTCGCGCCCGAACTGTTCCGGCGCGCGCGCCTGCGCGACCCGCTGAAGCTCAAGCAGCTGCAGAAGGGACTGGCGCAGCTGTCGGAAGAAGGCGCGACCCAGTTCTTCAAGCCGCTGATGAGCAACGACCTGATCCTCGGCGCGATCGGGGTGCTGCAGTTCGACGTGGTCGCCTACCGGCTCAAGGCCGAATACGGCGTCGACGCCGCGTTCGAACCGGTGCAGGTCGCAACCGCGCGCTGGATCCGCTGCGACGACGCCAGGACGCTGGAACAGTTCCGCGACAAGAACGCAATGAACCTGGCGATCGACGGCGCCGGCGAACTGGTCTACATCGCGCCGACCCGGATCAACCTGCAGCTGGCGCAGGAACGCGCGCCAGGCGTGCGCTTCCTGGCCACGCGCGAGCATGCGGCGGCGGTCGAAGCGGGCTGAGCCCGCATCGGGCAGGCCCGCCAGCCTGCCGTCCAGGGGAGCCAACATGCGCAACCACCGACTCGCCTTCACCACCCCCGCAGCCGCACCGCGCTGGAAACGCTGGCTGCTGTTTTCGCCGCTGGCGCGGATCGTGATCTTCGTGCTGACGTGGGTCGCGCTCGACTTCGCGCTGGGCGCGCTGCTCCACCCGCTCGGCTGGAACGCCAAGGGTGCTCCGGCCATCGCCAACGGCATGGCGCAATTCACCCTGCGCGCGCTGCCGGCGCTGGTCGCCTACCTGCTGCTCGTGCGTTTCGTGGAGCGTCGGGCAGTCGCCGAACTGGCAGCGCGCAAACTGCTCCCGGGCGGCGTCGCGGGCATCCTCGCCGGCCTGCTGCTGTTCAGCGCGGTGGTCGGCGTGCTGTGGCTGGCGGGTAGCTACCGCGTCACCGGCTTCAATCCGGACGCGCGGTGGCTGCCGGCGCTGCTGGTCGCCGGGCTGGGCGCGGGCATCGGCGAGGAGATCCTGTTTCGCGGCGTGTTGTTCCGCATCGTCGAGGAAGGCCTCGGCAGCTGGTGGGCGTTGGCGATCTCGGCGCTGCTGTTCGGCGCCATCCACCTGGGCAATCCCGCCGCCACACCGTGGAGTTCGGCCGCCATCGCGATCGAGGCCAGCCTGCTGTTCGGCCTGCTCTACCACGTCACCCGTTCGCTGCCGGCGTGCATGGGCCTGCACGCGGCGTGGAACTTCGCCCAAGGCACGATTTATGGCATCCCGGTTTCGGGAACCACGGCCGACGGATGGCTGGTGTCCAGCCGCAGCGGGCCGGACTGGCTCAGCGGCGGCGCATTCGGCGCCGAAGCGTCGGTGGTCGCGCTGGCGCTGTGCCTGCTGTGCACGATTGGCCTGCTGGTGGTCGCACGGCGACGCGGCTCGATCGTGCCGTTCCGGCGTCGACTGCGCCAGGCGTGGAGCGATCGACGCACGCCTGCAGCCGGCACGCCCACGGTGCCTGCAACGGGGCCGATCGAGCAGGCCCACGACCGCCGCGCCTGAGTATTTACTCGGCTTACGCGATGCATGGTGGCGACATGGACACCACGCCACACCCGAACGCCGCGCGCGAGGAACTGGCCAGCGCCCTGACCCACGGCGTCGGCGCGGCCGCTGCGCTGGCCGGCGGGGCGGTGCTGATCGCACTCGCCGCGCTCGAGGGCGACGGCTGGCAACTCACGGCCGCCATCGTGTTCGGCATCTGCCTGCTGCTGCTGTATGTCGCCTCGACGCTCTACCACGCCATCGAGCACCCGATCGCCAAGCCGCGGCTGAAAGTCTTCGACCACTGCGCGATCTACCTGCTGATCGCCGGTACCTACACCCCGTTCACCCTGATCGGCCTGCGCGGCACCCTGGGCTGGTCGCTGTTCGCGGCGATCTGGACCCTGGCGCTGGCCGGCGTGGTGTTCAAGCTGTTCTACACCGGTCGCTTCCCGCGATTGTCGACGCTGATCTACGTCGCGATGGGCTGGCTGGTGATCGTCGCGATCAAGCCGGTGTTCGCGGCGCTCGATGCCTGGACCTTCAGCTGGCTGGTTGCGGGCGGCCTGTTCTACACCCTCGGCACGTATTTCTACCATCGCGAATCGATCCGCTATTCGCACGCGATCTGGCACCTGTTCTGTATCGCCGGCAGCGTCTGCCACTACATCGCGGTGATGGCGCAGGTGCTGCGCTGACGGCGGCGCCGGGCGCCTGGCGACCGCGCTTCACCGCCGCTTTACCCCACGGCGGCGATGCTGATGCCGGTCCAGTCGCCAACGAGGCCCCGCAATGCGCACTCTGACTACCTTGCTGATGGCGCTGGCCATGGTCCTGCCGGCTGCATGCCATGGCGACCGCAGCGACGCCGGCGTGACCGCCCCGGACACCCCCGCAGCGACCCCTGCCGCTGCGCCCGCCTCCGACACGCCTGCAGCCACCCCGGCCGCAGCATCCACTGCCGACCACCCCGAAGGCGCGACCACGCGCTACAGCTGCGATGCCGGCGTCACCATCTCGATCCTGCACGACGAAACAGCCCGCGTCGTGCTCCCCAACCAACCCGAAGTGACCCTGGGTCGGGTCGCCAACAGCGCGCCGCCGGTGTACACGGGCGTGAACCTGTACTTCACCGTTGGCAGCGGCGATGCGCACCTGTCGCAGGAAGACGGCACCGAACTGGGCTGCCGGATGCAGTAGCCGCGATGTCGCCGGGAAGATGCCGGCGCGGATCCGGCTTGCCCGGCAATGTGGTCCAACCAGCGGGACTCAGCTGGCGATATACCGCTGCAGCTGGTCGAGTTCGTGCTGCTGGTCCTCGATCACCGCCTTGACCAGGTCGCCGATCGACACCATGCCCAGCACCACATCGCCGTCGAGCACGGGCAGGTGGCGGATGCGCTTCTCGGTGACCAGCTGCATGCAGCTGTCGACTGTGTCGTCCAGGCCGATGCCGATGACCTCGGCGGTCATGATCGCGCTGACCGGGGTGTCCTTCGACGAGCGCCCCTGCAGCACGACCTTGCGCGCATAGTCGCGCTCGGACAGGATCCCGGCCAGTCGTCCCGCCTGCATCACCACCACCGCGCCAATGCGCTTCTCGGCCATCAGCCGGATCGCCTCGATCACCGGTGCGTCGGGCCCGATCGCGAAGATCTCAGGCGCCTTCGCCTCCAGCAGCTGTCGTACGGTACGCATGGGACTCTCCCTCGCCAGCACCAGCCTGGTCCGAGGATACCCCGATCCCCGGACGCCAGCTATCGACCAGGTAAAGCGGCCGCCGCTTGGATTCCTCGTACAGCCGACCGAGGTATTCGCCGATCATGCCCAGCGCCACCAGCTGCACGCCGCCGAGGAACAGGATCACCGACATCATGGTCGGATAGCCCGCCACCCGGTCGCCCCAAAGCAGCGCCTTGAGCACGACCCAGAGGCCGTAGAGGAAAGCCAGCAGCGCGGTCGCCACGCCGAGGTAGGTCGCCAGCCGCAGCGGCGCGGTCGAGAAACTGGTGATGCCTTCGAGCGCGAAGTTCCACAGCCGCCACAGGCTGAACTTGCTGGCGCCGGCCATGCGCGCATCGCGCTGGTAGGGGATCGCCGCCTGCTCGAAGCCGATCCAGCCGAACAACCCCTTCATGAAACGGTGCCGCTCGCGCAGCTGCCGCAGCGCCGCCAGCGCGCGCGGCGACAGCAGGCGGAAATCGCCGGTGTCGGCCGGGACCGGGGTCTTCGACAGGCGCTGCATCACCCGGTAGAAGGCGTGCGCGCTGGCCTTCTTCAGCCAGGTCTCGCCCTCGCGCTGGACGCGGGTCCCGTGGACGTCGTCGAAACCCTCGCGCCACTTGGCCACGAACCGCGGGATCAGTTCCGGCGGATCCTGGCCATCGGCGTCGAGGATCAGCGCGGCGCCCTCGCCGACCCGGTCCAGGCCCGCGGTCAGCGCCGCCTCCTTGCCGAAGTTGCGCGACAGCCGCAGCAGCGAGACCCGCGCATCGCCGCTGGCGACCCCCTGCAGCACCTCCCAGGTCCCGTCGCGGCTGCCATCGTCGACGTACAGCACGCGACCCTCGACCTCGTCACGCATACCGTCCAGCACAGCCGCGATGCGCGGATGCAGCGCCGGCAGCGCCTCGGCCTCGTTGAAGGCGGCGACGACGACGGTCAGGCGGTCGCGACTGGCATCCCGGGAGTCCATGGCGGCATGGTAGCCGACCGCGAACGGCGTGATATCCCCCGTAGGAGCGGCTTATAGCCGCGAGCTTTTTGGAAGAGGCCGGGGCAAGGAGGAGCTCGCGGCTATAAGCCGCTCCTACAAAAGCCTCGCATTCACTCCAGCGCGTCCAGGTAGGACTCGCCGCCGATGCGCCGCACGTTGCGCTCGATCCAGCGCGCCCGCCGCTGCACGTAGGGGCCGGGCCGGACCGCACTGTAGCGCCCCGGGTTCGGCAGCACCGCGGCCAGCCGCGCACTCTCGTCCGGCGACAGCCGCGCCGCGTCCTTGCGCCAGAAGCTGCGCGCCGCGGCCTGCGCGCCATAGACGCCATCGCCGAACTCGACCACGTTGGCATACACCTCGAGGATCCGCCGCTTCGGCCACAGCGCCTCGATCAGCACCGTGTACCAGGCCTCGATGCCCTTGCGTACCCAGCTGCGTCCGCTCCACAGGAACAGGTTCTTGGCCAGCTGCTGGCTGATGGTGCTGGCGCCGCGCAGCTTGCGGCCGCGCGCGTTGTTCGCCCGCGCCTTCTCGATCGCATTGAAATCGAAGCCATCGTGGCTGGCGAAGTTCTGGTCCTCGGCCGCCACCAGCGACAGCGGCAGGCTCGGCGCGATGGCATCGAGGTCGCGCCAGTCGTAGGCCACCCGATAGCGCCAGTCGCCGGCGCCCCAGGCCTGCACCTGGCGTGCCGCCATGAACGCGGTGAACGGCGGATCGATGAAGCGCAGCGCCAGCACCTGCAGGACGCTCAGCACCAGCAGCAGCAGGGGCAGCTTCCACAGCCAGCGCCGCCAGCGACGGCGGGACTTGCGACCTGCATCACCCATCGGCAATTCCCGCTCCCGTGCTTGAAGCACCCTTGTGACGGCCGCATGCATTATCCGCGATGCCGCAGCCCTTGTAGGAGCGCCCCTTGGGCGCGATGCTTTTCGTGATACCGCGAAAAACCTGAAGAGCATCGCGCCCAAGGGGCGCTCCCGCATGATGCCGATATCCACATCCCTTTTTCGACAATCCGCGTATTCCGCATGTCCACCGACCCTACCCCCGACAGCGACCGCCTGACCCGCTTCCTGCTCGAACACGCCGGAGTGCGCGGCGTGCGCGTGCACCTGGACGACACCTGGGCGCGGATCCGCGGCCACGACGACTATCCACCGGCCGTCGCCGGAATGCTCGGGGAAGCCAGCGCGGCAGCGGCGCTGTTCACCGGCCATGCCAAGGTGGACGGTCGACTTTCGGTGCAGCTGCGCGGCGCAGGCCGACTGCGCACCCTGTTCGCCGAGTGCACCGCCGCCGGCACCCTGCGCGGCATCGCCCAGCTTGCCGAGGGCGACGACGCCCCGGTCCCGCGCGACCTGCGCGAACTGGGGCCGGGCGCACTGCTGGCCATCACCATCGAGAATCCGGGCTCGACCGGCCGCGATCCGGTCCGCTACCAGGGCATCGTGGCGCTGGAAGCCGACACGCTGTCGGCCGCCTTCGAGCAGTATTTCCGCCAGTCCGAACAGCTCCCCACGCGTTTGCTGCTGGCCGCCGACGCACGCCATGCCGCCGGGCTGATGCTACAGAAGCTGCCCGGCGACGGCGGCGACGAGGACGGCTGGACCCGGGCCAGCGCCCTGTTCGACACCCTGACCGCGCGGGAACTGCTGGAATTGCCGGCCAGCACCCTGCTCGCGCGCCTGTTCCACGAGGACGACCCCCGCGAGCTCGGCACCAGGCCGCTGCGCTTTGCCTGCTCCTGCTCGCGTCCGCGGGTCGCGGCGATGCTGGAGTCGCTGGGCGTGGAGGAGGCCCGCGCGGCCGTGATCGATGGCAGCGCCCGCATCCGTTGTGAATTCTGCGGCCAGGCCTATCGTTTCGAGGGCGCCGAAATCGACGCGCTCTTCACGAACCAGGGGCTCCTAATGAAGGCACCGGAGCGCCTGCAGTAGCCAGGACGTTGCTTCAGGGTTCGTTAGGGGATTGTTAAAGAATCATGAACGGAGTAGAGTGGATCGCCCGCAGTCCGGGGGAACTTCCGGTCCGGGCCCAGGGTCGATTTCTAACCATGTACATGCGCCTCGCCCAGCTCTCACTTGCCACGATGCTCGCCTTCGGCGCCGCATCGGGCGCGGCTGCGCAGTCCAAGGCCGGAGCCGAAGTCGTCCCCGTCTACAGCACCTCCTCCAGCAAGCCCGACGCCTACCTGCTGCTGGAGCCCAATGACGACAACCAGGTCGGCGCCCGCTGGCAGCTCGGCGGCAAGGACACGCTCGACGCTGCGTTCGGCCTCCAGGCCGGCGACTCGCTGGCGCTGCTTTGCGACCGCAAGACCGGTCTCGGCGCAACCCTCGCCAGCCTTCCCAACAACAACTGCGCCCTGCGCGCCATCAGCGACGATGGCAGCGGCAGCACGCATGCCAGCGCCACCGCGAGCTTCGGCCGCAACGGCAACCGCATCGGCGCCAGCATCGGCGGCGGCCGCGCCAAACTCCCTGCCTGGCTCACTTCCGGCGGCAAGCGCCTGGGCACCAGTAGCACCGTCAACGTCAACGACCTGACCGTGTTCGCGCAGAAGGACATCGGCCGCAAGGGCACGGTGTCGATCGCCGGCACCCTGGCCAAGGCGCAGCTGATCCCGGCCGGCGACGCGCCCGCCAACCTCACCGACCGCTGGACCAGCAAGACCTTCAGCGTCGGCGGCGGCTACGGCGCTTTCAGCGCCAACATCATCGGCCATGTGGTCGATGTCCCCGGCCAGAACAGTTTCGAAGGCCTCGGCCTCGGGCTGACTTGGCGCACGCCGTGGAGCGGCCAGCTCACCGTCGGCGCCGACAACCTGGTCACCCGTGGCAAGAATCCCTTCTCGCCCAGCGCCGACCCGAAGCAGGACGAGGGCGCGATTCCCTACGTCCGCTACGAGCAGGACCTGTAACAGCCCAGTTGCACGAGGCGACGGGCCGGGCGCGAAGACCGGGCAATGCCGGCAGGGCCAGTCGCACCCAGGTGCGCTCCGCTGCAATGACATCTCCGACCAGACGGTAGGCATCGGCGCAGCCGATCGGTACGCTGCCCGACGATGAACGCCTCACCACCAACCCTCCCCCCGCAGGCACCGCAGAGCCAGCTCGCACGCGCGGCCGCCTTGATGCACGACGGCCGCCTGGCCGAAGCCGATGCGAGCCTGCGCACGCTGCTCGCCGCGCATCCTGCCGATCCGGGCGTCCACCACTTGCTGGGAGTGCTCTGCCTGCGCGCGGGCGATCCGCGTTCGGCGATTGTCCATCTTGACCACGCCTGCCGGCTTGCGCCGGGCAATGCCCAGCTGCGCCTGGAACTGGGTCGCGCGCATGCGGCCAGCGGTGACTTCGACGGCGCGCTGCGCCACTTCGGCGAAGCGACCGCCCTGGATCCCGACCTGTCCGAGGCCTGGCTCCTGCTCGGTGTCGTCCACCTGCGCAATGCCCGCCACGGCGAGGCGCTGGAACCGCTGCGTCGCGCGCATGCGCTTGCGCCCGGCAACTTCGACGCGCTGCGCGCGCTGGCCGATGCGCAGTTCCATGCCGGCGCACCGGCCGATGCCCTGCCTTTGTGGCAGCGGGTCGTCGACGCGCGCGCCGACGACTTCGATGCCCGCCTGAAACTCGGTGAAACACTGAGCCGACTGGCGCTGCACGACGAGGCCGTCGCCAGTTACCGCGCGGCCCTGCCACGCTTCGCAGGCTCCGCGGACCTGTGGATGGCGCTCGCCCAGGCCGAGGAGGACGCCGGCAACAAACCCGCCGCGCAGGAGGCCTACGACCGGGCGGCGTCGATCAAGCCGGATTGGGCGCTGCCGGTGAGCGGCCTGCTCGGCTTGCAACGCGGGGACGCCACCCCGGAGCTCATTGCCCGTGCCAGCGCGATGCAGCGCGACCCGCGCCTGCCCGATCCGGAGCGCGCCCAGCTCGGATACGCCCTGGGCAAGACCCTGGACGCCCTCGGCGACTACCCTGCCGCCATGGCCAACTGGCACGATGCCAACGCCGCGCGCCGCCGCATGATCGGCGCCCATGACCGTGGCCAGCTGGAAGGCCACGTGCAGCGGCTGGCCGCGGTTTTCGACGCCGCATTCTTCCGCCGCCCGGACGTCCGCGGCAGCGATGACGAACGTCCCGTGTTCGTGGTCGGCATGCCGCGCAGCGGCACCACCCTGACCGAGCAGATCATCGCCGCACACCCGCAGGCCTTCGGCTGCGGCGAACTGCCCGACATCGCGCTGATCCTGAAATCGCTGCATGGCCGCTGGCCGGAGAGCGCGCCCGGGCTGGGCAACGACATGCTGCAGCAGCAGGCACAGCGCTGGCTGCAATCGGCGACGCGCTCCGCACCCGCCGGCGCGCTGCGACTGGTCGACAAGGCCCCGCTCAACTACTACAACCTGGGCTTGATCGCGCTGCTGTTCCCACGCGCCCGGGTAGTCTGGTGCCGGCGTGATCCGCGCGACATCGCGCTGTCGATCTACAGCGAGAACTTCTCGCTCGACTCGCAGTTCGCCACCGACCTGGGCGACATCGGCCACGCCATCGGCGTGCAGGTGCGGCTGATGCGCCACTGGCAGTCGGTCCTGCCGCTGCCGATCCTGGAACTGCAGTACGAATCCCTGGTCGACGCGCCCGAAGCCGAGGCCAGGCGGCTGGTGGACTTCATCGACCTGCCCTGGGACCCGGCCTGCCTGGATTTCCACCGCAGCAGCCGTGGCGTGCAGACTCCCAGCCGCTGGCAGGTGCGCGAACCCATCCACAAGCGTTCGTCCGGGCGCTGGCGGCACTACGCCGACGCCCTCGCGGCGCTGGATACCGGCGAACCGTAGGTCGGGCCTGCGCGCCCGACGGACCTGCCGGTATCAGGCCTGCTTCAGGTGTCGGGGACGTGACCCCGACCTACTCGCTACGCCGACGCCCTCGCGGCGCTGGATACCGGCGAAGCGTAGGTCGGGCCTACGCGCCCGACGGACCTGCTGGTATCAGGCCTGCTTCAGGTGTCAGGGACGTGACCCCGACCTACTCGCTACGCCGACGCCCTCGCGGCGCTGGCTACCGACGAACCGTAGGTCGGGCCTACGCGCCCGACGGACTTGCTGGTATCAGGCCTGCTTCAGGTGTCGGGGACATGACCCCGACCTACTCGCTACGCCGACGCCCTCGCGGCGCTGGCTACCGACGAACCGTAGGTCGGGCCTACGCGCCCGACGGCCTTACTGGTATCAGGCTTGCTCCAGGCGTCGGGGACGTGACCCCGACCTACTCGCCTGGGCCGGCTGCGTGGCATTGCGCCAAGGGGTTCCCGGCAATTGCCGATGGTTGAAAGTCAGCCAGGGTTCAGCTTCAAATTCTCATGGCTTGCCGAGATCGGCACCACCACGCACCAATCTGCTTGATTTTCGGCCGCATGCACCGGCGCCCCCCGGCATGCGTGTGCGTATGGTCCGGCCACCGCCATTTCCACGATATTTTCCCAAAGTGTTAACGACACTTTAATTTTTGCGGCCACGCGGCTACTATCGCCAGAGCCTTGCCGGATTTGGCATCCGTATTGACGCCTTGCGACAAGGTTCCCATGGGATTTACCCGAAGCACTCTTAACGTTTGGAGAGAGAGATGACCTTTAAGACCACCCAGCTCCGCGACGCGATTGCCTTCGCGCTCGTTGCGGGCGTGACCGGCTTGGCCGGCACTGGTGTTGCGTTCGCGCAGGACCAGGACCAGAGCCAGAGCACCAGCGACACCACCCAGGCCAAGACCCTGGACCGCATCGAAGTCACCGGCTCGCGCCTGAAGCGCGCCGAGATCGAGGGTTCGCTCCCGGTCACCGTGCTCGACCGTGCAGCGATCGACGCCAGCGGCGAAGTGTCCGTTGCCGATTACCTGCGTACCACCAACTTCAGCTCCACCGGCCAGTTCCGCCCGCAGTCGGGCAGCTCGGCCCAGGCCGGCGCGTTCGCCGACCTGCGCGGCCTCGGCGGCCAGCGTACCCTGGTGCTGATCGACGGCCATCGCGCGCCGAAGGCGCCGTTCGCGGCCGGTAGCGGTACCGACCTCAACGCCATTCCGCTGGCGGCTGTCGAGCGCATCGAAGTGCTCACCGACGGCGCGTCCGCCGTGTACGGCGCCGACGCGGTCGGCGGCGTGATCAACATCATCACCCGCAAGGACTACAACGGCGCGCAGATCACCGTCGGCAAGTCCAACCCGAAGTGGGGCCCGACCGACGAAGCCTCGATCCTGTTCGGCATCAGCGGCGACCGCGGCCACATGGTCGGCGGCTTCTCGCAGAACCGTCGCGCCATGATCTTCACCCACGACCGTCCCTGGGGTTCCACCCCCGGCGCCAGCATCTACAGCAACAACTACAGCTCCTATGACCCGGTCACGGGCGCGCCGATCGCCGTGCTCCAGCCGATTCCCGGTGGCTGCACCAACACCAACTTCTACATCAACCCGAACACCGGCCGCTGCGCGTACAACTTCAACGCGGTTGCCGCGGACGAAGCCAGCTACGGCAACAAGTCGTTCTTCCTGAACGGCGAGCTGCAGATCAACGACAGCTGGTCGACCTACCTGTCCACCACCGTGGTCAACACCAAGAGCTTCGGCCGCTACGCGCCGGTGCCGGGCGTGGTGTTCCTGGATCCGACCAGCCCGGTCAATCCGACCCCGGGCGCCAACACCTACATCTACCACCGCTTCGCCGCCGCGGGTAACCGCGACACCACCACCGACGCCAACGTCTACGACATCCTGCTGGGCTTCCGCGGCGCCATCAACGACAGCATCGATGCCGACTTCGGCGTGCGTTACAACACCTACCACTACACCGAACTGGGCCACAACTACATCGTCGGTTCGCTGGCGCAGCAGGCCTTCAATAACGGTAGCTACAACATCACCGACCCGGAATCCACGCCGGTCGACGTGCTGAATTCGATCAAGGCCACCATCGCCCGCGAGAGCTTCTTCACCACCAAGGAAGCCTACGGCAACCTGACCTTCAACGACCTGTTCGAGATGGGCGGCGGCAGCGCCAGCCTGGCGGTCGGCGGCGAGTTCCGCAAGGAGACCTACGAGGACCTGTACGATCCGCTTTCCGAAGCGGGCGTGATCCTCGGCAGCGCCGGCAACAGCTCCGGCGGCGGTCGCGAAGTCAGCGCCGTGTACGCGGAAATGCTGCTGCCGTTTACCTCCACCCTTGAGGCCGACCTGGCCGGGCGCTACGAGAAGTACAGCGACTTCGGCAGCAACTTCGCCCCGAAGGTGTCGCTGCGCTGGCACCCGATCGACAGCCTGACCCTGCGTGCCTCGGCCGGCAAGGGCTTCGTCGCCCCGACCCTGGATATCATCACCCAGAAGACCGCGTTCTCGGCCGACCCGATCTACGATCCGGCGACCTGCATCTTCTTCGGCACCAACAGCACGGCCAACTGTCTTGCCGGCGGCGGTTCCTCGACCCAGACCCAGGTCGACGCCTATCGCGAGCAGGCCCTCGGCCTCGGCGCTGAGAAGTCCACCCAGTACTCGTTCGGCGTGGTCTGGGATGCGACCGACTGGATGAACATCACGGCCGACTACTGGAACATCAAGATCAAGGACCGCATCGCGTACTACAGCTCGCAGAAGCTGATCAACATCGACCGTGGCCTGGACAGCACGCCGATGCCGGGTGCGCCCTGCTCGCTGGTGCGTGATCCCGCCAAGAACGTTCCAGGGGTCGGCAACGCGATCGACGAGATCCACAACTGCTACTTCAACGAAGGTGTCGTCAAGACCGACGGTATTGATCTGACCGTGCGAACCAACTTCGACTTCGGCGACTGGGGTACGTTGAACAGCCGCCTGCTGGCCAGCTGGTCGAACAAGTACACCATCGACGGCGGCGATGACCTGACCGGTACCCAGGGCTTCCCGAGCGTTCGTGGCACCTTGGCCAACACCTGGCAGCGCGGCGACTGGAGCGCAGGCCTTGACGTCCGTTACATCGGCGCCAACGGCAGCACCGGCAACGGCGACCGCACCAAGGCCTACACCACGTATGACGTGCGTGCGTCGGTGGAGCTGCCTTGGAACGCCAAGGCAACCATCGGTGTCAACAACTTCACCGACAAGCTGCCCGAGCTGATCGATTACGACGGCCGTCCGTTCAACTTCTACCTGTACGACGCCTACGGCCGTACGCCGTACATCCGTTACGAACAGCGCTTCTGATCGGTTCGCAACGTTGCAGTATCTGGGAGGGGCCTTCGGGCCCCTCTTTTTTTGTGCCCGTTTTCTTGCCTGGATGCCGGGCCCCCGTAGGAGCGCCCCTTGGGCGCGATCGGGTCTTAGCCTCGTAGGTCGGGGCCACGCCCCCGACGCCCGCCACGCTCACGACTGCCGGAACATGCGTCGGGGCGGTAGTCCCGACCTACGCCTGTAGGAGCGCACCTGGGCGCGACGGGCTCTACCGGTAAAGCCTGTCGCGCCCAGGTGCGCTCCTACAGGGGGGCGGTTTGCGGGCCGCTATAATCCGGGCATGTCCGACACCCCCAGCCGCCAGGCGGCATGGTCCCGCTACTGGCAGCAAGGCGCGCTGCATTCGCTGCCGGACGATTTCGACGGCAACTACGCCGGCCCGATCCGCGCGTTCTGGCTGCGGCAGTTCGCGCCACTGACGACCGGCCAGCGCGTGCTCGACATCGGCACCGGCAACGGCGCCCTGCCGCAGCTGGCCTGCGAGGCCTGCGCAGATGACATGCCGACGATCGATGCGATCGACCTGGCCGAATTGTCCGCCGCATGGCTGGCGTCGCAGCCGCAGGCATGCCGCGACGCCGTGCGCTTCCATGGCGGCGTTTCGGTCGAGGCGCTGCCGTTCGCCGATGCCAGCTTCGACCTGGTCAGCAGCCAATACGGCCTCGAATACACGGACCTGGGCCGCGCGGTGCCGCAGCTTGCGCGCGTGCTCAAGCCCGGCGGGCAGCTGGCGCTGCTGCTGCATCACGCCGGTTCGCGGCTGGCCGAAGTGGCGCGCGAGGAGCTGCGCCTGGGCGACTGGCTGTTGCAGCCAGCCGGCTTGCTGGACCGGTTCGAGGCCATCCTGCCCTTGCTGGCACAGGCCGCGACCGCGGACGGGCGCGCACGGCTGAGCGGCGATCCCGCGGCCAACGCGACCCGCGCCGACTTCAACCGCGCCATGCAGGCGCTGGGCCGGGAAGCCGAGGCCAGCCCCGTCCCCGACCTGCTGCACGAGGCGCGCAGCTTCGTCGCCGCCACGCTGGATGGACTCGGGCGCAACCACGACCTGCAGGCGGCACTGCTCGCCTGCCGCGATTACCGCGAAACGCTGCGCGATGCGCGCCTGCGCCATGCCGAGCTGTGCGACTGCGCGATGGATCCAGACGCAATGGAAAGCTTCACCGGGCTGCTCGCGCAGCATGGATTCACCGCCATCGGGCACGCGCCGATCGAGCACGACAACGGCATGCTGATGGGCTGGACGCTGATGGCACGGGCGTCGGGCGCGTAGGCCCGACCTACCACGGCAACGCAGGTCGGGGTTACATCCCCGACATCCATTCAACGGACGTCGGGCGCGTAGGCCCGACCTACCACGGCAACGTAGGTCGGGGTTACATCCCCGACACCCATTCAACGGACGTCGGGCGCGTAGGCCCGACCTACGCCAGCGCGGCTGCGATCCTGCGCCGCTCGGCTTCCAGCGCGTCCGGCAGGCGCGGCCCGTAGCCGGCCAGATATTCGCCGATGCCTTCGAATTCGCGCTGCCAGCCGTCGCGCTCGAAGCCGAACAGCTTGTCGCGGGCCTCGTCGGACAACTCGACGCCGTCGAGGTTGAGGTCGTCCGGCCGTGGCAGCGCGCCGATCGGCGTCTGCACCGCACCGGCCTCGCCCTTGACCCGGCCGATCATCCATTCCAGCACGCGCAGGTTGTCGCCGAACCCGGGCCACAGGAACTTGCCGTCCCCGCCCTTGCGGAACCAGTTGACGTGGAAGACCTTCGGCAGCCGCGCGTGCGGCTGGTCGAACGACAGCCAGTGCGCGAAATAGTCGGCGAAGTTGTAGCCGCAGAACGGCTTCATCGCCATCGGGTCGCGGCGCATGACGCCGACCTGCCCGGTGGCGGCGGCGGTGGTTTCCGAGCCCATCGCCGCGCCGACCAGCACGCCGTGGGTCCAGTCGCGCGCCTCGAACACCAGCGGCACCAGCGAGGCGCGGCGGCCGCCGAACACGATCGCCGAGATCGGCACGCCCTGCGGATTTTCGGCTTCCGGCGAATACGACGGGCACTGCCTGGCGCTGACGGTGAAGCGCGAGTTGGGATGCGCCGCCGGGCCGTTGGCCTTGTCGTACGGCCGGCCCTGCCAGTCGAACGCGGGCACCCGCTCGTCCAGGCCCTGCCACCAGGGCTGGTTGTCGTCGGTGACGGCGACGTTGGTGAAGATGGTGTCGCGGGAAATGGTCGCCAGGGCATTGGGGTTTGATTGCCGCGAGGTTCCCGGCGCCACGCCAAAGTAGCCGGCCTCCGGGTTGATCGCGTACAGGCGGCCATCGGCGCCCGGGCGCATCCAGCAGATGTCGTCGCCGACGGTCCAGACCTTCCAGCCCTGCTCGCGATAGGACGCGGGCGGGATCAGCATCGACAGGTTGGTCTTGCCGCATGCGCTGGGGAAGGCGGCGGCGATGTAGTGCGTCTCGCCCTGCGGGTTCTCGATCCCGACGATCAGCATGTGCTCGGCCAGCCAGCCCTCGCTGCGCGCCTGGTGCGAGGCGATGCGCAGGGCGTGGCACTTCTTGCCGAGCAGGGCGTTGCCGCCGTAGCCGGAGCCATAGGACTTGATGCCCAGCTCGTCCGGGAAATGCATGATGAGGCGGCGCTTCGGGTCGAGCTCGCCGGTCGAATGCAGGCCGCGCACGAACGGCTTGCCCTGCGCACCCTCGCGCTCGATCCGCGCCAGCGCTTCGGCGCCCATGCGCGTCATCAGGCGCATGTTGGCGACCACGTAGGGCGAGTCGGTGATCTCCACCCCGCAGCGCGACAGCGGCGAGGCGATCGGGCCCATGCAGTAGGGGATCACGTACATCGTGCGCCCGCGCATGCAGCCGTCGAACAAGGCATCGATCCTGGCGTGCGCCTCGGCCGGCGCCATCCAGTGGTTGTTGGGGCCGGCGTCCTCCTGCTTCGCGTGGCAGACGAAGGTGAGGTGCTCGACGCGCGCGACATCGTCCGGATCCGAGCGATGCAGCCAGCTGCCCGGGTGGGTATCGGGGTTGAGCGGAAGCAGGGTGCCGTCGGCGCGCATGCGCGCGACCAGCGCGTCGAACTCGGCATCGCTGCCGGTACACCAGTGGACCTGGTCGGGCCGGGTGAGCGCCGCGGCCTGCGCGACCCACTCGTTCAGGGCCCCCAGCGAGCTGGGAGACGAAGAAGAAAGGGGGATCGCATCCATCATCTGTTGGGCCTCGTGCCGTCAAAGGGGGGAATCAGCGTCGCCATCATGTGTTCGACATAGGCCTCGAACTCCTCGCGCGGCGGCCGCGACTGCTTGAGCTGCAGCTGCAGCTGCAGGAAGCCGACGTAGGCGGCGTAGGCCAGCCGCGCACGGTGCTGCGCGTCGCTGCGACCGAGGCCGGCCTGGCGGAAGGAAGCGGTGAGGTATTCCAGGCGCCGCTGCGACACGCGCTCCATCACCGGCTGCACCGCCGGGTGGTCGAGTGCCTTGAGCAGCGCGCTGTAGATGATGTGGGAGCGGGCCTCGTGCGCCACCAGCTGGAACAGGTCGCGCAGGCGTTCGCGCGGATCGGGGATCGCCTCCAGGCTGCCGAACACGGCCTCCTGCTCGAAGCTCTCCCAGCGCTCCAGCGCGGCCTGCAGCAGCGCGTCGCGGGAAGGGAAGTGCCAGTAGAAGCTGCCCTTGGTGACGCCGAGGCGGCGCGCCAGCGGTTCGACCGCCACCGCCGCCACGCCCTGCTCGGCGATCAGGTCGAGTGCCGCCTGGGCCCAGTCCTCGGCGCTCAGCCGTCCCTTGCGCTCCGGCTTGCCGATCGTCGGGATCGATGCAGTTGGGGTCATCGGCAGAGTGTATCCATACGCCAACCGATGGAACAGTATCGTCGCACCGCCGTGGATCATCCGTACTCCCGTGCGACCGGGCTGCTGCAGGAGCGCCCCTTGGGCGCGACGGCTTTTCGGGCATGCCCACGATCGCGCCAAGGGCGCCCCTACGGATTGACAGGCCCCCGACGCCAGTCCATACTGTTGCGTATGGTTTTGAGTGGGTCGCACCCCGCCCACACCGCCGCGCTAGTCTAGCCGCAGCCTGTCACCGCTCGCCGGAGTCCGTACAGATGAGCATCGCGCTTCCCTTCATCGTCTTCCTGCTCGCCGGTGGTTTTGCCGCCTATCACCGGCTGCGCCTGGCCTGGTGGGCCGCGATCATGGCCACCGCGCTGGTCGCCTGCCGGCTGCTGGGCGCCAATGCCGTGGCGACCATCATCGCCGCCGTGCTGGTCGCCCTGATCGCCGTGCCGCTGCTGATCCCGGCGATCCGCAAGCCCTTCATCACCGCGCCGCTGCTGAAGTTCTACCGCAAGATCCTGCCGCCGCTGTCGCAGACCGAGCGCATCGCGCTGGAGTCGGGCTCGGTCGGCTTCGAGGGCGAGCTGTTCTCCGGCGACCCGGACTGGAAGCAGCTGCTGTCGCAGCCCGCGCCGCAGCTGACGGACGAGGAGCAGGCCTTCCTCGACGGCCCGGTCGAGCAGCTGTGCAGGCAGATCAACGACTGGGACATCACCCACGTGCGCGCCGACCTGCCGCCGGAGATGTGGGAATTCCTGAAGGCCAACAAGTTCTTCGGCATGGTCATCCCGAAGCAGTACGGCGGCCTCGGCTTCTCGGCGCTGGCGCACCACAAGGTGATCCAGAAGATCTCGTCGATCTCCAGCGTGGTCAGCTCCACCGTCGGGGTGCCGAATTCCCTGGGCCCGGGCGAACTGCTGGTGCACTACGGCACCCAGGAGCAGAAGGACTACTACCTGCCGCGCCTGGCCGATGGCCGCGAAGTGCCGTGCTTCGCGCTGACCGGACCGTTCGCCGGTTCCGATGCCACCTCGATCCCGGACTACGGCATCGTCTGCCAGGGCGAATGGAACGGCGCCAACGTCATCGGCCTCAGGCTGACCTTCGACAAGCGCTACATCACCCTGGCACCGGTGGCGACCCTGGTCGGCCTGGCCTTCCGCATGTACGACCCGGACGGCCTGATCGGCGACACCCGCGACATCGGCATCACCATCGCGCTGCTGCCGCACGACACCGAAGGCGTGGACATCGGCCGTCGCCACTTCCCGCTCAATTCGCCGTTCCAGAACGGCCCGATCCACGGCCGCGAGGTGTTCATCCCGCTCAGCCAGCTGCTCGGCGGCGAAGACTACGCCGGCAAGGGCTGGCAGATGCTCAACGAACAGCTGTCGATCGGCCGTTCGATCACCCTGCCCTCCACCGCCAGCGGCGGCGCCAAGATGGGCGCGATCGCGACCGGCGCGTATGCGCGCATCCGCAAGCAGTTCGGGCTGTCGATCGGCCGCTTCGAGGGCGTGCAGGAGGCGCTGGCGCGGATCGCCGGCAAGACCTATGCGATCAGCGCGCTGTCGCAGGCCACCGCGATGGCGGTCGACCGCGGCGAGACGCCCGCCGTGCCTTCGGCGATCGCCAAGTACCACTGCACCACGATGGGCCGCGAGGTTTCCAGCGACGTGATGGACGTGCTCGGCGGCAAGGGCATCATCCTCGGCCCGCGCAACTTCGCCGGCCGCGCGTGGCAGGCGGCGCCGATCGCGATCACGGTCGAGGGCGCCAACATCATGACCCGCAGCCTGCTGATCTTCGGCCAGGGCGCGATCCTGTGCCATCCCTGGGTGCTCAAGGAAATGAAGGCCGCCCAGAACCCGGACAAGGCGCAGGGGCTGGAGGACTTCGACCGCAACCTGTTCGGCCACATCGGCTTCGCGATCTCCAACGCGGTGCGCTCGTTCTGGTTCGGCCTGACCGGAGCGAAGGTCGGCTCGGCGCCGGGCGACGACTACACCCGCCGCTACTTCCGCAAGCTCGACCGCTATTCGGCCAACCTGGCGCTGGTCGCCGACGCCTCGATGCTGCTGCTGGGCGGCAAGCTCAAGTTCAAGGAGTCGCTGTCCGGGCGCCTGGGCGACGTGCTCAGCAACCTGTACATCGCCAGCGCCATGCTCAAGCGCTACCA